>Ga0302314_10014869_pt1 | contig 13276 bp, 14 predicted proteins | sample III_Palsa_N2_3_FD_200533 | JGI IMG/M metagenome (GOLD analysis project Ga0302314, IMG submission 200533) | Peat permafrost microbial communities from Stordalen Mire near Abisko, Sweden - III_Palsa_N2_3 | ecosystem: Environmental > Terrestrial > Soil > Palsa > Peat permafrost | place: Sweden...
GGTACCGCGGCGGGCCCGGGCGGCGGCTCGTTTGATCTCGGCCCGCAACGCTTTGCCATCCGTGCTCCGCCGCAGGTGGTCCGCCTCAAGGCGCTGGTAGGACCGGGCCAGCAGCGGCGCCGCGGCTAGGTCGCGAACCTCGGCCCGGTACCCGGCGACGCACTGGAGCACGGCCGATTCACAGTGCTGCTCGCCGGCGCCGTTCTGGCGGCCCGCAACCCAGATACTGGCGACCAGCCGGCGCAGGTCCCACTCCCATCCGCCGGGATGCGCCTCGTCGAAGTCGTTCAGGTCGATGACGAGATCCCGCTCGGGCGAGCCGTAGAAACCGAAGTTGCCCAGGTGGGCATCACCGCAAATCACCGGCGTGATGCCGGTGGAAGGCAGCCGGGCGACATCGTCGGCCATCACGATGGCGGCGCCGCGCAGAAATCCATAGGGCGATGCCGTCATCCGCCCGACCCGAACGGGAATCAGCCACTCAAGCCGGCCACGATGCGATTCGTTAATCAGCTGCACCGGATCGGGCCGGTCCGTCCGCACCAGCCAGTCGCCCAGTGAGCTGCGCGGGACCCGCTGCCGGATCTCCTTGCCCATCCGGTATCGGTCCTGGCGTGAGGTCGAACGCTGTCGCAGCGAGGTAAAGGCCTCGCTGTCAGCCGAGGCCAGGACGACGTGGTCGTGGGCAGGAACGCCGGCGATAACGATGCCTCCCGGTCGCCGTTCCTGGTCGCTGCCAGGTCGGCATACCGGTTCCTGGCCAGCACCCGGGTGAGCTGCGCGACCCGCGTGGCGCGCAGCCGCTCCCGTTCCGCGGGAACCGTGCCGCCCCAGACGCCGTGCTGGCCGACCGCCCAGTTGCGCAGTGCCAGCTCCAGGCACTGCTCGCGCACCTGGCAGGCGGCGCACACCGCGATAGCCTCGGCCGCCTCGCGCCGGCCGACCTCGGCCGACGCGCTGACCGGATACCAGTCATCCGGGCTCAGCCGGCTGGTGGAGCAGGCGCCCTCCCCCACGACGAGCAGCCAAAGTATCTGGTCGCTGATGGCGAAGCCCCTTGTGATCAAGGCCGACAGGTCCATGCCTCAAGTCTCGCGGCGCGGCGGCCGTTAGGCATCAGTCGAAAGACTGGACCTGCATCGGCCGCTGAGTGTACGCCTCTAGGCGTAGCGGCAACGGGGCATCGGCCGGTACCGAGGGCTCCGCCTTATGACGGCTGCGTCGCTGGCGCGACGCTGCGGCGGCTGATCCGCCAGGTTCCGCCGGTGCGCCGCACCGTCTGGGTGATGGCGGCGGCGGTGCGGATGGTGATCGGGGCGGCCGGGTCGACGATCAGCAGGATCGAGTGGACGACGGCCTCGTCCGGGCCGTCGCCCGGATCGACGACCGGGTTCAGGGTGAGGTGCAGCGACGCCGGCCCTTCGGCCGCCCAGATCGGGCCGACCGCGTCCAGCAGCGCGGCCGAGCCGGCGTGGGTGCCCTGGGTGCCGTCGAGCACGGCGTCCTCGGTGAACAAGGACGCGTAGGCACCGGCGTCGCGGCTGGTGGCGGCCGCGTCGGCGCGGACGATGACGTCGAGGATCTCCGCGCGATCGGCCGCCGACAGGCTCGGGCTCACAAGGCCGGCCCGGCGGGGCGCAGCCAGGCGCCGATCCGGTTCTGGATGTCGGCCGGGAAGACGGCCTTGGGGATGACGGCGTGCACCGCCTTGGCCGGGATCGAGCTGTAGGCCGACCCGGTCTGGTTGGCGTACTGGGTGACCCGGAAGCTCATCGCCATGCTGGCCAGCGCGTAGACCTCGGACTCGGTGATCTGCGCGGCCGCCGCCAGCCAGTGAATGGTCTCGCGCAGGGCCGCCACCAGCGCGTCGTCGAGGTCGGCGGCGAACCCGATGACGATCCAGGCGGTGTCGGTCTCGCCTACCGGCCCGGTCAGCGGAACGCCTTTATGCAGGTCGTAGCGGACCTCCAGGTCCTCGGCGGCGGTCTCGATCGCGGTCTGGTCGACGACGCCGTCGCCCTGCAGGGCGTGCACGTCACCGTTCCAGATCCGCGCCCCGGCCTTGGCCACCGGCAGGAACAGGTGGCTGCCGACGCCCAGGTCGCGCAGCACCAGGTTGCCACCGTACGCGCCGGACAGGATCGCGCTCACCGGGTCGTCCCCGGCCGGCTCCACCCCGACGACGCCGAGGAACGGGGCCATCGCGAGCTTGATGCCGTGCGTGAACTCCGCCGTCGTGCGGGCGTCGTCGAAGGTGAAGTAGTGCACGTAGGGCTCGGGGAAGTCGTGCGGCAGGGCGCCCACGCCGAGCGGGAAGGAGTTCCAGCCCCAGCCGATCGTGCGCAGCTTGGTGATGCTGCACTCGACCACGTCGCCCGGCTCGGCCCCGGCCACCTCGACCGGACCGAGCATCGAGTACGGGCCGTTCGGGTAGCGGTGCCGCAGCGGCTCCCGGTCGGCGAACGTCATCCCGAACTTCGCCTCGTTGCCCCAGTGCGTCCAGGTGTTGGGGTAGCGGACGGTGTCGCCGGGCGCGATGCGGGCGACCGGCTGGGCGGTCGGGTCAAGGAACCCGGACCGCACCGTCTCCTTGGTCGACTCAACCGTGTGCGTGGTTGCCATTGCTGTGAGCTCCGTTCTCGTCAGGGCGGGCTTGGTCCAGGCCGTCGGCCTACTCGTCCCACAAGGTGGCGCGGAGGAACTCCCCGCCCTGGGCGGTGGCGGCCTTGGCGGCGCGGGTGTCGCGCAGGGCGTTGAGCATGACGAAGTCGTGGATAGTCCCGTTATACCGAACGGAGGTGACCGGGACCCCGGCCGCGACCGCGGCGGTCATGTTGCCGCCGACCGAATCGCCTGCCACCGCGATCCGGCCGGGGTCGAGGTCGTGGTCGGGGCCGCTGGCGGCGATCCATTCCAGCGCCGCGTAGATCTCCTCGATCGCGGTCGGGTATTTCGCTTCCGGGGAGAGGCTGTAGCTGACGAAGACGGTGGCGGCCTCGGCCCGGGTGGTCAGCTCGCGCACCAGCCGGTCATGCGTGTGGACGTCACCGAACCGCCGGGTCGGGGAAGTCGCCGTCCTGAGCCTGGTCGACGGTCTTGCGCCCTTCGCTGATCGAGAGGTCGAACAGGTAGGGCGGGTTGGCGGTGGCGTCGGCGAACGCCTGCGCGGCTTCTTCGAGCACCGGGGCGGCGGGCGCGCCGGTCGGGGACGTCGGATCGGTCGTCATACCGACCACGCTCTCGCGGGCTGGCCGCCGATGTCATCAGTCGCGTGACTGAGCCCCCCGGCCGGGCCTGACTGATGACCGGCCGGGATTGGCTGACGGCTGGCGGTGGTGATCGTCTCCTGCAAAACTCGGCTGTGTCAGACACGGACAGAAAGGGCGCGTCCCCAGGGACGCAGCCGCGCAGCGACCAGAGGGGGAGGCATGCCCGCGCCCGCCGGGACAGAAACAGCAGAGCGCGAGGGGCCACTGGCCGCGCCGTCCGGCGTCGAACTGGTCGGGCGCGAGGAACTGATCGGCGAGCTCACCGGGGTGCTCAAGGCCGCCCGCCGGTCCCAGGGCGGGGCGCTCGTGCTGCGCGGGCCGGCCGGCATCGGAAAGTCGTCGCTGCTGGCGGCGGCCGGCAGCGCGGGCCAGGCGGCCGGGATGCGGGTACTGACGGCCAAGGGCGTGCGGAACGAGTCCGGCCTCCCGTTCGCCGGCCTGCACCAGCTGATCCGGCCGTTGCTGTCGGGGCTGGCGCAGCTGCCCGACGAGCAGGCGGAGTTGCTGCGCTCGGCGTTCGGCGACTCCCGGGCGGGCGCCGACCGGTTCGGCATCGCCCTGGCCACGCTGGACCTCCTGGCCGAGGCGGCCGCGCGGGAGCCCGTGGTCGTCCTCGCCGACGACGCGCAGTGGCTTGATGACCCGACCACCGACGTGCTGGCCTTCGTCGGCCGCCGGCTCGCGATCGAGCCGATCGCCCTGCTGACGTGCCTGCGCGACGGCGCGGCGGACCCGTTCGCGGACGCCGAGCTGCCCGTCGTCCGCGTCGGCCCGCTCAGCGCGGCGGCTGCGCGCGCCTTGCTGCTCGCGAACTCCCCCGGCCTGCCGCGGGCAAGCCAGGACCACTTGCTGGACGTCGCGCAGGGCAATCCGCTCGCGTTGATCGAACTGCCCAAGGCAACCGGCGTCGCGGTCGCCCCGCTCACCCCGCTGACCAGGAACGTTCCCGTCACCGCGGTCCTCGAGCGCGCATTCACGCACCGGGTGGCGGCGCTGCCCCGCCCGGCCCGGCTGCTGCTGCTGGCGGCGGCCTCCGACGACGCCAGCACGGCGGCGGAGATCCTCCAGGTGGCCGGCACCGTCCTTGACGCCGGCCTTACCTTGCAGGCGTTCCAGCCCGCGCTCGACGCCCACCTGATCACGATCGCGGGCAGCCGCGTGACCTTCAGCCATCCGCTGGTCAGTTCCGCGATCTACTCAAGCGCCCCGGTCGAGGATCGGCGGCTGGTCCACGCGGCCCTGGCCGCGATCGCTCCGGCCGCCGACGACCGCCGCCTCTGGCATCGCGTGCAGGCCAGCATCGGCGTCGATGACGGCCTCGCCGACGAACTCGAGCGGCTGGCCGAGCGCACGGCGGCCCAGGGAGCGGGAGCGGTGGCGGTCACGGCCCTGGAACGGGCGGCGGACCTGAGCTCCCGGCCCGGCCAGCGGGCGGACCGGCTGCTGCGCGCGGCCGAGATCGCGGCCGAGTCGGGACGGCCCGCCGCATCCCTGGCGCTGCTGAGGCGCGAGGACATATCCGCGCTCGGCCTGCCGCGCCGGGCCCGGGCCATGATCGTGCAGGAGCTGGCCGAGTTCGCCCCGCTGCCGGACGCCGACCGGCTGCCGGTGCTGGTCGAGACGGTGACCGACCTGACCGAGTCAGGCGAGCTCGGTACCGCGGCGTTCCTGCTGTGGAAGACGGCCTCCAAGTGCTGGCGCGCCTCCGCCGACGCGGGCCAGCGCGGCCAGCTGCTGGACGCCGCGCTGAAGCTCGGGCTGGCCGACGATGACGTCCTGCTCGCCGCCGTCAGGTCCTGCGTTGCCCCGCTGACGTGGGGCAACGATGTGCTGACGGCCCTGGCCCGGGTCCGGCCGGGGCAGCCCGAACTGGGCACCTCGGCCCAGCTGGCCCGGGCCGCGCTCTTCGTCGGCGACTATCCGCAGGCCGGGCGGCACGCCGCCGTCGGCTGCCGGGCGGCCCGCAGGCAGGGCCGGCTGTCGCTGGTCACCCAACTGGCCCTGGTCAACGCGCAGGCCGCGCTGTGGTGCGGCAACCTGGACGAGGCGGCGGCCGCGGCGGCGGAGTCCCGGCGGTCGGCCGCCGACACCGGGCAGTCAGCCTGGGCGACGCTCGCCCGCGTCCAGGAGGCGCTGGTCGAAGGGCTCAGAGGCGATTACCCAGCCGCCGCCGCCCAGGTCGGCCGGGCGCAGGAGCAGCCGGAACTGCGCCAGGACCACCACGCGATGGCCGCCTGGCAGCGGGACCTGGGGGTGGCGGCGCTGGCGCAGGGCGAGCATCAGCACGCGTTCGAGCACCTGCGCCGGATCACGGAGCCCGGCGACCCCGCTTACCACTTCGGCCTGCGCTACGCCGCCGTCGGCGACCTGGCCGAGGCCGCCCGCGGGGCCGGGCGCCTGGCCGAAGTGGGGGACCTGATCGAGCAGCTACTGCAGGACATGACCGGATCGACCCCCGGACTTTCGATCGCGGCCCGGCACGCCCGCCTGATGCTCTCCCCCGACGGCCACGCCGAGGCGGAGCTCAGCGCCGCGCTGGCGGCGGACCTGTCCGCGTGGCCGCTCGCCCGGGCCCGGCTGCTGCTGGCGCAGGGCGCCTGGCTTCGCCGGCGACGGCGGCCGGTGGCGGCGCGGGAGCCGCTGCGCGCCGCCCGCGACCTATTCGACGCCCTCGGAACCCGCGGCTGGAGCGCCCGCGCCCGCCGCGAGCTGGCAGCCACCGGCGAGGCCAGCGAGGAGAGCCGGCCGGCGACGTGGAGCACGCTGACTGCGCAGGAATGGCAGATCGCCCAGCTGGCGGCGGCGGGCATGACCAATAGCGAGATCGGCGAGCAACTGCTCATCTCCCGCCGCACGGTCGGGTCGCATCTGTACCACCTGTTCCCCAAGCTCGGAGTCACCGCGCGGTCGCAACTGGCCGACGCCCTGTCCGCCGCCGAGCCGGCCATGGGGCAGCCGTCCGGACGAGGGTAGGGGTGGGCGCAAGGACTCTTACGAAGCTAGTTGTGCGGCCACGGCTGTCCAGACGGTGGGTTAGGGTCGTCCGGTGAGTTCGCCTGTTGCCGACGCCGTCACGGCCGTGGTCCTGTTCTCCGGGACCAACGTCGATGACTTGCTGCTCATCTCGCTGTTCAGCGCATACGCCCGGTCGGGGAACGGGTCGCTGCGGACCTGGCACCTCTGGGCCGGGCAGTACCTCGGGTTCGGTGCCCTGATCGCCGCGTCGGCGCTGATCGGCCGCGGGCTCGCGCTGGCGCCGGAGCGCTGGCTCTGGCTGCTCGCCCTCGTCCCGCTCGGCATCGGCGTCGTCACCCTGGCGAACGCGCTCAGGGCGCGCAGCCGCGAGGAGGAGTCCCATCCCCCGCCGCCCCGCAACGCGTGGGGCGTCGCCATGATCACGATCATCGACGGCGCCGACGACCTGGCCGCCTACACGCCCTTCTTCGCGACGGCCGGGGCGCAGCGGATCTGGGTGACGTGCGCGATGTTCGTGGTGTGCGTCGCGGCCTGGTGCGTGGCGGGCAGGCTGCTGACCAGGCACCCGCGGGTCACGGAGGCCATCGAGCGTCACGACTGGTGGATCCTCCCGGTGGCCTTCATCTTCATCGGCATCTATGTGCTGCTCACCACGCTCAACATCGTCTAAGCGGAAGGTGATTATGTGCCCAGCCTGCTGATTGCCGCGGTAGTTTTCTTGACGGTCCTCATTGCCGAGTTGCCGGACAATTCCGGGCTGGCGAGCCTGGTGCTGGGCACGCGGTACCGGGCGGGCGGGGTGATCGCGGGGGCGTTCGCGGCGTTCGCGGTGCACGTGGTGCTGGCGGTCACCTGCGGCAGCCTCCTCGGCCTGCTCCCGCACAAGATCGTGCAGATCGCGACGGCGGTGGTGTTCCTGGCCGGCGCGGTGCTGGTGCTGCGCACGGATGACGATGACGACGACGAAGCCAGGCTAAGGGCTGACGCGGCCGGGTTCTGGGCCGTGGCGGCGACCTCCTTCGGGGTGATCCTGCTGGCTGAGCTGGGTGACTTGTCTGACATCGTGATCGCGAACCTCGCGGCCAGGTACCACGACCCGGTAGCGGTCGGCATCGGGAGCGTGCTGGCGCTGTGGTCGGTGGTCGCGCTGGCCATCGTCGGCGGGCGGGGGCTGCAGCGGATCCTGCCCATGCGGTGGATCGCCCGGCTGGCCGCGCTGGTGATGGTCGTCATGGCGGGGTTCACCCTGGCCGAGGCGCTGCGGTGAGGCCTGCGGCTTGGCCGGCGGCCGGCTCGCCGGGGCCTATCCGTCTCTCTTGATGAGCAGCACCTGCGTCTGGCCGGACGGCACCAGGATAAATGAAACACCTATTACATCGTGCAGGTCAACGCCTTATTGGCAGGATCTGGATATTATCGATTGCTTAAATCTGGGGGCGGTTCACCCCGAATTGGTTGACATTGATACTTCACTGTTTTAACGTCCGTTTACATAGATCGCATCCGCCCGACCAGCGCGCGTGCGACTACAGGGAACCAGGCGTCGCACCCAAGGCAGCGCGCCCGAGGATATTAGTCGCGACCCAGCCCGCACGGTCACTGCTGCGTATTCCCCGCGCTGTGGCGCCCGCCCCTGAGGAGCCGAGAATTGGCGGTAGATAACTCCGACACGTCCGAGCTGGACCACGCGCCGGGGGCCGATGGCCCGGCGGTGCTCGACCCCCAGCATGCCGGCGACATCGTCGGCGCGCTCGGCACGCTGAAGCGAAGCGAGACCGGCAACACCAAGTCCTGGCGCCGCAAGCTCAGGCTGCTGCTCGTCATCGCGGGTCCCGGCCTGATCGTCATGGGCGGCGGGAACGACGCGGGCGGTGTCTCCGTCTACGCCCAGATGGGCCAGGACTACGGCATGAAACTGCTGTGGACCCTCGTTCTGCTCTTCCCGATCCTGTTCTTCTGCCAGGAAATGGTGGTGCGCCTGGGAGCGGTCTCAGGCGTGGGTCACGGCAAGCTTATCTACGCCCGGTTCGGGAAATTCTGGGGAACCTTCTCGGTGGCCGACCTGTTTATCATCAACGCGGTCACCATCGTGGTTGAATTCATCGGAGTCGAGCAGGCGCTCTCGTTCTTCGGACTGTCCAATTTCTGGGCCGTGTTCCTTTCCGCGATACTGCTATTCGCGGTGATGGCGGGCGGGACCTACCGGTACTGGGAACGGTTCCTGATCTTCCTCGTGATCGCGAACGTCGTGACGTTCCCGGCGCTGGCCCTGTTCTCCCATTCCAGCGCCTCCACGACCTTCGCGGGCGTGGTTCCCAGCATGCCCGGCGGCCTGAACGCGACCCTGCTGCTGCTGATCGTCGCCGTGGTGGGCACCACCGTCGAGCCCTGGCAGCTCTTCTTCCAGCAGGCCAACGTGGTGGACAAGCGCATCACGCCGCGCTGGATGAACTACGAGCGCCTGGACACCGGCATCGGCGTGCTCATCGAGGTGGCCGGCGCCCTGGTGCTCATGGCCGTCTGCGCCTTCGGCCTGGCCCGCACCAAGGCGTTCGGCAACTTCAACGACCTGAGCGACACCGCCGCGGCCCTGCAGCACTACGTCGGCCACGGCACCGGCGACCTGCTGGCCATCGTCGCACTCGACGGCTCGCTGATCGGCGCCAACCTGACCGCGCTGACCACCGCCTACACGCTCGGCGACGTGTACCCGAGGATGCGGCACTCGCTGCACTGGAAGCCGAACCAGGCCCCGTGGTTCTACGGCCTCTACGCGGTCCTGATCGGGCTGTCGGCCGTCGTGACGCTGGCCTGGGGCAACGACCTGGACGTGGTCATCAACGGGGTGGAGGCGCTCAACGGCATCCTGCTGCCGTCCGCCCTGGTCTTCCTGATCCTGCTCGCCAACGACAAGCCGATACTCGGGCCCTGGGCCAACAGCAGAACGCAGAACTGGATCGGCGGCCTCATCGCCTGGATCGTGCTCACCTTCTCGCTGGCACCGCTCGTCACCACCTTCTGGCCCGTCATCACCCTGAAGCAGTCCGTCTGGGGCCTCGCCGCCTGCACGGCCCTCGGAATCGCCGCCGCGGCGCTCCTGGTACGGCAGCGGCCGGGCCGCGACGAGGCGGCGGCCGATGACCCCGGCAGCAACAGGCGGCCACCGGGAATGGCCCGCGCCCAATGGCGGGCAGAACTCAGAGATCGCCGCGTCGCGTGGCGCACCCCGCGCATCGACACGCTCCAGCGGCCCGCGCTGAGCATGGCGCGGCGGATCGGCCTGCTGACGCTGCGCGGCTACATCGTCTTCGCGGTCGTCATCATGGTGATCAAGCTCGTTCAGGTCACCACCGCCCACCACTGAACGAGCCGGTACGGCATCAGCGTTTGCGGCCTACCCCTGCCCACAGGAACGATTTGTGCCCGTCATCGGCCGGGGTGTCCGGGCGCCACTGCTCAACGCGGACCAGCCCAGGTTCGACCAGGTCGGTGCCCTCGAAGAACCGGGCGACCTGCTCGCGGCTACGGTAAGTGAGTTCCTGCTTGAACAGGCCGCCGTTGATGCCGTTGAGACCCTGCTGCGTACCCTCGTCGAGGATGTCCCAGGCCATGTGGGTCACCGTGAGGTAACTTCCGGGCGGCACGGCGTCCATGATCCTGGCGACGATCGCGTACGGGTCGTCGGCGTCGGGGATCGCGTGCACGATGGCGACCAGCGTGACCGCGACGGGCCGGGCCAGGTCCAGGAACTGCCCGGCGTGGCTGAGGATGGTGCCGGTGTCGCGCAGGTCCGCTTCGATGTAGTCCGTGGCGCCCGCCTCATGGCTGGTCAGGAGGGCGCGGGCGTGAGCGAGCACGATCGGGTCGTAATCGGCGTACAGGACCCGGCTCTCGGGCGCGACCGCCTGGGCGACCTCGTGCACGCTGCCCTTCGTCGGGATGCCGGTGCCGATGTCGAGGAACTGCCGCATCCCCGCCTCCCCGGCGAGGTAGCGGACGGCGCGGCCGAGGAACGCGCGGTTCGCGCGGGCGGTGAACGCCCCGTCCGGGTAGACCCTGGCCGCCTTCTCGGCCGCCGCCCGGTCGGCCGCGAAATTGTCCTTGCCTCCGAGCAGGTAGTCGTAGACCCGGGCCTGGTGCGCCACGGTGATGTCGAACGGCAGTGCCCCGGTCCTGCCCGCGCCGTCGTCCACCGCAGCTGCCGCTGCCTCGTCACTGGACATCTCGTACGTCTCCTCGGCAACCTGCTTCGCAAAGCCCATCCCGGCAGCAGGCGTCATTTCCGTGTGATGGGGTGCTGACCGCAACGCACACTTTATACCCAGCTGCCCAGCCCGCGACTTCAGCGCGGAGCGGGTGGACGACAGCCTGCAGGGCGGTCCCTAAGCTCGGCGCTGGCGGCAGCGGCGCCCCGAACTGGGGGGTGAACACGACGACGTCGTTCGGTCCGGTGCAGACCGTGTTCTGCCTGGGCTCGTCGGTGGGGGCGAATCCGGCCACGCCGCAGTCCTCGGAGATGTCGGGAAGCCGGTTGACGCCAAGGACCGGAACCGAGGCGCCGCCCGCGGCGCGCAGCACGGCCGACGACGACACGTTCAGGATGCTGAGCCGATTGTGGTCGTTGAATACGGCTGCGGCACGATCGCCGTTGGCGAGGGACTCCACGACACCGTGCTGGACCGACAGTCCGGTGTCCACTCCGCCGACGTAGGCGGCCTCCGGAGCGTCGATCGTGAAGAAGCCGCCGTTGGTGGCGACGACCGAACCGAGCGCGGCCGACGCCGCCTGGGCGGTCGTCCGGCTCGCGATCGCCGTCCCGTGATACGCGGACACCCGGCCGTCGAACTTTCGGGGGTCGATGATGGCGACGTGCACCAGTTCGGCGTCGGGCGCCGGTGTCGGGTCGAAGCCCGACCACTCGACCTCCGGGGCGAACCCGTCAGCGGTCAGTTCCGAAGCGACCGTGTTCGCTGCCGCCTGGGTAGCGAACTGCCCCACGCGGACGCGCACCCCCATCACCCCGTGCGGGTCGTCGGTGTACGCGGGCCAGGCGCGATACCGGAAGCAGGCGGCGAATCAGCGCTCTGGGCCTGGGCGGCCGTGCCCATCGCCAGCGCCGCGACTACTGCCGCGGCAGCCACGACTCCGGCCCGACGCAACCTCCCGCGCCGGGTCGGTGCCGCCGCGTGACGATGAGAAGGCTCTCGCATCACTGTCTCCCGGGCTTCGCTTGATGGCCGCCTCAACCTACGAGGGCAGAAAGACAACCGCGCGAACCGATCCTTGCCCGGCCGTGACAAGTCAGGGAACACCCGCCGGCCGTCCGGGGACCGCCACCGCGAAGGGCGTCGTCGTTAGTCTTCGCGCGATGCCCTACGATCTGAGCTGCCTCAGCTGATGGAATCGATCATCCGTCCTGGCGCAAGGCAGGCGCCACGAGAGGGGAGCTGCCGTGACCATCCTGAACAAGGACACGACCCTGTGCATCTCGCTCGCGGGGCGGCCGTCCAATATCGGAACCCGGTTCCACAATTACCTCTACGACGAGCTCGGGCTTAACTTCGCCTACAAGGCGTTCACCACCCGCGACCTCGACGGCGCGATCCGCGGCGTCCGCGCACTCGGCATCCGCGGCTGCTCGGTGTCGATGCCGTTCAAGGAGGCGGTGATCCCGCTCACGGACGAGCTGAACGCGTCAGCCAAGGCGATCGAGTCCGTCAATACCATCGTCAACAACGACGGCCGTCTGACCGCCTACAACACCGACTATGAGGCGGTCTCCGAGCTCATCGGGCGGCATGCGCTCGACCCGGGAGCCCCGGTCATCGTGCGCGGATCGGGCGGCATGGCCAAGGCGGTTGTGGCCGCGTTCCGCGACGCGGATTTCGGTAACCTCACCGTGCTCGCGCGGAACGCGGCGGCCGGCCGGGCGCTCGCCGATAAGTACGGCTACCGCTGGGTCCAGCGCGACCCGCAGCCCGCAGACGAGATCATCGTCAACGTGACCCCGCTCGGCATGAACGGGCCGGAAGCCGACGCCCTCGCGTTCCCGCTCGCGAACATCGAGGCCGCCCGCGCCGTCTTCGACGTCGTCGCCTTCCCGGCCGAGACGCCCCTCGTCCGCGCCGCGCAAGCGGCGGGCAAGCCGGTCATCACCGGCGCCGAGGTCATCGCGCTGCAAGCCGCCCGCCAGTTCGAGCTGTACACCGGCGTGAGCATCACCGCAGACCAGGTCGAGCGCGCATCCGCGTTCTCGCGTGAGAGCGGTTAGCCGGGTAGTACGCAGGGAGCGGCTACCGCTGGCCCGCCAGCCCGGCCTGGTAGGCCAAGACCACGAGCTGGGCGCGATCGCGGGCACCGAGCTTGGTCATCGCGTGGTTGGCGTGCGTCTTGACGGTCAGCGGGCTGAGCGTGAGGTGGTCGGCTATCTCGGCGTTGGACATGCCCGTCGCCACGAGGGCGACGATCTCGCGCTCCCGTTCGGTCAGCGCGTCGACCAGTCCGGGTGGTGCCTGCGGCACCCGGTCGTCCAGGGTGAGGTACCGCGCGATGAGGCCACGGGTTGCCGCCGGGGAGAGCAGGGAGTCGCCGCGGGCCACCGTCCGGATCGCCTCGATCAGCGCGTCGGGCCGTGCTCCCTTGCCGAGGAACCCGCTGGCGCCCGCGCGGAGCGCCTCGAAGACGTACTCGGCAGGTAGCTCATCGCGCCGGCCTGCACGCTGATGAGCGCGACCTGGTGCCCCACCGCGTCGTGCAGCTCCCGGGCCTCCAACTGACGCCGCGCTCGTCACCGGAGGCACCCGCCACCACCGCGCTGATCACCACCTTGCGCACCACCACGATCCCGGCGGCCGAGCAAGGGACGACGCTTCGGGTATATGTCGGCGGCCAGAGCGCCACGAGCGCCGACTTCACCTCGGCGCGTTCGGCCTAGGCACGGCCGGCCCGGTCGAGTCGTTCCTGCCGGTGTTCATCCTGCCGATCCTGTTCGGCCTGTCCACCGACTATCAGGTGTTCCTGGTTAGCCGGAT
>Ga0302314_10014872_pt1 | contig 13275 bp, 14 predicted proteins | sample III_Palsa_N2_3_FD_200533 | JGI IMG/M metagenome (GOLD analysis project Ga0302314, IMG submission 200533) | Peat permafrost microbial communities from Stordalen Mire near Abisko, Sweden - III_Palsa_N2_3 | ecosystem: Environmental > Terrestrial > Soil > Palsa > Peat permafrost | place: Sweden...
GAAGGATCGCAGTGTCCGCCATCGGCTCGCCACAACGCGCCGATGAAATGGCTGGTGTCAATCAAAGGATTGAAGCGCGCGGCTTCCTTGAGCGAGATCATCTCGGTTTCCATGCCGAGGTAGCGGGCGCGCGAGCAGATGAGCTTCAGACTGTCGAGTTCCCCCTGCGTCGCCGCGAGCATAAGACCGCCGTTCGGATGCAGGCCGCAGGATTGGCCGGACAGCGCCTCGATCTCGCGATACAGATCAATCGTATATTTTTGCAGCCGCGAGATATTCGCCTCGCCGTTGAAGGTGTGCATCCCGCCCGCCGCATGCCAGGTGGAACCGGAGGTCAGTTCGCTCTTTTCGATGAGTATGACGTCGGTCCAGCCGATCTTGGCCAAGTGATAGAGCGTGCTCGCGCCCACCACGCCGCCACCGATGACGACGGTTCTAGCGGAGGGGTTCATGAAATTCTCTCAACATCCGTTACAAGGTCTCCTAAGACATCCGCGCCTGCCGTCGCTTCAATAACTCATGCCGGCAGCGCGTATCCGGCCACAATCGCAGCCTGATCCCAATGCAGAAGCGGCGCGTAACTCGCCTCCGTCACCTCGGCAAATCCGTCGAGGAGAAGAAGATCACCCAAGGGCGCAAACCAGGCGCGTGATGCCGCGCTTCTGAAAGCCGCCCGCAGCCGCATGGTCTCCTCGGCAGGCCTCGCAGCCGAGGCAACGAAGGCCGGTATCGGTGCCAGCTGCGTTGAGGTTAGCACGCGCACATCCGCAACCAGGTGCGGCGCGTGCCGCGCGATCAGGAGGTGCCAATAGGCATCGAGGGGACCGATATCAATGCGCCCTTCCCGCACACTGTCCAAGATGTTGCGCGCGGTGACGAGGTGGCCGGTCATCTGGGAATAGAGATTCGGGCGCTGCGCCGTTCGGAAGCCGAGCAGATGATGGCGAAACGCGTTGAATCCGGAGTGCGAATGCTCCACCGTCCATCCGGCTCGGCCGCCGAAGGTGTCGCTCAGCGTTTGGTACGGCGCGTTCTTTCTTACAATGAGATCGGAGCGATAAACGGGCAGGCCCGCTGCCCACTCGGCTCTCGGGATCGGCGCTGCGATCGGAATGACCGGCGCAAGCTTAAGAGCGATGGGGTAGCCACACATGAACGCGCACCCCAGATCCGCTCGCGCCCACAGCCCCTCGAGCGGCTGCGGTGCCGGATAGGGCATGTAAGTGAGCGTGACGCCGGCCTCGGCTGTGATGTGACCTAGGAGCCTGCGCCAAGCGGCTTCAACTTCGGGAGTCACCGCGTACATGCGGGCGTTCATGATCCCGGCGGTCATGTTTACGCGCTTTCAAGCTCAAGCGTTCTGCGCGCGACATAGGCGTCGATGGCCTCTTTGACCGCCGGGTCGAGCGGCGGCGGCACGTATTCGGCGAGCAGCTTCTTCCAGATGCCGGTGGCCCGCTGGGTCGCATCGCGCGCGCCGGCCTCCGACCAGTTCTCGAAGTTCGACCAATCGGATAGCAGCGGGCGATAGAACGCATGCTCGTAGCGCGCGAGCGTATGCGCGGTGCCAAAGAAGTGTCCGCCTGCGGCAACGCCCTTGATGGCATCCACGCCCAGGTCGTCATCGTTGAAATCGACGGGCTTGAAGATTTCCGCCCAGCTGCGCAGCATTTCGGCATCGACGATGATTTTTTCCAGCGACGCCGACAATCCGCCCTCGAGCCAGCCGGTCGCATGGTTGATGAGGTGGCTGTGGCTGAGGATGGCCGCCTGCAGCGAAAAGGCAGTCTCATAGGTTGACTGCGCGTCCACCGCGGGCGAGGCGTTGACCGCGCTGGTGCGCACGGGAATCTTAAGCCGCCGGCCGATCTGTGCGGTGGCCAGCACGGCGTTGACGTATTCCGGCGTACCGAAGGCCGGCGAGCCGGTGCGCATGTCAACATTGGACGTGAAGCCGCCCATGACGCAAGGAGTTCCCGGTCGCAGCATCTGACATAGCGCGATGACGCACATGGCTTCCGCCGACTGCTGCACGAGCGCACCGGCCAGAGTCACCGGCGCCATGGCACCCATCAGCGTAAAGGGTGTGATCACGACGCACTGTCCGTGGCGCGCCATAATCATGATGTTGTCGAGGATTTCCTCATCCACCCTGCGCGGCGAGTTGACGTTGGTGACGGTCATCAAGGTCGGACGCGATGCCAGGTCCTCGACGCTGCAGCGGTGCTCAATGGCCGACATGGCAATCGCGTCCTGCGCCTGCACGCCACCGATGCCGCGTGCGGCCCAGACGATATCCGAGCACTCGATATGCGCCTGATAGGCCGCGAGGTGGCGGATGGCGACCGGCACATCCACCGGTTCCACCACAATCCCGCCCTGCCAGTGCAGGACGCCGAGGCGATGCGTCAGCTTGAGGATATTGCGGAACGCCTCGATATCGCCGTAGCGGCGCCCGCGCTCCAGATCCGTGATATTCGGAGCTCCGGTCACGGGCCCGAAATTGATCACATTGTCGCCCACGTGCAGATGCCGTTCGGGGTCGCGCGCGTGCAGAATGAAGCGCTGCGGCGCATGCGCCAGCTGGGCCTCCACAATGTCCCGCCCGAGGCGCACCATCTGCGTCTCATCGTCGACGAAGGCCCCTGCGCTTCGGAAAACCTCCCGCGCGGCGGGGCTGCGGATTTCGAGCCCCGCCTCCTCCAGAACCCGAAACGCTGCCAGCAGAATGCGTTCGACCTGCTCGGCGCTTAGGATTTCCAACGGTGGCCAGCGGCTTGACAGCCGCGGCAGGGGCGCGAGCGACGGGCCCGTGGAGCGGGGAGCGCGGCTGCGTTCGCGTCGACGAGAGGGTGCGCGGGCTTCGATTTCAGTCATGGTGCTGCTGCGCGGCGTATCGTGTGAGCGAATCATAGGACCAATGACGACGCAAGGGCGACATTCACTGCGCTCGGATTTGCGCTGGCGCCGAGCCGATCGGCGCGGAGGTACTCGGTGTCAAAAATGCTAAAGGCGCTTCTCTTAGGCGCAACGCTCCTCTTCGGGACGTCGATTCCCGTGCGCGCGACGGTGGTCGTCTCATCGAAGCTCTCCAATGAATCCGCCATGATCGGCCAGATGATCCGCATGATGTTGAACGCGGCCGGGATCCCGACCCTGGATCGCACGGCGCTGGGCGCGACCTATGTGGTCCGCAAGGCGCTTCTTGCCGGCCAGATCGATATCTATGTGGAGTACACCGGCAACGGCGGATTCTTTTTCAACCTGCCATCCGACCCGGCGTGGAAGGATCTGCGCAAAGGCTATGAACTCGGCTCCAAACTTGACTATGAGGCCAACAGGATCGTATGGCTGACGCCCGGCAATGCCAGTAACTCCTGGGCCTTGGCGGTGCGCAAGGACGTGGCGCGCACGAACCACCTCACCACCATGAGTGATTTCGGCAAGTGGGTCACGGGCGGCGGCAAGATTGTGCTCGCCTGTTCGGCCGAGTTTGCCAATGCCGGAACGCTGCGCTCGCTTGAAAAAGCGTATGGCTTCGTGCTGCGTTCGAATCAACTGATCGTGCTGGCGGGCGGGGAAACCTCGGCCACCATCAGCGCCGCGGCGGCGCAGACCAATGGCACCAACGTTGCCATGGTCTACGGCACCGACGGCAACGTCATTGCAGCGAATCTGCAGATCCTCGAGGACGACCAACACGCCGAGCCCGTGTATGCGCCCGTTCCGATGGTGCGCGAGGTGGTGCTCAAGGCGAATCCGCGGATTGCGCAGATCGTAAAGCCGCTCATGGAGAGCTTCAGCCGCGAGACGCTGCAGGAGCTGAACGCCAGGGTTCAGGTCAACGGTGAATCCATCGCCTCGGTCGCCGAGGACTACCTGAAATCAAAGCGCCTTCTGCAGTAAGCTTTGCTCGAGGCTAATAAGCCCGCATGCCGGCTCCGGATCGCGGACGCTGCCGCCTCGGAGACGTGATGAGAACAATATGGGGCGGGCGGCATGCCATCGATCGGCTGGGCGCACTCCTGAGCCTGGTCGGGCTCGCGGCGCTCATCACCCTGCCGTTCGTCGTTTTCAAGGCGAACCGGATCGTACCGGGCAGCCCGCGCTCCTTATTCCTGCTGTTCCCGCTGTGGGAGGTGCTCGCCTTCTATGGCGTCCTGGCGCTGGTTGCCGCCACGGCACTGAGGAGCGTGAGTGCCAGAGTGCGGCTTGCGGCTGCCCTGATCGGGATCGCCGCCGTGACGCTCGCCATCGGCGCTGCGGGCGACGTCCTCACGCCGCTGGGTAATAAGGTCGTGCGAGTATCACCGGGCGCAAGCTTCTGGGTGCTGCTCATCTGTCTGGGATTATTGGCGACCGATGCCATCACGCGGCTGCGGCCTGGGCCCGCAGTCCGCGTGCTCTTTCTCGTGCTTTTCGCCGCCGTTGTCGGGGCGGTGCTGGCGTCCGGCTTGCTCGATCATCTCTCGGTGATGCGCGAGTACGACGTCAACGCAAGTCGCTTCGCCGAGGAGGCGCGGCAGCACGTTTTCCTGGCCCTGGGATCCGTGAGCGCCGCCGTCCTCATCGCCGTGCCCCTGGGCATTCTCTGCCATCGGGTCCCGCGGCTGCGCGCCGGCACCCTCGGCGCTCTCAATCTCATTCAGACCATTCCCTCGATTGCGCTCTTCGGTATTCTGATGGCACCGCTCGGTGCACTCGCCGCCGCGGCTCCGTTCGTCACGGATATGGGCATCCGCGGCATTGGTGCTGCGCCTGCCGTGCTGGCCCTCTTCCTGTATTCATTGCTGCCGGTCGTTGCCAATACGATCGTTGGCCTTGGGCGTGTATCCCCGGCCGCAGTCGACGCAGCGCGCGGGATGGGATTGACGAACTGGCAGATATTGACCGACATCGAGCTGATCCTGGCGTTTCCGGTGATTCTCACCGGCATCCGCATTGTCCTCGTGCAGAACATCGGACTTGCGACCGTCGCCGCGCTCATCGGGGCCGGCGGCTTTGGCGTATTCGTCTTTCAGGGGATCAATCAGACGGCAATTGATCTGGTGCTGCTCGGCGCGCTGCCGATTGTCGCGCTGGGATTTTCCTGCGCCGTCTTGCTCGATGCATTGGTGGAAACCATCAATCGGACCGTCCGATGATAGAAATCGAGAATCTGACGAAGCAATACGGCTCGGCAACGGTCGTCGATCGCGTGTCGATATCCGTTCCGCGCGGCTCAATCACCGTGATCGTCGGCACCTCGGGGTCGGGCAAGTCGACGCTCCTGCGCATGATCAACCGCTTGGTGGAGCCGACGAGCGGCAGGGTGGTCATCAACGGCATCGACACCACGACCGAACCGCCGCATCTGCTGCGCCGTGGGATTGGCTATGCCATCCAGGGGCACGGCCTATTTCCGCACCGCACGGTCGCCGAGAACATCGCCACCGTGCCGCGCCTCCTCGGATGGAACGGCGCGCGCATCCAGGGCCGCGTCCGTGAGTTGCTCAATATTTTTCAGCTCGATCCGGGCGCCTATGCCGCAAAATTTCCACATCAGCTCTCGGGCGGGCAGCAGCAGCGCGTCGGCGTCGCACGCGCATTTGCCGCTGAACCTGCAGTCCTGCTCATGGACGAGCCCTTTGGCGCGCTCGATCCCATCATCCGCGCCAAGGCCCAGGATGATCTGCGCGATATCCAGCGCCGCTTCGGCACCACGATCGTGCTGGTGACGCACGATATTGACGAGGCGTTTCGCCTCGGAGACCGTGTCGCAGTCATGAGCCAGGGCCGGGTGTTGCAATACGATCGCCCCGCAGCGCTCCTCATCTGCCCCAGCGATCCTTTTATATCGCGCCTGACGGGCACGGGTGACCGCGCGATGAAACTCTTGTCGCTGACCACGGCGGGCGAAGCGGCTGAAGCGGGTCCGGCTGAAGGCGCAACTGTGCCGGCATCCGCCACATTGCGCGACGTCCTGTCAGATCTTCTTTGGAGCGGCGCGGCTGTCGTCACGGTGATCGACGCCGCGGGCACGCCCTGCGGACGGCTGACCCTCGCCGGGATTCTTGCGCACGGCAGGCCACGCTGATGCCAAGCGGGGGGCTCGTGGTCCGAATCGCAGCCTTCGCTCTATTGGCTGCTTTTTTGTTGACGCCGCAAAGCTTCGCGCCGCTGTTCGCGCCCTTGACTCAGCACGGCGCCCCGGCCATCTACGATCAGGGCAATCTCCTCACCCTTGCCCTGGCGCAGCTCGGTACGGTGCTGCTCGCCGCTGCGGCCAGCACGGTCGTCGCCGTCGGGCTCGGCATCCTGGTGACTCGGGCGAGCGGGGCTGAGTTTCTGCCGCTGTCGCGCACGCTCGTCAATATTGGTCAAACGTTTCCGCCCGTCGCCGTGTTGGCGGTTGCCGTGCCGCTCGTCGGCTTCGGCGAGGCACCGACCCTGATCGCCCTCTTCGCCTACGGCCTGCTGCCGATCTTCGAGAATACGATTGCCGGCCTGCAGACCTGCCCGCCCGCGGTCATCGACGCAGCCAACGGCATGGGAATGAGCGCACGCGAGCGCCTCACGTCGGTGGAGCTGCCGCTTGCCATGCCGCTCATTCTGGAGGGCATACGACTATCGCTGGTCATCAATGTCGGCACCGCCACGATTGGGTCGACGGTGGCCGCCAAGGGACTCGGCGAGGTGATCATCGCCGGGCTCCTGTCGGACAATACCGCCTTTATCCTGCAGGGCGGCCTCGTCACGGGGCTCATGGCGATTTTACTTTATGATGCCATGGGAGCCCTCGAAAAGCGCATCCTGCGGGGTACCCATGGCTGAGGGCGGCCGAAAACCGGCAGCAATCTCACGCCTTGACGCATCCATGCGCGCACAACGCCCGGCTTGGCCTACAATCAAGGCCGATGCTTGAAAGTACCCAGAATCCGAGCGCGACCGACGCCGGCAAGACCCGCGAGACGGTACGCTGCCAGCAGCGCTCATCCGTCGAGCTGCCGACTCTGATGCTGATCGTGATCACATACGGCGGATGGCTCTTCTTGACCGCCGCCTACGACCGTTGGCCGCTATGGGTCATTGCGCCGGCCGTCATCGTGCTGCTAACGCTGCACAGTTCCCTGCAGCATGAAATCATCCACGGTCACCCCACCCGCTGGGGCTGGATCAACCGGCTCCTCGGCATGGTGCCGCTGTCTTTCTGGCTGCCATTTGAGCGCTACCAGGAGCACCACCTCGACCACCATGTCGACGAAAGGCTCACCGATCCGCTCGACGACTCGGAATCCTATTATTGGACTCCTGAGGAATGGGCGCGGTTGTCGGCGATCGGCCGCGCGTCCCTGCAGATGCAACAGACGCTCGCCGGTCGGGTCGTCATCGGCTCATTCTGGCACATTGCGCATTTTTTCCGGGGTGAGTTGCGCGCACTCATCAACAACGACAAGCGAGTTCGCGCCATCTGGATCGAGCATCTGCTGTGGTGCATCCCCGTCATTCTCTGGGTGACGGCCGTGTGCCGCATGCCGCTGTGGGTCTATGTCGTCGCCATGGTGCTTCCTGCCAACGGCGTGTTGCTGATCCGCTCCTTCGCCGAGCATCGGGCGCGGCCGGAATCGCGCCACCGCACGGCGCTTGTCGAGCGTTCCTGGGTCTTGGGGCCTCTATTTCTCTTCAACAACCTGCATGCGCTGCACCACGAATCACCGACGATCCCGTGGTACGAGTACAACGCGCGCTACCGTGCCGAGCGCGAGCGTCTGATTGCAAAGAACGGCGAGCTCGTCTATTCAACCTATTTCGACGTCGCGCGGCGCTTCCTGTTTCGCCGGCACGATGTACTGGTGCACCCCATGGGCCGCGTACCGCGAGCCACGCGGCGCGCGGGTGTTGCGCCACTGATGAGCGCTGCTCGGAAAGCAACGTCGGCGCTGGCGACCGACAGCCCGCCTACTTCTTAAGTCGCGCCGCGAATTCCTCGACGGCTGCCTTCACCTCTTGCCCGGCCTTGTCCATGTGCGCCTTAAACTGACTCCAGGCGCCTTCGTTGGCACTTTTAAGGGTGTAGAAGTTCTCCCACGCTTCGGCCTGTTTGGCGCGCAGTAAGTCCAGGTTTTTTTCATACTGGGCCTTGGCTTGCGCCTCGAACTGTGCGGCTCCTGCCTTGAAACGCTCAGTCTGCGCCTTCCACTCGTTCAACTGCTTTTCCATCAGCGCCTGATAGTCTTCGCGAGTTCCCATAGTGATCTCCTGCAATCAATCAAACGATTCCTAGCCGCCATCGCGGTCGCAATCCGACCGTGCTTCTGGCCCAAGCTACATATAGACGCCGCCGTTGATGTTGATCTGCTGGCCGGTGATGTAGTCGCCGTCGGCGGCCAGAAACAGCACCGCCTTGGCGACTTCCTCAGGCTTGCCAAAGCGGCCGAGCGGTATACGGCTGAGAATCTGCTTCTGCACCGGCTCGGGGACCTTCGAGAGCATGTCGGTGAGCGTAAAGCCCGGCGCCAGCGAATTCACGGTGATGTTGTGCCGAGCGACCTCCATGGCAGCGGTCTTGGTAAAGGCAATGATGCCGCCTTTGCTGGCCGCATAGTTCGCCTGACCGAAGTTCCCGGCTTGACCGACGAACGAGCTGATGTTCACGATCCGTCCATGGTTGCGCTCGATCATCAACGGCATCACCGCGGTGACGCCAAAATAGCAGGCGTTCAGGTTCGTGTGGATGACTCCGAGCCAGTCATCATCGGTCATCTTGCGCAGGGTCTTATCTCGAGTGATGCCGGCGTTGTTGACGAGAATATCGAGCCGTCCCCAGGCGGCGCGTATCTTCTGCACCATGTCGACCCAGGTCGAGCGCTCACCGACGTCGCCCTGCAGAAGGAGCGTCTCAGTGCCGCGCTCGCGCAGCTCCTTTGCCAGCTCCTGCGCCTCGCTTGCGCCGGAGCGGAAGTTGAGGGCGACCGAGGCCCCCTCCGCGGCGAGCAGCGTCGCGATGGCGCGTCCGATGCCGCGCGATGCGCCGGTGACGAGCGCGTATTGGCCGCTCAGTTTCCCCATGAGATGACTCCTTCCATTTATCTTTTGCCAAGAAGGCCGCGGACGCCCACTTTAGCATTACCCCTGCGTTCGATCTTGCACCGCTACTCGCGCTCAGCGAGCCAGGCCGCGATCTTGGACGGCACCTCGCGCTGCGCGCGTGCGCTCACGTACATGCCGATATGGCCCACATCCACGGCATGCGCCGTATAGTCCGTGCTGCCGACGAGGCGCGCGAGCGGCACGCTCGCGCTGGGCGGTACGAGGTGATCCTTGCTGGCATAGATGTTGAGCACGGGCTGAACTATCCGTTTGAGATCGACCCGCTGACCCCCGAGCGTGACGCTGCCGGCGACGAGACGGTTCTCCTGATAGAACCATTGTACAAACTGGCGCAGGGCCGCGGCAGCCTGGTCCGGGCTGTCGAAGATCCAGCGTTCCATGCGCATGAAATTCTCAAGTTGGCGCTGATCCGCGCCCCCTTGCACCATGTCGACATATTTCTGCTGTGTGAGGCGAAACGGCATCAGCGACAGATAGATGCCATTCAAGCTATCGCCGGGAACGTTGCCGCCCTGCGCCAAGAGATTCACATCCAGCCCCTGAACCCACTTCGATAGAAGGTTTTCCGGGGTTTTGAAATCGACCGGTGTCACCATCGTGATCAGGTTCTTGACGCGCTCGGGATGAAGCGCCGTGTAGCAGAGGCTGAAGGTGCCGCCCTGGCAGACACCGAGCAGGTTGACGCTTGGGATCTGATGCGCATCGAGAACATGCTGTACGCAGCGGTGCAGATAGCCTCTGATGTAGTCATCGAGATCGTTGAAACGATCACCTCCGTCGGGATAGCCCCAATCGATGAGATACACATCGAGGCCGGCCTCGAGGAATCCGCGAATCAGCGACCGATCGGTCTGCAGGTCCATCATGTCCGGACGGTTGACGAGCGCGTAGCAGATGAGGATGGGTGTGACGCCCGCGGGACGGGCGAGCGGCTCATAGCGATACAGGGCAACTTTATCCTCACTCCATACGCGCTTTCTTTCTGAGCAGCCCGGGCGCGCGTGCGCCGCGCCCGCAAGTCCCGTCAGCGTGGCGCTCAAGCGGCGTCCGAACTCGAGCATCTCGGCCGCGAGCGCCTGGGGGTCCGGCGGTGCGCTGCTCACTTCGGGGCCCGCGGCCGGCGCCGCACGGCGCGTTTCTTTTTCGCAATGGGCGGTGGCGGTGGTGGCGGCGATGTCTGCGAGCGCACTTGTGCACGCAGCTCCTTCACCTGCTGATGCAGTGAATTGACCTCGGCGCGCGTCGGCAGATCAAATTGCCGGGCCCACGATTCAAGTTCACGTTGCTGCTCGGCGCGCACGGCATTCGAGCTGTTTGCGAGATCAGCGATGAGCCGGCAGTACTCGGGGCTGTGAGCGACGCCGCCGTACACTTCCTCCGCACATTCAATCCACAGATCGTAGAAACTCTTGATGCTCGCAGCGGCGCCGCCCGGCGCATCAGCACTTCTGGCGCTCACGCGTTCGGTAAATTTCCGGGTGGTGTCGGCGCCGATCTTGATCCACTGCGCGGCAAGCTGGGTCTGCAGTTCCTGGTATTGCGCGAGCAGGCGCGAGAACTTCTGCCAGGCTTCCTGTCGCTCGCGTGTCAAACCGAGCGCCGCAAACTGCGGCGCTGCATCTTTGGCTCCCGCGGCGTGCGTCCACGCGCCGGGAGGCTGCATCACAGTCTGCCACCACGTTTGAGCATCGGGCGCCGTGCGAAAGTTTGCCATCTGGCCCACCTGCGCGCCGAGCTGCTCAAACCAGGCATTCATGACCGCTGCAAATGAGCGCGCGCGGCTCGCAAGATCGGCTCCTTTGCCATCCTCACCGCTCGGTTCCTGCAACATGGCGCGTCCGAGGTTGAAGTACTGCTCCCACACGGCGCCGAGCTGCTGGAAGGACGGAGGTAAGCCGCTGCTGCCGGCCATGGCGGCACCTCTGGGCCACCATTCAAAGAGTGCGGATCCCTGCGCTGGAGCGGCGCTCATTTTGAGCCAGCCTTGCAGAAGCTCCCGCTGCATCTCGGCGACGGTTGAGCTCCAGGGATCGCTCCGGGGTGCGTCTTCAGTCATCGGACTTTCCTTGGCATGTGCGGCGCAGGACAAATGGAATGCTCGAACCGGCAGGCGGCCTCGCGCTCGAAAACTGGATTATGCAATGCCATGATTACTAAGAGACAACTGCGTCACGTTCTGTCCATGGCCCATATGTTCTGCCGCCACGGCGAGTTGTGCACCGCATACAGAGAAGCTTACGATAGACGCCATGATACCTCCGGCCGACCGCTTCCCGCACTGCATGGCCGCTCGCGCGGCGGTATTTGAGCCCGCCCGCGCTCGGGTCGTGAGCCGCCAGCCATGAGCGCCAAGCGCATCATCAAGAAGTACGCGAATCGGCGCCTCTACGATGCCACGGCGAGCCGTCATGTCACCTTGGATGATCTGCGCAAACTCATCGTCGGCGGTGAGCAGATCCAAGTCGTCGACGACAAGACGGGCGAGGATCTCACACGCGCCACTTTGCTGCAGATCATCGCTGAGCAGGAGCAATTCGCAACCCCGGTATTGAGTACCGAACTCATGGAGACGGTAATCCGCTTCTACGGCAATCCCGTGCAGGAGATGCTGACGCGCTATCTCGAGCAGAGTGTCGGAACAGTGCTGCGACAGCAACAGGCCCTGCAAGCGCAAATGGCGAAAGCGCTCGAGGCGCCGATGGCGCCGATCGCCGATCTGGCGCGCCAGAACATGGCGCTGTTGTCCACCATGCAATCTTCAGTGTTGTCAGCATTCGGCGTGCCGAAGCCGGATGAACCCGAAAAAAGTAGCGCGGAAACGGACGACGAGAAAAACAAACCCTAGAGCTGGCGCATCGCAGTCGCACGCTGCGTGCGACGTTAGCAACGCGATCTCGCGTCCGCTCATGCCGAGCTGCAAGGATTTAATGATATGCAAGTGCAATCGAAAACCGTCGTCATCACAGGTGCCGGCCGCGGCATCGGACGCAGTCTCGCCGTCCAATTTGCGCAGCGCGGTGCAAATCTCGCCCTGCTCGATCTGAATAGCGCCGATCTTGACGAGAGCCGCGCACAATGCCTGACTCACGGTGTCGAGGCCCGCTGCTATCAGGCCGACGTTAGCGCAGAGAAGCCCGTCATCGACGCGATGAACGCGATTGCGCGTGACTTAGGACGCTTCGATGTGATCGTAAACAACGCGGGAATCGTCAACGATTCGTTGCTGATCAAAGTCAAAGACGGCGTCGTGTCGGACAAGATGAGCCTCGCGCAGTGGCAAGCCGTGGTGAACGTAAACCTCACGGGCGTGTTTCTCTGTGGACGCGAGGCCGCCGCGCACATGGTCAAATTCGGGCAAGGTGGCGTCATCATCAACATCTCGAGCATTTCGCGCCACGGCAATGCGGGGCAGACGAATTACGCGGCGACCAAAGCGGGCGTTGCGGCGATGACGGTCGTGTGGGCAAAGGAACTGGCGCGCTATGGGATTCGCTCTGGCGCGATAGCCCCCGGCTTCACCAATACCGACATTCTCTCCGGCATGCGCCCGGAGGTGTTGCAGAAAGTCATTGCCCCAGTGCCCCTGCGGCGCCTGGGGGATCCGGCCGAGATTGCGCACGCCGCACTCTTTATCGTGGAGAACGACTTCTTTACAGGCCGCTGCATCGATCTCGACGGCGGCTTGCGCCTCTAACGCGGGCGCACAGCGCGCGAATCCCGCGTCGTGACGGCGCTTGCTAGAGTCAGTCTCTCAAGTGGCTGCCGCGCTGAGAGCGCGGCGATGAGCGTGCGCGCAACTCCCCAGACTCGCGTCACCGAATCGGCAAGCAACCCGTCGGGAAAAGGCGGCGATTCGCTCATGCAGTATTCAAATTCCGCTGCGGCAAATCCGAGTCGCTGAGCAATCAGCCGCTCGACCGCCTCGGCTTCGTATTCGCAAATCGCGCGCGGCGTGCGTGCGCGCACGGAAGCCACGTGCGCCAAGACGTGAGTCAATTCATGCGCGAGCGTGAGGAGTTCCTGCTGCGGGCTCAAGTCAGCTCGCAGGACAATCCTCCTGCCGTCGACACAGCCGCCGATGCCGTGAGGCAGGCTGGCATACCGAACAGCAGCCCCGCGACGCCGCGCGAAGTGATGGAGTGCCAAAAGTGAGCGGTCGATCCCAGGCAGGTCTCGGCGTCCTCG
>Ga0302314_10014875_pt1 | contig 13274 bp, 12 predicted proteins | sample III_Palsa_N2_3_FD_200533 | JGI IMG/M metagenome (GOLD analysis project Ga0302314, IMG submission 200533) | Peat permafrost microbial communities from Stordalen Mire near Abisko, Sweden - III_Palsa_N2_3 | ecosystem: Environmental > Terrestrial > Soil > Palsa > Peat permafrost | place: Sweden...
GCGTCGCGGCCGCCGTCGGCGGCGTGCTCTCCGGGCCGCTGGGCGGCCTCGCGGACCGGTTCCTCGGCAAGGGCTGGGAGGACCGGGCCGCCGGCGGCCTGGACTTCCTGCGCCGCCGGCTGACCGGCGAGTACGAGATCGACGAGTTCGGCTTCGACGCCGAGCTCACCGACAAGGTGCTGCTCAACGCCGTCCGTCCGATCGCCGAGAAGTACTTCCGACTGGACGTCCGGGGCGCGGAGCACCTGCCGGTCGAGGGCGGGGCGCTGGTCGTCGCCAACCACTCCGGGGTGCTGCCCTGGGACGCGCTGATGACCCAGGTCGCCATCCACGACCACACGCCGAGCCAACGGCACCTGCGGATGCTCGCGGCCGACCTGGTCTTCGTGCTGCCCGGCGTCAACGAACTGGCCCGCAAGGCCGGGCACACCCTCGCCTGCAACGAGGACGCCCAGCGGCTGCTGGAGCTGGGCGAGATCGTCGGGGTGTGGCCGGAGGGCTTCAAGGGCATCGGCAAGCCCTTCTCCGAGCGCTACAAGCTCCAGCGCTTCGGCCGGGGGGGCTTCGTCTCCTCGGCGCTCAAGGCCGGGGTGCCGATCATCCCCTGCGCCATCATGGGCGCGGAGGAGACCTATCCGATGATCGGCAACGCCCGGACCCTGGCCCGGCTGCTGGGCCTGCCGTACGTCCCGCTGACGCCGACCTTCCCTTGGCTCGGACCGCTGGGCATGGTGCCGCTGCCGACCAAGTGGACCATCCAGTTCGGCGAGCCGATCCCCACGGACAGCTACCCGCCGGAGGCGGCCGAGGACCCGATGCTGCTGTTCAACCTGACCGACCAGGTCCGGGAGACGGTCCAGCACAGCCTCTACCGGCTGCTGGTCCAGCGCCGCTCGGTCTTCTTCTGAGGGTTGGGCCCCGTCCGCCCAGGGGCCCGGCAGCCGATGGCTGCCGGGCCCCTGGGCGCTGTCGACGCACCGTCAGCCGGTGGCTCCGGTGCCGGTCCCGTCGCCGGAGAGGCCGAGGCCGAGGGCCGGCAGCAGGCCGGGCAGCAGCGGCGGCATGGTGACCCCGCTGCCGGGGGCCGGTGCGGCCGAGGGGCTGCTGTCGTCCGGGCTGCCCGGCGTCGAGGGGGAGCTCGACGGGGCGGCGCCGCTGCCGAGGACCCCGGTCAGCCCGTTGACCAGGCTGCCGCCGGAACCGCCGGTGCTGCTCGGGGTGGAGACCGGCGCGCTGCCGCCCATGGTCCCGGTCCCGGAGGTGGTCGCCCCGCTCGGGGCGGCGGCCTGGCCGGAGCGGGAGCCGCTGCCGGCCCCGCCGACCACGGACGAGGACGAGCCGGTGCCGGGGGCGGACAGCGATCCGCTGCCGCTGGTGGTGGTTCCGCCGAGGTGCAGCGGGGCCAGCTCTTCGCTTATTCCGGAGAGCAGTTGCTGCACCCGTCCGGCCTCGGGGTCGGCCTGGCTGGGGAGATGCGGGGCCAGCGCGTCCAACTGCCGCTGCTGGGAGCTGGCGAAGCCGGCCAGGCTCTGCATCGGGGCCAGCGAGTGGCTCTGCTGGTAGATCGCCTGCAGCAGGTTCCGGCCCTGGGTGCCCTCGGCGTTCATGTCGCTGAGCGCCTTGGTGACCTCGGCGATGACGTGCGGGCTCAGCTCGTGGTCGCTGCCCTCGTGGCGGTCGACCAGCTGCTGCGCCTCGGTCATCCGCTGCGAGGCCTCGCTCAGCAGCAGCCGGCCGCGCTCGGCGTCCGAACCGGCGAAGTCCAGCCGCCAGTTCTCCAGGCCGCGCTTCACCCCGTACAGCGGATCGCCGGGAATGGCCGAGGAACTGGCCGCGGCGACGCCGCCGAAGGCACTCACCACCACGCCGGCGGCCAGGCCGCTGACGGCCAGCCGACGGCCCCAGCGGGTGCTGGGCCGGAAGCGGCCGGCGGCCGCGCCCGCCCGGTGGACGCCGCGGGCCCGCTGCGGGGGCACCGCCGTACTGCCGCCGCCCGCGTAGGCGCGTTCGAACTCGGCCATCAGCTGGGCGCGCTGGACGGTGCGCACCTCGGGTGCGAGCCCGGGGATGTTCTGGGAACCCAGGGTGTCCAGGGCATCCACTGCGGCCAGAAGTTCCGTGAACTGCTGGGCGGCAGTGCTGGGACGGTCCTCCACCGCATCGGCGAAGGCTTTCGCCCTGCGGTGTTCAAGCACGTTGGCTGTCATGGGCAGCACCTCCTCTCGTCGTTGTCGACAACTCGGCCGACCGGACGGTTGCGCAGTCGTGCCTCGGACCACCCCAAAGGGTGACGCACGGCCCCGGAAGGGCCTTGCACACTGTGCAACGAGCGGCGGGGACGCTCGGTTACGCAGCCTCGATCGTGCGGGTGACGGGCGTGCGGGTGACGGGGCATCGGCGGATTCGTACTACCGGGCGTCGCTCGGGAGCAGCCGGGCCAGCGTCCGTACGGCCCGGTACTGGAGGGTCTTGATGGCGCCCTCGTTCTTGCCCATGATCCGCGCGGTCTCCGCCACCGAGAGCCCGTGCAGGAACCGCAGGGTGACGCACTCCTGCTGCTGCGGATTGAGCCGGTGCACGGCGTCCAGCAGCGCGGCGTTGGAGAGCGACTCCAGCACGGAGTCCTCCGGGCTGCGCTCGCACTCGTTGGAGTCGAGCATCTCGCCGGTGGTGACCTCCAGCCGGAAGCGGCTGGACTTGAAGTGGTCGGCGACCAGGTTCCGGGCGATGGTCACCAGCCAGGCCCCGAAGTCGCGGCCCTGCCAGGTGAAGGTGCCGATCCGGCGCAGCGCCCGGAGAAAGGTCTCGCTGGTGAGGTCCTCGGCCGTGGCCCGGCTGCCGACGCGGTAGTAGATGTACCGGTAGACCGTGTCGGCGTAGTGGTCGTAGAGGCGGCCGAAGGAGTCGCTGTCGCCCTGCTGGGCCTGCTCCACCAGCCGCATCACCGGGTTGTCGGCGGAGTCCTGCGGCTCCTCGCGGTCCCAGGAGGGGTTGCGCGGGCGGGAGGAGGCGGGGGTGGAGGTGCGGGTGCGCTGGGCGACCGGCGTCCGCGGCGGCTGGGGGTAGGGCGTGCCGACGCCGCCGCCGGCCACGGCGAGCACGGCGGGGGCGAAGACGCCGGGGGGGAACAACTGCTCGCGCAGGAGAGTGCGCAGCAGGTCCAGCCCGCCTGCGGCGGCGCCGTGGGCGAGGGAGGGTGCAGGCGCGTCGTTCCGGACGTGTGGGTACACGGGACTCCCAGAGGCAGAGCTGTTTACGTGCAGTGCGGGACCGCTCACCCAACGTGGGACACATGGGTACCGGCGTGCGTCTGACGAGAATAACGCTTCGTGCAGCAACGGCTACACCCTGTCGCTGAATTGGCCGCTCTAGTCACATCTGTTACGAGTTGATAGCACTATGTGACCGAATCTGCCCGACCGCTTCTGACGACCTCTGCCACTGGTTGATCAAGTACCGATGCAGGCCGATCGATCCGGCGCGGTTTCCCCGACATGTCCCCCGACAACCCCGAGATTTCCGGCATGGCGGAGTGATCAGAAGCGATCAGTTCGGAAAGGCGCACAGAGAGTGCGCAAGCCGGGTCCCCGGGGCCGAGCGAACCGGAGCGAACGGGGCGAACGCCTCAGCGGTGGCGCCGGTTGCGGTAGATCGCCATCGCGGCCACCGTGCCGCCGGCCGCCGCCCCCAGGCCCGCGGCGGCGGGGATGCCCACCCGGGCCGCCTTGCGGCCGGTCCGGAAGTCCCTTATCCGCCAGCCCTGCTCCCGGGCGTGGCGGCGCAGCCCGGCGTCCGGGTTGATCACGTAGGGGTAGCCGACCAGTGACAGCAGCGGGATGTCGTTGGAGGAGTCGCTGTAGGCCGCGCAGCGCGCCAGGTCCAGCTGCTCGCGGGCGGCCAGCGCCCGCACCGCCTCGGCCTTGGCCGGTCCGTGCAGCGGCTCGCCGACCAGCCGTCCGGTGTAGACGCCGCCGACGGCCTCCGCCACCGTGCCCAGCGCGCCGGTCATCCCCAGCCGGGAGGCGATCACCCTGGCCGCCTCCTGCGGGGCGGCGGTCACCAGCCAGACCCGCTGGCCGGCCTCCAGGTGCATCTTCACCAGCGCCCGGGTGCCCGGCCAGATCTTCTCGGCCATGTACTCGTCGAAGACCTCCTCGCAGATCCGCTCCAGATCCGCGACCCGGTGGCCCTGGACGATCGACAGGGCGCTCTCCTTGGCGTCCGCCATGTGCCCGGCGTGCTCGGCGCCGTTCAGCCGGAAGTAGGTCTGCTGCCAGGCGAAGCGCAGCAGTTCGCGGGAGCTGAAGAACTTGCGCTTGTAGAGCCCCCGGCCCAGGTAGAAGATCGCGGCGCCCTGGACGATGGTGTTGTCGCAGTCGAAGAAGGCGGCGGCCCGGGGGTCGCCCGCCACGCCCGCCACGTCCTCCGCGGTCGCGGCCGCGGGCTCGGCGGCGGGCTCTGCGGCGGGCTCTGCGGTGGTCTTCGCGGCGCCGAGGGTGGCCTCGGCGGCAGCCTCGCCCGCGAGCACGGCAGAGGAACGCTTCTCCTTCGGGAGCTTTCGCAGCGTGGCCATGGTGTCGAGCATAGCCAGCGGAGCCGTTTCACTCCGTATCGCGGATGTGGAAGGGGCGTTAACGGGGCGCAGAATGTGCGGGTGACTTCTCTGCTGCGCCGAGGCGCCTCCCGCAAGGGCCCGTCCGACCATGTGATCACCCTGATCGGCAAGCCCGACTGCCATCTCTGCGAGGACGCCCGCGCGGTGGTGGCCGGACTGGCCGAGGAGCTGGGGTTCTCCTGGGAGGAACTGGACATCCTCCAGGACGAGGAGCTCTACCGGAAGTACTGGGAGCAGATCCCGGTCACGCTGGTCGACGGCAGGCAGCACGACTTCTGGCGGGTGGACCCGCAGCGGCTGCGGAAGGCACTGGGCGCCTGACCGGCCCCGGCCGGGCATGGCGGGTTCACCGCCGGTTCACCGTCTTATGAGATGGGACGTTCGTACGTTTACCATCAAGAGGTTTTGTGCCGGGGGGCCGACCTTGGAGGAGTGACAGCGTGCCCACCGGCTCACACCGGCACTCCGGTGCACCGTGCGTGATGCGCGTCACTCCTCGGGGACAAAACGGACACTATCTTTGTGCACACGTTCACAAACGCATAGCCTGGCGGTCGCAGCCCAGCTTCACCCACAGGAGCACCGTGGCAACTGGACGTTCCACCCCATCCAACCCGCCCGCGGGCCGGGCGCCTTCGGGCCGCTCGCGCGGTCGGGGCATTCCCGACGCCACGGTCGCGCGGCTCCCGCTCTACCTCCGGGCGCTGACCGCGCTCTCCGAGCGTTCCGTTCCCACGGTCTCATCCGAGGAACTGGCCACTGCCGCCGGGGTCAACTCGGCGAAGCTCCGCAAGGACTTCTCCTACCTGGGCTCCTACGGCACCCGGGGCGTCGGCTACGACGTCGAGTACCTCGTCTACCAGATCTCCCGCGAGCTGGGCCTGACCCAGGACTGGCCGGTCGTCATCGTCGGCATCGGAAACCTGGGCCACGCCCTCGCCAACTACGGCGGCTTCGCCTCGCGCGGGTTCCGGGTCGCCGCCCTGCTGGACGCCGACCCGGCGCTGGCCGGGCGCACCGCCGCCGGCCTGCCGGTCCGGCACATGGACCAGCTGGAGGAGATCATCCGGGCGGAGCACGTCTCCATCGGAGTGATCACCACGCCCCCGGGCGCGGCCCAGCAGGTCTGCGACCGACTGGTCGCGGCCGGGGTCACCAGCATCCTCAACTTCGCACCGACGGTGCTCTCGGTGCCGGACGGGGTGGACGTCCGCAAGGTCGACCTCTCCATCGAACTGCAGATCCTGGCCTTCCACGAGCAGCGGAAGTCCGGCGAGGTCCCGTTCGCGGACGAGCCCCCGGCCGCGGTCTCGCGCCCCGGCAGCGGGGCGAAGGCGGTGGCCGCCGCGGCGGCGCGGGCCGTGACCCGGGCCCGCGGCAAGGCCGTGACCGGTCCCGGCCGCGGTGACGACGGCGACGACGGCGACCTCTCGGCGGTGATCCCGGCGTGAATCCGGAAAGAGAGGCAGAAGCATGAGTCTGCTGGTACTCGGCCTCAGTCACCGCACCGCGCCGGTCGGGCTGCTGGAGCGGGCGGCACTCACCGGTGACGCACCGGTGCAGTTGCTCCACGCCGCCGCCGCAGCCGGTCCCGTGGGTGAGGCGGCCCTGGTCAACACCTGCAACCGGATCGAGCTCTACACCGACGTGGACAAGTTCCACGCCGGTGTCGACGAGCTGTCCGCGCTGTTCGCCGAGCACACCGGCATCGGCCTGGAGGAGCTCACCGCGCACCTGTACGTCCACTACGAGGACCGCGCCGTGCACCACCTGTTCTCGGTGGCGTGCGGCCTCGACTCGATGGTGGTCGGCGAGGGGCAGATCCTCGGCCAGCTCCGGGACGCGCTGTCGCTCGCGCAGGAGCAGAGCACGGCCGCCCGCAGCCTCAACGAGCTGTTCCAGCAGGCGCTGCGGGTCGGCAAGCGGGCGCACACCGAGACCGGGATCGACCGGGCCGGCCAGTCGCTGGTCACCTTCGGCCTGGAGCGGATCGCCGACGCGGCCGGCCCGATCGCCGGCAAGCGGGCGCTGGTCGTCGGCGCCGGCTCGATGAGCTCGCTGGCGGCGGCGACCCTGGCCCGTGCCGGGGTGGCCGAACTGGTCATCGCCAATCGGACGGCGGCGCGGGCCGAACGGCTGGCGGCGACGCTGGCCGAGTACGGCGCGCGGGCCATCCCCTTCGCCGGTGTCGCCGAGGCGCTGGCCGGGGCCGACGTGGTGATCTCGTGTACCGGGGCGGCCGGGATCGTCCTCACCGCCCGGGACATCGCCGCCGCCGCAGCCGCGCGCGCGGGGGAGATCCCGCTCGCCCTGCTCGACCTGGCGATGCCCCGGGACGTCGACCCCGGCGTCCAGGCCCTGGACGGGGTCCACCTGGTGGACCTGGAGTACCTGGCCGAGGCCGCCGCCCGCGCCGACGGCGCGGCCGGGGCTTTGGACGTCGACGCGGTTCGCCGTATCGTCGCCCAGGAAGTGGAGTCCTTCGGCGCCGCACAGCGCGCCGCGGCGATCACTCCGACCGTGGTCGCCCTGCGCGCCATGGCCTCCGGTGTGGTCAGCTCCGAACTGGAACGCCTCGACGGCCGTCTGCCCGGCCTCGAAGCCCGCGTCCGCGCCGAACTGGCGCAGACCGTCAACCGGGTCGTCGACAAGCTGCTGCACTCGCCCACGGTGCGGGTCAAGCAGCTGGCCGGGGAGCCGGGGGGCGCCTCCTACGCGGAGGCCCTGCGGGAGCTGTTCGATCTCGACCCCGCCGCGGTCCAGGCCGTCGCGGGGGCACCGGCGCGCGTTCCGGCGCAGGTGCCGACCCTGGGGGGTGGCCTGGGATGACCCCGTCCCTGCCGCACATCGTCCAGCCGCGCAGCGGCCGGCCCAGCAGCGGCCCGCAGAGCAGCGCCGGGACGAAAAGCGTCCATACCGAGCACGACCGGGATGATCATGTCATGAGTGGCCAACTCAGCAACACCCCCCGCCCCGCCGGGGCCGCCCTGCGGCTCGGCACCCGCCGCAGCGCCCTCGCCATGGCGCAGTCCGGCATGGTCGCCGAGGCGGTCGCCGCCGCCACCGGCCGCCCGGTGGAGCTGGTGGAGATCACCACCTACGGCGACACCTCGCGCGAGCACCTGGCGCAGATCGGCGGCACGGGGGTGTTCGTCTCCGCGCTGCGGGACGCGCTGCTCGACGGCTCCGTCGACTTCGCCGTGCACTCGCTGAAGGACCTGCCGACGGCCGAGCCCGACGGGCTGCGGCTGGCCGCGGTGCCGCTGCGGGAGGACCCGCGGGACGCCCTGGTCGCCCGGGACGGCCTGGGTCTGGAGGAACTGGTCGAGAAGTGCGCGCACGGCGACCGCCCGGCCCGGATAGGCACCGGCTCCCCGCGCCGCGCGGCGCAGTTGAACGCCTGGGCGGCAGCCCGGGGGGTGGACCTGGAGACGGTCGCGATCCGCGGCAACGTCGACACCCGGATCGGCTTCGTCCGCTCCGGCGAACTGGACGCCGTCGTGCTGGCGGCGGCCGGGCTCAGCCGGCTGGGCCGGCTGGCCGAGGCCACCGAGATCATCGCGGACACGGTGATGCTGCCCGCGCCCGGACAGGGCGCGCTGGCCATCGAGTGCCGCGCCGCCGACGCGGAGCTGGTCTCCGCGCTGGCCGTCCTCGACGACGCCCCCACCCGGGCCGCCGTCACCGCCGAGCGTGTGCTGCTGGCCGCGCTCGAAGCGGGTTGTTCCGCCCCCGTCGGGGCCCTGGCCGTCGTGCGACGTGGCGCGGCCGGCCAGGAGGCCGAGGAGCTGCACCTGCGTGCGCTCGTCGGCACCGTCGACGGTGCGTCCGTCGTGCAGTTGTCCACCACCGGCGCCTTCGCGCCCGGGGCGGCGTCCGAACCGGGAGCGGCGGCCCTCGGCCGCGAGCTCGCGGAACGGATGCTGGCCGCGGGTGCGGCCGGTCTGATGGGGGAGCGAGTCAAGTGAGCCCCACTCATGACATCCATGGAGCGGTCCGCCGCTCGGCCGGCCAGGTCACCTTCCTGGGTGCGGGGCCGGGCGACCCCGGCCTGCTGACGCTGCGCGCGGTGGAGGTGCTGGCCTCGGCGGACGTGCTGCTGGCCGACCCGCTCACGGCCGATGCCGTCCGCGTCCACTGCCCCCCGGGCGTGGAGCTGCACAGCGCGGACCCGACCGCCTCCGGCGACCCGGACGCCCTGGTCTTCGGCGGCAGCGCGGTCTCCCGGCTGTTCCCGGCCGTCCAGGCGGGCAAGCACGTGGTCCGCACCGTCGACGGCGACCCCGGGCTCGACGGCCGGGCCGCCGAGGAGATGCTGGTCTGCGCGCAGGCCGGGATCGCCTTCCAGGTGGTGCCGGGCATCGCCCAGACCGTAGGCATCCCGGCCTACGCCGGGGTGCCGCTGCGCAGCGGCACCGGCACCGACGTCCGCTTCGTGGACGCCCGGCAGCCGCTGACCGACGGCAACTGGGGCAACCTCGGCGGCTGCGACGCCACCCTGGTGGTCCGCACCCTGCTGGGGGCGCTGCCCACGGCCGCGCAGACCCTGGTCGCGCACGGGCGCAAGCCGGACACCCCGGTCTCGGTGACCCTGGAGGGCACCACCACCCGGCAGCGCACCTACACCGCGACCCTGGGCACGCTGGCGGCCGAGCTGAAGGCGGCCCGGGTGCTGCCCTCGCCGGTCTCGGCCCCGGTCGACCCGGCCAGCAGCGTGATAGCCGTCGTCGGGCCGCAGGTGGCCCAGCGCACCGCACTCTCCTGGTTCGAGACCAAGCCGCTGTTCGGCTGGAACGTGCTGGTGCCGCGCACCAAGGACCAGGCCGGGGCGCTCTCCGAGCAGCTCCGCTCCTACGGTGCGGTGCCCTCCGAGGTGCCGACCATCGCGGTCGAGCCGCCGCGCACCCCGCAGCAGATGGAGCGGGCCATCAAGGGCCTGGTCACCGGACGCTACGAGTGGATCGCCTTCACCTCGGTGAACGCGGTGAAGGCGGTCCGCGAGAAGTTCGAGGAGTACGGCCTCGACGCCCGGGCCTTCGCCGGGATCAAGGTCGCGGCGGTCGGCGAGACCACCTCGCAGGCCCTGGTCGACTTCGGCGTCAAGCCGGACCTGGTGCCCAGCGGCGAGCAGTCGGCGGCCGGGCTGCTGGAGGACTGGCCGCTCTACGACCCGGTCTTCGACCCGATCGACCGGGTGCTGCTGCCGCGCGCCGACATCGCCACCGAGACCCTGGTCGCCGGCCTGGTCGAACTGGGCTGGGAGGTCGACGATGTGACGGCCTATCGGACCGTCCGCGCCTCGCCGCCGCCGGCCGAGACCCGGGAGGCGATCAAGGGCGGCGGCTTCGACGCGGTGATCTTCACCTCCTCCTCGACCGTCCGCAACCTGGTCGGCATCGCCGGCAAGCCGCACAACGTCACCGTGATCGCCTGTATCGGTCCGGCGACGGCCAAGACCGCGGAGGAGCACGGGCTGCGGGTGGACGTGCTCGCCCCGGCCCCGTCCGCCGCCGCCCTCGCCGAGGCCCTGGCAGACTTCGGAGCGGCCCGCCGTGACGCAGCCACGCAGGCGGGCGAACAGGTGTACCGCCCGAGCGAGCGCCGCCCGGGCTCCCGCAGGAAGGCCCGCTGATCCCTCATGTCCTATGACCTGCCCATCGAGACGCCGGTCGTCCGTCCGCGCCGGCTCCGGTCCACCCCGGCGGTCCGTCGGCTGGTGGCCGAGACCCGGCTGCACCCGGCCGAGCTGATCCTGCCGGTGTTCGCCCGCGAGGGCATCGCCGAGCCCATGCCGATCGGCTCCATGCCGGGCGTGTTCCAGCACACCCGGGACTCGCTCCGGAAGGCCGCGGTCGAGGCCGCGGAGGCCGGGATCGGCGGGCTGATGCTCTTCGGCGTCCCACTGGTGCAGGACGCGACCGGCTCCGAGGGCACCAATCCGGACGGCATCCTCCAGCAGGCGATCCGCGACGTCGTCGCCGAGGTCGGCGACCAGCTCGTGGTGATGTCCGACCTCTGCCTGGACGAGTACACCGACCACGGCCACTGCGGGGTGCTGGCCGCGGACGGCTCGGTCGACAACGACGCGACGCTGCTCCGCTACGCCGAGATGGCCGTGGTCCAGGCCGAGGCCGGGGTCCACATGGTCGGCCCGTCCGGGATGATGGACGGTCAGATCGCGGTCGTCCGCCAGGCCCTGGACGCCGCCGGGTACCAGGACGTCTCGGTGCTGGCCTACACGGCCAAGTACGCCTCGGCCTTCTACGGCCCCTTCCGGGAGGCCGTCGGCTCCTCGCTCAAGGGTGACCGCAAGGCCTACCAGCAGGACCCGGCCAACGCCCGGGAGTCGCTGCGCGAGCTGGAGCTGGATCTGGCCGAGGGCGCGGACCTGGTGATGGTGAAACCGGGCATGACCTATCTGGACGTGCTGCGCCGGGTCGCCGACATCAGCCCGGTGCCGGTGGTGTCCTACCAGGTGTCCGGCGAGTACTCGATGGTCGAGGCGGCGGCGGCCAACGGCTGGATCGACCGCGAGCGGATGATCCTGGAGACGCTGACCTCGATCCGCCGGGCCGGGGCCAACCAGGTGCTGACCTACTGGGCGGTCGAGGCGGCCCGGATGTTGGCGAACGGCTGAGCTTGGTGAACGGCTGAGCCTGGTGAACGGCTGAGCGCGGCGACGGACAACGGCGGGCCGGGGAGCATGCTCCCCGGCCCGCCGTCATTGATCCTGGAGGGTCGTTCGATCGGGTGATCGTCTGGTCAACGGCCGCCGGGCGGCCGGTCGTTCCGTGGTGATTCGGCGCTGGTGAGGCGGAATCAGCCGATCAGGTGGGACAGCTGGCCGTCGCCCGTGCCCTGGGTGGTGTGACCCACGTTGCAGTACTGGTTCGGCTGCTGGTTCGCGATCGGGATCTCGGCCTGGACCGGGACGAGACCGACCTGGATGTGGTCGACCCGGGGCAGGCAGATGTTCGGGTTGTCCAGGGTGTGGAAGTTGGGGCTGTTGTCGCCGTGGGTGCCGGTGACGTTGGTGCCGCCCGCGCCCTGCAGGGAGGTGGTCGAGCCGTCCGAGTTGGCGATGGCGGCGGCCGGGGTGACGACCATGGCGACGGCGCCGGCGGCGATGCCGACCACGGAGAGGGCCTGCTTCAGCATGTTCTGAATCCTGTGTTCTGTGAGATGTGGTGAGTTGAGCCGGGGTCGACTGAGTGGGAGTCAGCCGAGAAGGTGGGAACCGACCCCGTCGCCCGCGCCCTGCGTGCCCTGCCCGTTCAGGCAGGTCTGGTGCTGCTGCCGGTTGGCGGCCGGGATCTCCGCCTGGACCGGGACGAGCACCCCGACCTGGACGTGGTGGACCTCGGGCAGGCAGAGGTTGGCGTTGTCCAGGACGTGGAGGCTGGGGCTCTTGTGACCGTGGCTGCTGGTCACATCGGTGCCGCCATGCCCCTGGAGCGAGTTGGTCGAGCCGTCGGAGTTGCCGACGGCCGCGGCCGGAGCGACCACGACAGCCATGGCGGTCATGGCGAGACCGACGACGGCTAGGCTCTGCTTGATCATGGGCACGCTGCCCTTCCGGCTGTGGTGCGGGTGGGTCAGCCGATCAGGTGCGACGCGGGGGCGTCGCCGGCGCCCTGGGTGGCCTGGCCGACGTTGCAGGTCTGGTTGAGCTGCTGGTTGAGGACCGGGACCTCGGCCTGGACCGGGACGAGACCGACCTGGACGTGGTCGACCCGGGGCAGGCAGATGTTCGGGTTGTCCAGGAAGTGGAAGTTGGGGCTGTTGTCGCCCCAGGTCCCGGTCACGTTGGTGCCGCCGGCGCCCTGGAGGGAGTTGGTCGAGCCGTCGCTGTCGCCGATGGCGGAGGCCGGTGCGGCGGTCGCGGCGAAAGCCGCAGCGGCGATTCCGACGGTGGCAAGGGCCTTCTTGATCATTGCAGATCCATTTCTGGGAGTGGGTCTTCTCGAACGTCCGGATCGTTCCGTTGAACGAATCCCATGAACTCTGGGGGCGCATCCACCGGGAAGGCCTCCGTCCTCCGGAACGGCACCGCGCAGGCGGCCTGCCGAACCTCTGGACCCAAGTCCTGCCGCACGGGCGGCGGTTGCAGTCTGATCAACGAAGGCACTGAGCAGGGGCAACGGCTATTAACTCGAATAGGTCAGTCGACAGCACGTGAGGATGAATCACGGCCGGATGCCGTAGTTGATTCGAGTGACAAGGCCGCACTTCAGGGCGAGTGAATCGTTCAGGCAAGATGCTCCTGGTTCGAACTACCAGCGAGCGTTTCAGCCGGAGCCCGGTTTCCGTACGCGCGAGCCGGTCCACGAACGGATGGGAAACCCTTGATGAGTGTCACTGCGCGGGCCGCCGCGATCGCCGTCGCCGCGTGCGCCTCGGTCGGCCTGGCGGCAGGGGTGAGCGCCGCGACTCCGCTCACCCCGGCCCAGTTGGAGGCCGCCCAGCAGGCGGCGTCGGTGAAGCAGGTCCCGTTCGACCTGCCGCTGGACGGGGCCGTCGGCGCGCTCACCGGGCAGACCACCAGCACCTCCGCGGTCAGCGGCACGCTCCCGGCCGCGCCGGTGCTGCCGCCGTCGGCGACCTCGCCGGAGGACCACCAGCTGCTGCCCGACCCGCTGGTCCCCGCGCTCAACACCAC
>Ga0302314_10014876_pt1 | contig 13273 bp, 10 predicted proteins | sample III_Palsa_N2_3_FD_200533 | JGI IMG/M metagenome (GOLD analysis project Ga0302314, IMG submission 200533) | Peat permafrost microbial communities from Stordalen Mire near Abisko, Sweden - III_Palsa_N2_3 | ecosystem: Environmental > Terrestrial > Soil > Palsa > Peat permafrost | place: Sweden...
GGGCGGCGGTGAAGGCTTCCGACGACCCGCTGATCGCCTATGTCGTCCGCACCGATCCATTGTCGCGAGCCGCGCGGCGGTTGTGGGAAGAGGACGTCCAGGGACCGATCCAGCATGCCAGTGAGCGGATCGCCCGTGTCCGCTTCTCCGTCGAAGGCGCGAACCTCTATCCGGACGCGACGTTTTCGCCGCGTCTCAGCTATGGAACGGTGGCGGGCTGGAAGGCCGACGGCTCGCAGATCGCGCCGTTCACCTCCTTCGCCGATCTCTTCACGCGCGCCACGGGAACGGCGCCCTATCGCTTGCCCCAGCGCTGGCTGACATCGTCGCAGGCTCTTGAAAAGACGACCGTGCTCGATTTCGTGACGACCAACGACATCGCCGGCGGCAATTCCGGTTCGCCCGTCGTGGACGCCGGCGGCAAGATCGTCGGCGTGGCGTTCGACGGCAACCGCGCCTCGATCGCCGGCGAATTCACCTACGACGCGGCGATCAACCGGACCGTCGTGGTCTCGACCGCGGCGATCTCCGAGAGCCTGGCCAAGGTCTACGGTCGTTCGGCTCTGCTTTCGGAACTGAACGCGCAATGACGAACCCGCTGCCCTCGGGCGCTCGGACGCGATAGGAAGGGGCGGGTCGAAACCGCGAGCGCACAGGATAAGCGAAATGAAACTCTACGACAGCCGACGAGCCCCCAATCCGCGCCGCGTGCGCTGGTTCATGGCCGAGAAGGGCATCGACGATATCGAGATCGTCGACGTCGACCTGCTCGCGGGAGACCATCGGGAGCCGGACTACCTGTCGCGGGCCGGCATGCCGCATGTGCCGGCGCTGACCGTCGACACCGGCGAGACGATCACCGAATCCATCGCCATCTGCCGCTATCTGGAGGCGGTGACCCCGGAGCCCAACATGTTCGGCCTCGATCCCTGGGAGGTGGCCTTGATCGAGATGTGGACCCGGCGCGCCGAGATGCTGGCCGCCACGCCGCTGATGACGGCGGTGCGCCATGGCCATCCCGCCCTGGCCGTCCTCGAGGACCAGAGCCCTGAAATCGCCGCGCGCAACCGACAGGCCGCCGACAAGGCCCTGCACGTCTTCGACGTTCGTCTCGGCGAAAGCGAATGGCTCGGCGCGGATCGCATCACCATGGCCGACGGCGTATTGTTCATCGCCATCGATTTTGCCCGCATGATCAAGTTCCAGGTCCCCGAAGACCTCGCCAACGTCACCCGCTGGCTCGCCACCATGCGCGCGCGGCCCTCGGCCAAGGCGGGCGTCTAGCCGCATGTTCCGCGGCGGTGGGGAGGGAGGGCAACAAACGGGCAACGTTGCGCAACAGGAGGGCAGCTAGCGGGCAACCGGCGGGCAACGTTCGGGCAGCAGCCCGGCAGCTTCCCGGCAACACCAAGGCAACATTTGGCAACTTCCCGGCAACGAGGCGGTAACAAGAGGCAACCTGGAATTTCGATAGAGGGTTGTTTTATAAGACAAAGGTCTGATCCTTTTGGTCGGAATGGGAAATCTAGCCGAGGGTGAGGCGAGTTGGGCCCCGGATGGACATGCATATTGCAATTTTATTGCGAAATGTCAAGCCGCCGCCTCACCACTACGTTCGTGAGGTTCGTTGGGTTCGTGGTTTATTCCTCACGCTGGACGCCTGAGCCCACGGGCGGAAAGGTCCAATCCTGCCTGGATGCGCCGCCGCCGCGACTATTTCTCCCCGCAGAGGCGCGGCGTGAGGCGGGGTGGCAGGCGCGTGTGGGAGTCGGAACAGGCGTCGGTGACCTGATGCTGCGTCAGGTTACGCGCGTGTGAGAGGTCGGCGCCCTGCAGCGAGGTCGCCGTCAGGGTCGCATCGCGAAAGTCGGCGTTGTTGAAGACGCCGTCGGTCATGGTGGCGGCCGTGAGATCGGCGTTGGTGAAGTTCGCTTCCGACGCATGGACACGGCTCAGGTTCGCGCCCGTCAGCTCGGCGCTGTTCAGGCTGGCGCGCGTGAGATCGGCGTCCATCAGGTCGAGCCCGTGTCCCTCGACCCCGTCCATCGCCGCGTGGGCGAAGTTGGCCAGCATGAAGCGCACGCCGTCCATGGAGGCGCCGCGGACATCACTGTGGGACAGGTTCGCGCCGTTGAAGTTCGAGCCGTAGAACGCCGCGCCACGCAAGTCCGACCCGGCGAGCAGGGCGCCGGGGAAATTGGCCCCTATGAACTTGGCGCCGACCAGGCGGCGCCCGGCGGGTTGAGGGACAGGTTATCCCGACGACGTATTTTGATCGGGAATAACCGGAGCTTTCGCGCGGTCTAGGACAGGAACGAGGTCGTCATCCCGAAGATGTCGCGACCCACCCCCAACCGGCCCGGAGCCTCACATGTCCACCACCTCGACGCCGCGCTTTGACACGGTCACCCTCTGGCTGCACTGGATCACCGCGGCCCTCGTGCTTTCCCAGTTCACCACGGCCCTGTCGCTCGACCAGATCAGCCCGTCTCAGATCGAGCTGGTGCTCGCCGTGCACCGGTCGACGGGCTTGCTGCTCTGGGGCCTGACCGCTGCGCGACTGGTCTGGCGGCTGACCTTGATGCAGGTTCCGCCGGCCGACCCGAAGATGCCATCACTGCAGCGCCGCGCCGCACGCGCCAACGAATACGCCCTCTACCTGTTGCTCCTGGTCCAGCCGGTCACGGGGCTGGCGGATAGCCTCTACCGCGGGCACGCCTTCCCGGTCTTTGGGATGACCATTCCGGTGCTGGTGGCAAAGTCGAAGCCGATCTACCACGCCGCCCACAGCCTGCATGAGGCCGGCGGCTGGCTTCTGGCCGGCCTTGTCGGACTCCACACGGCCGCAGCGCTCTTCCATCGGCTCGTGCTGCGTGACGGGGTGCTGCAGAGCATGCTGCCGGGCGGCCGAAGACAGTCGGTGTCGCCGGTCACGCCCGAGACGCCCTGATCTAGCACGTCGGGCGCCGGCAGTCAGACGGTCGAGATGGTCCCGCCGTCCAGCATGTAGTTGGCGCCGCTGACGAAGGCGGCGCGGTCGGACGCCAGGAACGCGACCAGGTCGGCGACCTCCTCCGGCCGGCCGGTCCATCCAAGCCTCCGCAGGGGAAGTGTTACGAAGATCAGGAATGATTCTGGCATTATTTCGGCCTGGTCCATTCCGATCCGAGGGGGGCAGCCGCGTGCGGGGACGCCCCCGCAGTCGGTTCGTGCGCCGTCGCCTTGTAAGCGACCGTCAAGGCTGGGCATTTCCGGCTCGAGGTGGTCCGAGGTATTGTTCGAGGGCCTTCGACGGATCTGCGGGTCAGATCCGTCGGGCGACAGGTTGAACGCCCATCGCTAGCGGATCGACAACCGCCGCCAGACGCTGGGGCTCACTCCGATGTGGCGAGTGAACACCTTGCTGAAATGGCTGTGGTCCGCGAAACCGCAGGCGAGCGCGATCGAAGCCAGCGTTTCATCCGGTCGCCTGAGCAAGGTCATGGCCCGCTGGACGCGTGCCTGAAGCAACCAGGCATGGGGCGCGAGGCCGGTCACCTGGCGGAACGATCGGGAGAAATGGCTGACTGAGAGCCCGCAGGCCTCCGCGATCGCTTCCAGCGACGTTGCCCCGGCGAGATCGCCGAGCATGATGTCCTTGGCCCGCTTTTCCTGCCAGGGGGCGAGCCCGCCCGTGATCGGCCGCGGGCAATGCAAGTCTCCATAAGCGTGAACGGCGTGGGCGGCCAATGCGAGCGCGATATGATCCGTGAACAGACGGTTGACGCGCTCGGGCGTGCGAAGCGCGGGCAAGAGCGACAGGCCAAGGCGCCTGACGGTCGCGTCGGGGAAACCGGCGCCTGGCTCGAAACGCAGGTTCTCCACGCGAGGTCCTTTGGCCTCCTCCGCCAGGACGTTCATCGTCGCGCGCGGCAGGTACATGAGCAGGGAATGGATCGGCTTGTCGATCCTTCCCAGCGGCTGGCGTCTCAGATCGCTGATTGCCGTGTGTCCGGCGCGGAGGAAGTAGCGCGCGTATTCGCGCCCGTCCTCCCAATAGGAATTGTCGGGAAGGTCCCGAAGGACCAGACAGATCATGTAGGCATCCTGCGGCGGAATGGCTTGCGATAGCTGTCCGGTAGGGCGATCGACGCGGATTTCGGTGGCTGCGAAGGCGGTGTGTCGGAGCGAGCGCGTGACGATCGCCGGCGCGTCGGTTGCGCCATAGTTCCTGGCCAGTTCGCGGCCATAAGCGCCCGGCGCGACACGGGATGGCCGACTGGCGCTCATGGCTCTAGCCGCGGCCTTCGAAGGATCCGTTCAACGTCATGGCGGGGAATCTTTGAGGGGAAGGCAGGGGCGGCCTCAAGCCGATACGCCGGCCGCGAAGGTTATTGCACGGGAATGTGCAAAGCACGCTGAAATCGTCCCACGGCGGTGTCCAACGCGGCGGTTCAAGGCGCCGGCGATCGGCATCGCCTCAGCTCATGGTCACTCTTTGCCACGACCCGGGAGTCAATCCCACGCGCTGCACGAACACGCGGGTGAAGTGGCTTTGATCGACGAACCCGCAGGCCAAGGCTATTTCGGAAAGCGATTGGCGGCGCTGACGGAGCAGGGTCATGGCGTGTTCGACCCGCGCCTGCAGCAGCCACGCGTGGGGAGCCAGACCCGTAGATTTGCGGAATGCCCGCGAGAAATGGCTGACCGACAGACCGCAAGCCTCAGCGATCTCCGCGAGCGGGATATCGCCCGCGAGATCGGCGGCCAGCATCTCTTGCGCCCGCCGTTCCTGCCAGGGCGCCAGGCCGCCCTTCACCAGGCGCGGCCCATTGGGCATCCCGCCATAGGCATGCGCCACATGAGCCGTGAAGGCGAGAGCTACATGGTCCACAAACAACCTGCTGACCTGTTTGGGTGACCTCAGCGCCGGCAACATTGCCGCGCTGATCTGCCGGACTATGTCGTCGGCGACGCCGACGCATGGGTCAAATCGGAGTTCGTCGATGTGCGCGACGTTGGCCTCCTCGGCCATCGCGTTCAGCGCCTGGCGGGGCACCAGCCACATCATCGTGTGAAGGGGGCTGTCGATCGCCGCCGCCGGGTCACGCTGCAAATGGTGAATGAAAGTATCACCGGCTCGAAGGTGCTGGACCGGGAACGCCTTTCCTTCCTCCCAGTATTCGTAGGTCGGCCTGCCCCGGAAATGGCAGCACACCATCCAGGCGTCTTGGCGCGGGATGAGGTCGCTGATCCGCCCTGGCGGGCGGTCGACCAGAAGCTCGGTGACCGCAAGTTCCGCGCGCTGTAAGACGCGGGTGACCATGTAGGGCGCCTCGTCGACGCCGAAGTTCGAGGCCAACTCTTTGCCGTAGGCTCGCCGCGGTTCTCTCGCGGAAAGACTCGCGCTCACTGCCATGCGTCCAGGCCCTCGTGCTCGGGCGGCCTCGACGCCCTCGACCTCGCGCCGGAGCCGGCCGCGCTTTCAAGATGCTCCTGGTCCATTCCAAGCAAGCCGCAGACTAACCTCGGACGCTGCCGCGAAGCGGACGAAAGACGTCGCGGCAGAATCTAGATGAAAGCCTCCGGGACCGAAAGCAAATTGGTCGTCGGCCGGTGGCGATGGTGGGATTCGGCCGAATTCGACCAGCGCCGCCGAATCCATACCAGCAGCGCGCACGGGAAACGCACAGGATCGCACCCGTCTGGATGGATGGAGAAACCCATGAAAACCCTCACGACGCACTACATCGACGGCGCGTTCGTCGCCTCGCACGGCCAGGAGGTCATGGACATCATCCGCCCGACCAACCGCCAGGTTCTCGGCCGCCTCACCCTGGCCGATGAGGAAGACACCCGTCGCGCCATCGCCGCCGCCCAGCGCGCGTTCGCGACATACGGGCGTTCGACGCCGGAGGAACGCGCCGAACTCTTGCGGCGGCTGCACGCGGCGGTGTCGGGCCGGATCGACGATCTGACCGCCGCCATGGTGGAAGAATACGGCGGCGTCGCGCGCTTCTCCCGGATGATCGTGGAGTCGGGCGCCACCGCGTTCAAGGCGGCTGAAGAGGCGCTTCAGCAGATGCCGTGGAAGCGCGGCTGGGGCCGGACGGCCGTGACCCTGGAGCCGGTGGGCGTTGCAGGTCTCATTACGGCGTGGAATGCGAACGCGCTGTTCATTTGCCTCAAGCTGGCCTCGGCGCTCGCCGCCGGCTGCACCGTCGTCATAAAGCCGAGCGAACTGAGCGCGCTGCAGACCCAGGTGCTGCTCGAGGCGCTGATCTTAGCGGACCTGCCGAAGGGTGTCCTCAACGTGGTCACGGGCCTGGGCGGTGTCGTCGGCGCCGAACTCGTGCGCAATCCTGGCGTGGCCAAGATCTCATTCACGGGCTCGGTCGCCGTGGGACAAGGCATCATGCGCGACAGCGCCGCGACCATGAAGCGCGTCACCCTCGAGCTGGGCGGCAAGTCTCCGACCATCCTTCTCGATGACGCGAATTTCGAGGAGGCGATTCCCCTGGCGCTCGGCGTCGCGTTCATGAACAGCGGCCAGGCCTGCGCCGCCGGAACGCGCCTGCTCGTGCCTGGCCGGCGGCTCGAGGAAGCCAGGCGCGCCATTGTCGAGGCGATGCGCGCCTTTCCCTCGGGCGACCCCGCCGACCCGAAGACAGGCGTCGGACCGGCGGCGACGCAAAGGCAGTACGACCGCGTCCAATCCTACATCCGCAAGGGGATCGAAGAGGGCGCCGAAATCCTGGTCGGCGGCGAGGGTCATCCGGACGGATTCGAAGGTGGCTTCTTCGTGAAGCCGACAGTGTTCGTGAACGTCACCAACGACATGACGATCGCCCGGGAGGAGATCTTCGGCCCGGTGCTGTGCGTCATCGCCTACGACTCCGAGGCCGACGCCATTCGGATCGCCAACGATTCCGACTATGGCCTCCATGCGGTCGTCAGCGGCACGGATCTCGCGCGCGCCCGGCGTGTGGCGGGGCAAATTCGCGCCGGCCGCGTGGTGATCAACGGCATGGCCGACGATCCGCAAGCGCCGTGGGGCGGGTTCAGGTTCTCGGGCGTGGGCCGCGAATACGGCGCCTACGGCATCAGCGCCTTCGTGGAACCGCGGGCGATCCTTGAAGTCGCCTGATCCACGCGCCGCAAGGATCCCGATCATGATGCACGACGCTATTTCTCCCAGCGAGGCCGCCGACCGCCTGGCGATCCGCGAACTGGTGGACGCCTACGCCTACTGCGCCGACCGCCGCGACGCGGCGGGCCAGATGGCCCTCTTCACGCCCGACACCCATTTCGTCGTCTACATGGACGCCAGGGACCCCACGCCGTCGCAGGAGCTTCATTCCCGCGAGGCCCTGGCGCCGGTATTCGAGGCTCTGAACCAGTACCAGGCCACCATGCACTTCGTGGGGCAGAGTACGATCGCCTCGCTCACGCCGGACAGGGCGACCGGGCAATCCTATTGCCTGGCCCACCACCTGACCCTCGACGGGGATGGGCGCCGCCTCATGATCGCGACGCTTCGGTATGCCGACACCTTCGTCAAGGTGGACGGCGCCTGGCTGTTCGCCGAGCGCCGGCTCCATGTCGATTGGATCGAGGAGCGGGCTTTGTGACGAGCGCCCGAGGTTCCACGGCGGAGACGACGCCTCTCGGCGTCACCCCCCGTTGGCGAGAGGTTGCCACGGTGCTGGCCCTCGCGGGCGTTCTCGCGGCCTGTAGCGCCAATCGGCCGCCTGGCCCGCCGCCCGCGCCGGAAGTCACGGCGATCACCGTCCAGGCAACCGAGGTTCCCAATGTGATCGAGCTGCCGGGGCGGATCGAAGCGGTGCGCACCGCCGAGGTGCGCGCGCGCGTCGACGGCATCGTGCAGAGGCGGCTGTACCAGGAAGGCAGCGACGTTCTCGCCGGCGCGCAGCTGTTCGAGATCGATCCGCGTGACATGCGCGCCGCGCTGGAGGCGGCCCAGGCGGATCAGCGCCGCGCCGAGGCGGCCCGGATCAACGCGGCGCAGGTCGTGAGCCGCTACGAGCCGCTCGTCAGCCGCAAGGCGATCAGCGCCCAGGAATATGACGCGGCTGTCTCGACGCTTCACCAGGCGGAGGCGCAGGCCGCTCAGGCTCGCGCCTCCGCCGATCGCGCGCGCCTGCAGCTGAGCTATACCGAAGTCACGACGCCGATCGCCGGCCGGGCAGGGCGTGCGCAGGTGACCGAGGGAGCGCTGGTGAGCGCCACGGGAGCCACGCTGATGACCACCGTGGAGCAGCTCGCGCCCGTCTACGTGACCTTCGCGCCGTCGAGTTCCTCCATCCTCGACATCAACGCCCGCGTGCGCGCCGGTACGCTGAGGGTTCCACAACTCAACGACGTCGAGGTTCATCTCATCCTCGAGAACGGCGCCGCTTACGGCCCGACCGGTCATATCGATTTCGCTGACAGGACGGTCGACCCCGCCACGGGCGGCCAGACCATCCGCGCCCTGTTTCCCAATCCCGACCAGGTTCTATTGCCGGGGCAGTTCGTGCGCGGCCGCATATATGCCGGGGTCGCGCCCAACGGCGTTCGCATCCCGCAGCGGGCCGTCCAGCTCAGCGACAAACAGGCGAGCGTCGCCGTCATCAATCCCGATGGAACGGTCTCGAGCCGCGAGGTTGAACTGGGCGACCTGGAAGGGTCGGATTGGGTCATCAACTCGGGGCTCAGCCCCGGCGACAAGGTCATCGTCGACGGCTGGCAGAAGGTTCAGCCGGGCCAGAAGGTCCGGGCCAGGGCGTTCGACGCGACCGTCCTGCGTTCCGCCTCGGCGCGGGGATAGGCGCGCCGATGAATCGGTTCTTCGTCTATCATCCGGTCTTCGCCTGGGTCATCGCCCTGTTCATCGCGTTATTCGGGCTGCTCGCGGTGCGGTCCCTGCCGGTCGAGCAGTACCCGGCCGTGGCGCCGCCCGCCCTCAACCTCGATGCGGTCTATAACGGCGCGGACGCCGAGACGCTGGATCGCAATGTCACCTCGATCATCTCCAAGGAGATGAACGGGGTCGACAACTTCCTCTACATGTCGGCGACCAGCCGGGCGAACGGCACCGCCACGATCACCGTCACCTTCAAGCCCGGCACGAACCTCGATATCGCCCGCACCCAGGTGCAGGATCGGCTCAGCCGCGTCACGCCGCGTCTGCCCGAAGAAGTGCGCCAGGTCGGCGTCACGGTCACCAAGGCGGCGCAAGGCTTTCTAGGCGTGGTCGCACTGCAATCGCGTTCGGGTCGAACCGACCCCACGGCGCTCGGCAACTTTGCGTCCAACCGGCTCAGCGACGAGATCAAGCGCATTCCGGGGGTCGGCGATGTCGTGCAGTTCGGGTCGCAATACGCCATGCGCATCTGGCTGGATCCGGAGAAACTCGCCGGATACGGCATCTCCGTTTCCGAGACCCTGAGAGCGGTTCAGGAACAGAACAGCCAGACGGCCGGCGGCGGCCTCGGCGAGCAGCCGGTCACCCGGCTGTCGGAATTCAACGCCAAGATCGTCACCCAGAACCGGTTTTCGACACCGGAGCAGTTTCGCCAGATCATCGTGCGGGAAAACCCCGATGGATCGGCCATCCGGTTGGGAGATGTCGCGCGCGTCGAGTTGGGCGCCGAAAGCTTCAACCTTGCCGCGACCGTCGACGGCCATCCCATCGCCGGCCTGGGCATCCAGCTCGCCAACGGCGCCAATGCTCTGGCGACGGAAAAGGCCATGGTGGCGCGCCTGAAAGAGCTGGAGCCGACCTTTCCGCGCGATATCAAGTGGTCGATTCCCTACGACACCACGCCGTTCATTACCGCCTCGGTGCGGGACGTGGAGACCACGCTGGTCATCGCGATGGTCCTGGTGTTCCTGGTCATGTTCGTTTTTCTTCAGGATTGGCGGCCTACGCTCATCGCCGCGATCGTCGTGCCGATTTCCCTTGGCGGGGCCTGCGTCGGGCTCGCCGTCTTCGGCATGTCGATCAATATCCTGTCACTCCTGGCCATGGTCGTTGCGATCGGCATCCTCGTCGACGATGCGATCGTCGTGGTCGAGAACGTCGACCGGATCATGAAGGAGGAAGGCCTCAACCGCCGGCGGGCCACGGTCAAGGCCATGGGCCAGATCACCGGGGCGATCGTCGGCATCACCCTGGTCCTGGTCGCCGTGTTCCTGCCCATGGCGTTCTTTCCGGGCTCGACCGGCGGCATCTATCGCCAGTTCTCGGTGACGCTCGCCGTCTCGGTCTTCATCTCCGCGACGCTCGCGCTGACCCTGACGCCGGCGCTGTGCGCGATGATCCTCAAGGAGCCGGCCAACGATGGGGCGGAGGCGTTGCAAGCATCAGGACCGCGGCGAGGGCCGGCCGGCTGGCGGGATCGCTTCTTCAACGCATTCAATCGAGGTTTCGCGAGGACCCGTGAGCGATATGGCCGCGGCGTCGACGCCATCCTGGTGAAGCCGGTTCGCTGGCTCGCCGGCTTCGCCGTCGCCGTGGCGCTCACCGGATTGCTGTTTACCCGTCTGCCGGGCGGTTTCCTCCCGACGGAGGACCAGGGCTACATTTTCGTGGTCTATACAGCCGCGCCGGGCGCGACGATGGCTCGCACCGCCTCGGCCGTCCAACAGGCCGGGGCCTTCTTCAGGAAACAGCCTCAGGTTCGATCGGTCGTCTCGGTCGTCGGCTTCAGCTTCTTCGGCCAGGGTCAGTCGACGGGCCTCAGCTTTGTGACACTCAGGCCGTGGGAAGAACGACCGGGCAAAACCAACAGCGCCTCCGCCCTGGTCGTCAAGGCCAACGCGGCGCTGGCGGACATCCCGCAGGCGCAGATCTTCGCGCTGGACCCGCCACCGATCCAGGCCCTCGGCAACGCGACCGGCTTCACCTTCAAGATCGAAGACCGCGGCGGCGCCGGCGCGGCCCGGCTGATCGAGGCGCGGGACCAGATCCTGGCCCAGGCCGGCAAAAGCAAGGTGCTCATGGGTGTGCGGCCCGAGGGACTGCCGCCGGCGCCGGAACTCTACGTCGACATCGACCGGACCAAGGCGCGCGCGCTCGGCGTGCAGATCGCCGACGTCAACCAGACGCTCGCGATCGCTTTCGGCTCCTACTACGCCAACGACTTCACCTATCTGGGGGATGTGCTTCGCGTCTACCTGCAGGCCGACGCCGGCCAGCGGATGACGCCGGCGGATCTTCTGGCGCTGAGGGTCCCCAATTCGCGCAATGAGATGACGCCTTTCGCCAGCTTCACCACGGTGAAATGGACGTCGGGGCCGCAGCAGGTCGAGCGCTACAACGGTTATCCCTCGCAGACCATTTCCGGCGTCGCCGCGCCGGGCCATGCGAGCGGCGACGCTCTGGCCGAGATGGAACGGATTTCCGCGCCGATTCTCCAGAACGGTCTCGGCTACGAATGGACCGGGACCGCTTACGAAGAGAAACAGTCGGGCGGCCAGGTCGGCGCGCTCCTCGGCCTTTCGCTCCTGATCGTCTATCTGCTTCTCGCGGCGCTCTACGGCAGTTGGCCGGTGCCGCTCGCCGCCTTGATGGCCATTCCGTTCGGGGTCCTCGGTGCGACGGTCTTCGCCATGGCGCGGGGGCTGTCGGCGGACATCTATTTCAACATCGGCCTGATCACCGTGATTGGCCTCTCGGCGAAGAACGCGATCCTGATCGTGGAGTTTGCGCTGGATGAAGAGCGGGCCGGCCGCTCCGCCCTGGAGGGCGTAAAGGCGGCCGCCCGCCAGCGCTTGCGGCCAATCCTGATGACCAGCCTCGCCTTCATCTTCGGGATGGCGCCGCTGGTCATCGCCTCGGGCGCGGGCGCCGCGAGTCGCCAGGTCATGGGGACCGGGGTGACGGGCGGCATGATCTTCGTCACCGGTCTGGGCATCTTCTTCACGCCGGTCTTCTACTATTCGGCGCGCCGATGGCTCAGCCGCGACAACGACTTCGCGGCCCGGGATGCGCGCGAGGAACAAAACTCAGGGACTCCGGGTACGCCGGCGACCTCCCGTGCGTAGGCGCCTCGTCCCGTTGGCGCTCATCGCCGGATTGGTTTCGGGATGCAGCTTGGCGCCGCCGTACCGCCAGCCCGCCCTCCCGATCGCCTCGACCTATCCCACGACCGAGACCCCGGGCGCTCGCGCCGCGAGCACGATTGACTGGCAGGACTATTTCGGAGATCCTCGATTGCGCGCCTGCATCGCGGCCGCGCTCGCCAACAATCGCGATCTCGCCGCCGCCGTGGCGCGGATCGAAGAGGCTCACGCGAATTTCCGGATTCAGAACGCCCAGCGTTTGCCGCAGCTCGATCTGGGCGGGTCGGGAACGCGCACCCAGACCCCCTTCAGCGTGCTCGAATCGCAAGCGGGCGTCTCCGGCGCGCCCGGCCCCCAGACCAGCGCCACCTCCAATCTCTACAGTGTTCAGATAGCCGTCACCGCATTCGAGCTCGATTTCTGGGGTCGCGTCCGCAACCTGAGCGAAGCCCAGCGCCATCTATACCTGGCCAGCGTCGAGGGCGCCGATGCGTTCAGGCTGGCTCTGATCAGCGATGTCGCCTCGACGTATCTGTCCATCGTCGCCGGCGAAGAGGGCATCGCCTTGGCCCAGCGGACGCTCGACGCCCGCCGCGAGGGCTACGACATCGCCAGGCTTCGGCTCGACGCCGGCGTGACCTCGAGTGTCGACTACGACCAATCCGCGCTTCTCGTCTGGCAGGCCCAATCGCAGCTGGCGGATCTCCAGCGCACCACGGAACAGGCGCGCGATGCGCTCACTGTGCTGGTCGGTGGCCCGACCGCCACCGTGGCGCCGGCCGGCCGTTCGATCGCCGAACAGAATCTGTTTGGCCCGATCGACGCAGGACTGCCGTCCGACCTGCTGGCGAACCGGCCCGATATCCGGCAGGCGGAGCAAAACCTGCGGGCCGCCAACGCCGATATTGGTGCGGCTCGCGCTACCTTCTTTCCCACGATCAATTTGACCGGGAGCTATGGGTACGAATCGCCAGCACTCTCCAATCTGTTCAAGAGCGCCTCCCAGGCGTGGTTGTTTGGCGGGTCCGTGGACCTGCCCATATTCGATTGGGGTCGACGCAAGGCTGGGTTGGACTTCTCCAAGGCGCGGCGCCAGGAGCTGATCGCCAACTACCAGAAAACGGTTCAAACGGCGTTCCGCGAAGTCTCGGACGCGCTCGTGGCTCGCCGTCGCTATGAGGAGGAAATCGTGGCCGATGAAGAGACGGTCAAGAGCGATGCGAAC
>Ga0302314_10014877_pt1 | contig 13272 bp, 18 predicted proteins | sample III_Palsa_N2_3_FD_200533 | JGI IMG/M metagenome (GOLD analysis project Ga0302314, IMG submission 200533) | Peat permafrost microbial communities from Stordalen Mire near Abisko, Sweden - III_Palsa_N2_3 | ecosystem: Environmental > Terrestrial > Soil > Palsa > Peat permafrost | place: Sweden...
CCTAAACCCGTTGCGAGTAGCTGATTGCTAGTGGTTCAGTAGCACGAAGTATGACAGTTGGGATTCAGCCCACCTTGGTGGTAGCGCTGAGGTACTTGAGCGATAGGGAGTCAGCCTTGAAACGTCATGTCTTGGCCGGAGTCATCGCAGCGGTGGCCCTGCTCGCTGTCCTGGCGGGGGCCGGAGCCGCAGGGGCCCAGACGGTAACTCACACGCAGGGCAACATCAGGACGCTTGAATAGTGAGAAAAAGGGCTCCCAGCACCTCATCCGCCGAGGGCGGTTCGAGACCGAGTGCGCAGGGATTCGGATTCACCTTGACGGTGCTGGGTGTCCTCCTCGCAGTGACTCTCGGCTCCCAACTACCCGCAGCCATCTGTCCGTCCTGGCTCAGCGGGTACCGGGGGACGTTCCGTACGCTATGGCCGCAGGGTTGGTCGTTCTTTTCCAACACGGCGGATATGGATACGGTCACAGCCTTCCGGGTCGATTCCACTGGCGCAGTGATCACATCTGCCGTGGCAGTGAGCATGTCCGAGAAGAATCAGTGGGGTTTGGGGCGCACCTCTCAGACGGAGTACGAAGAAGTCAGCTATCTTGCAGGCCAAGTCCCCGACAGGAACTGGGTCTCTTGCGACGATCCGCTTTCACGCAGCTGTCTCAGTCGCACCAGGACATACCGCATGATGAACCCTTTTCAGCCGGCGCTCCTGTGCGGCCGATTCGTCCTCATCCGCTCCAAGCCCTGGTCTCCCCCGGTAGCGCATCACGCGCTCGACCAGCATGGAGCAGTGACTGTCGTTCAATTGGAGTGCTCCGGATGAGGAGGCTTCTCAATGCGGCTGAAGAATTCGAGCCGAGGGGCGTCCTCGTGGCGGCCAGTCGGTCGTTGCTTTCCTTCGCCGAATTGACCGTCCTTCTCTCCAACTCGGATCGCCTCCTCTTCGGCATTGCTCCGTACGCGCCGACCCGTGAACTGTGCTCGGGAGTGGGCGGGTTGTCCCTGTGGTGCGTTACGGGAGTCGGGCCGCAATCCCACTCCGCAGGCCGAATCATCGCGATCGTGATCCTGACCGGGGTCATCGCGGGGATTTGTCCTCGTTGGCTGTGCATTCCACACTGGTACGTGGCATTCAGCCTGGCCACGAGGATGTCAGCGGTCAATGGGGGCGAAGAGGCCGCCCAGATCTTCACTCTGCTATTGATCCCGTTCTTCCTGGGAGACACCCGGACGTGGCACTGGCAGCAGTCGGATCGTCCCCTGCCACCGGCATGGCGCGGAAGCTCGTACGCTGCGCAGCTCACTCTTCGCTGCCAGATCATCATCATCTACGTCGACGCCGCCCTGTCGAAACTCATGTTTCCGAGTTGGCAACAGGGGACAGCGGTGCGGACCATCTTTCATGATCCGGAATGCGGGCTCCCCATGGGACTGCGGGCGATTGCCGATCGTCTACTGGGTCCGATATGGATCAGCGCCGCGGTCACGTGGAGCGTAGTCCTCATGGAACTCTGCATCGGCGTGTCCATGATGTTCCGGGTTCGAATCCGGCGCCGAGGACTGGCATTGGCGATCATCCTCCACATGGCGATCATCCTCGCCATGGGACTGTTCAGCTTCGGACTCATTATGATTTCGATCCTGATGGCGGTGTGCGGTACTGGCTCGCAAGAGGGCGCGCGAGGTCGAGGTCCTACCGTCATTCCACCCGGGGCAGGGTCCCGGAGCACAGTTCAAGGAACCATCGCTCGCACGTGAAGGTCGGTCCGCGTGCGCGGACGCGAGCCGACGACCCGCAGCTCAGGTTCACGGTGGTCCACGTCGTGCTCCGGACTACGCTGGGCCACGACGTGAGCCACAGGCCGCTCCGCGGTCCGCCCGGTCGGAGACATCCTGCATCTGCCCACCGGCACACACCAGCCGAGGCAACGAGTAGCACCCAGGTAGCAAGGTGGTAGTGCCTGCTGGGACTGTTGACCCGATTCCAGAAGGAACCTCTGGGACTGAACCGACGCAGCCGAGCACGACCCGACTTACCGAGGACTTGCAACTACGGGAAGCGCCTTCTCGGCCTGAAGCCCGACGGAGTAGGGACGGAATTTCGACAATGCCGATTCAGTGAACAGGTACATAGGAGGCGGCTGCCGTGAATATGACCTCACCGGCAGCGCTTCCGGGAGCTCGACCGGGCCAGGGCGCTTCGTGAGATCACCGTCTTCAGCGACGGCGGTGAGGCTAGAGAGCGGCCTCCGCCCGGGTGGTGTGTCCATGGTCGCTCAAGGACCGGGCCACCGGGCGACAGCTCATCGGCTCAGCACTCCGGTCGTCGCCGATCTCGCCTGGGCCGCGGCCTTCTTGGCCGCAGCCCGGTGGCGCGACACGACCCAGGTTCTGGGTCGACCTGGCCATCCGTCCGACCGACTGCACAGGGGAGAGCCGGTCGGGCGGATGGCCAGGGCTGCGTCGTCGACTCGACGCTGCGAGTCCTACACGGCCGGCTCGATGGTCGTGGAAGCCGCGAACATCGCCGTCCCAGATGCCCGAGGATGGCTACCACCAACCAGATCGGCGTCGTGCACTGACGACAACTCCGCCCTGATGGCAGTGACACGCTTCGTGTAATGATCGTGGCGGGTCACGCCGTTCTGGCTGCTGGGGGGATGCATGCTTCTGGAAGACCTGGCGGTCGGGCGGGAGGCCGAGCAGGTCTACCGTCTGCTGCTGAAACGCGGGACGGCCGCGGTCGATGAGGTCTGCCGTGCGTCGTCGATGTCCAGGGAGGATGTCGAGGCTTCCTTGGCGCAGTTGCGGGAGCTCGGGTTCGTGCAGGCGCAGGGCGAAGGGGACTTCGCTGCGGTCAACCCCGCCATCTGTGTCGAGCGGCTGGTCGAGGAGAGGCTTGCCGCGCTTCGGCGGAGATTGAGACGTGTGGACGCGGTGCGGCTGTCGATCTCCGAGCTGGGGCGGGATTTCTCGTCGGGGGCCAAGCCCTCTGCTGCGGACATCGAGCGGATCACCGACGGCGCCGACGTGTGGGCCCGACTGGACGAGCTGTCCTTCTTCGCCTACCACGAGGTACTGGCGGTGCATCCGAGCGCCCCGTGGCGGGCGAAGAACATCGAGGCGGCCCGCCCGCTGGACCTGCGCTGCCTACGCCGTGGCCTGCGGATGCGGTTGGTGGCGGCACGCCAGACGCTGAATGATCCCCTGACGCGTGCCTATCTGATGGAACTGGCCTCCGCCGGGGCGCAGGTGCGCTGCACCGACGAGGCGGTCCAGCGCATGATCATCGCTGTGGTCGTGCGGCAGCCGGGTCTGGTGTCCGGGCTGGTGGAGCTGTTCGAGCGCACCTGGCAGGAGTCGGTGGACATCGTCGGTGCCGAGTCGGCGGGCAATGAGCCGACCGAGATCGAACGGCAGGTCCTGGGGCTGCTGACACGGGTCGACAAGGACGAGGCCGCCGCACGTGAACTCGGCGTCTCACTGCGTACCTTCCAACGACATCTGGCGAATGTGATGACCCGTCTGAACACCACCAGCCGCTTCCAGGCAGCGCTGTCCGCCAAGCAACGCGGCTGGATCTGACCCGCGGATACCCGAGCGCACGCTGCCCGAGCGGCCACAGTCAGCTACCAGATCTTGCGGGTGACCAGGTCAGCCCACTCGTGGTCGCGGTCGCCGGGCACCATGCGGGCGACTGCAGCCCACTCGGCGGCAAGGGTTTCGTACAACGGGGTCTCGGCCGGGCAGCGCCGATGAGACTGGCGCGGAATCGCGCGGGGGATCAGGGCTACCGGTCGGGCGATGGTCGTCACAGCCTGTTCAACGCAGAAACGGTTCAGCAGGGCACGGCGGCACAGGTCAACCGATCCGGTGAAAGGCACCCCTATGTGATCACCAATCGAGCCCGGCGGGGCTTTTCAGTGCTGGAAGGGCGGGACGCCGGTGGCGGTCGGGACGGGAATGGGAGGGAAGGGCGTGCCGCCTCCGCCGTGGAGGACCGCGCACACGAAGATCAGCGCGGCGAAAGTGGATCAGCGATGCGAGTTATCCCCACTGTGGATAACCACTGTGGACAAGTGTTCGATTAGAAGTGTCACCCCGGCGCGCGCGCTCTGCCGTCCGGGCGCACTCTGGGGTCATGAATGACAGCCCCAAGCCCGACGCGCCCGACCACCACCACGCGCACGTCGTCGTGCATCCCGTCGTGGACGCCACGCCACCGTTCCGTCGCGTGGACATCCTGGGCACTCAGGTCGGCAAGGCGCACTCGCTGCGGGATGTCGCCGAATTCTGCCGCCGCGCCGGGCTGGACGACCTCGACCTCGAGTCCGACTACAACGTGCAGTGGATCGGCGGCGGCCCGCACCAGTGGGAGGAATGAACGCAGGTGCGCCGCCTTCTGACACGCACCCGAACAGCCTGGTTGAGGTCTTCAACAACACCAGGGCGACATCCAGCGGTGCCCCGCGCAGCCGCCGGCAGAGCCCGATGTGAGCCGCTCTCAGACGCAGAAAAGGCCCCGGTCCCAGCGAAGTCGCTGGTCGGGGCCTGATCGTATTGTGGGCCGCGTGGGGCTCGAACCCACAACCTACGGATTAAAAGTCTCGACGAGTCCGTGCCAGACGAGGGCGAGTAGTCCCCGATGGCCACTATCTCGCAGCTCATTGAGGGTCTGACAGCGCGCCCCGTGTCGGCTTCGGACTGCCCGTCCAGAGGCGTCCGCTCCCGCATCGCTCTCGCACTGCGGGAGCAGAACGAGCCCTCTGAGCAGGGCTCCAGCTCGGGTATACGCGCCCCTCCGCACGCACGTCTCCTCCGTATCAAGCGGCCCCGCCCGGTGGTCTCAAGCACCCGGCAGGGCCTGACCGGAATCCCGACGTGCATCGGAGCCCAGCCATGACCGATCTTGCCATCCGCCCCGCCTCTGTTCTGCCGGACGTCAGCACCGCTGCCGCCGCGCTCGCCCACCTGCTCGCTATCCGTCCCGACCTTGCTCACCTGCCCGTCCGCTGGGAGGTGGACCTGGACGGGACCATCAACCCCCGCATCGAGGTGGACCACCCCGAGGGCTGCACGGCCACCCTGCTCCTGGCCGAGGCCCTGGAGATCACGCCCAACACCAGCACCTTCCGGGGACTGGACGGCATCGAGCGCCAGACTCTGCGCGTGGAGGGCCGATGGGGCGGGACCACGTGGTGCTGCATCACCTACGCGATCCTCGACCTCACCGGCGGTGCGGCGTGATCCGCCTCCGCGTCACCGGCGGGATCGCCGAGGTGCAGCTCGCCCTCTTCCGTCTGCGGGGCGCGTTCTCCGCCGTCTCTGCCTCCGGACCCCAGCCCTGCCCCACCGAGCCCGGCCTGGTGGTCGTGGACGTGGAGGTGGCCCTGTGAGCGGACAGCGCACCCCTCGCGACCCACAGGCGTTCCTGGCCGTCCTCGCGGCCGGGGTGACGGTCCTGCTGACCGCCGCCGCCTTCTGGCTGTCTTACGAGCACCTGCACGACCTGGCGGTGGCGCACGGGATGGCCCGGTCCACCGCCCGTGCCTGGGCGTGGCCCGCCACGGTGGACCTCTTCATCGTGCTGGGTGAGCTGCTGGTGCTGCGGGCCTCGCTGGCCCGCAGGCCGGACTGGTTCGCCATGGCGCTGACCGCGACTGGTTCAAGCGGTTCGATCGCGCTGAACGTCGCGGGCACGGGAGCCCGCGCTCCCCTCCTCGACTACATCGTGTCGGCGATCCCCCCGTGCGCGGCCCTGCTCGCCTTCGGCGCGCTGATGCGGCAGATCCACGCCCACCTGGCCGAGCGCCAGCCCTCCCCCGTACCCGCCGGGAACCGGGCGTCGGAGGCGTACCTGGCCAGTGCGGAGTCGGTCCGCGAACCGGCCTCCGCCCCGCAGGAGACGGCCGTTCCCACCCTCCCCTCGGCGGCTCCGTCCCGAGCCGCGTACTCGGCTCCTGAGCTGGGAGAAGAGCCGTATGCGCTGGATGCCGCACCCGCCTCCTCGGGCCCCGTACTCACCTCCGTGGGGGCTCGGGGTACGACCGCCGAGGGGGAGGCTGAGGAGGCCCTCCAGTGGGCCCTCGGCGCTGCCGAGGACATGGCCGGGCCCGATGGGCGTACCCGTCTCGCACCGTCCGCCGAGTACGTACCCGAGGACCAGGACATCGAGCCCGACCCCGTACCCGACCCCGCCGAGGGCACCCCGGACGAGGACCTCGCCACCACCGCCCGGGAACTGCTGGGCGAGTACCTGGACCAGGGCCGCGTGCCCCCGATCCGGGCCATCCGCAAGGAGCTGGGCATCGGCCAGGCCCGTGCCCAGCGCGTCCAGCGGCTGCTCAACACCACTCCTGCCCTGGCCTGAGAGGAGGCGTCCCGTGACCATCACCGACCCCTCGGCCGTCACCTTCGACAAGGCCGACTCTCCACCCGCTGACCTCATTCCGGCCGAGGTCGTGGACCGGCCGGACAACCCCCTGGCCGACTGGCTGACCGTGCCCGACGTGCCGGTCCTTCCCGCCTGGGCCCGGTCCCGGCAGATCCTGGCCGCGAACACCGGAGCCATGTGCCGACTCGGCCTGTGGCACGCCCGCTACCACTCCCTGCGCCTGCCGAAGTACGGGGCCCGCACCACCTGGCTGGCCACCAGGGGTGCTGCTCGGGCCAGTTGGCGGTTGTGGCCCGTGCTGTCCGCCCACGACCACACCAGGACCGTCCGAGCCCTCTCTGCCCGGCACCGGGCCGAGCCGGAGGACGTGGATCTCGCAGTGCGGCATCAGGAGGCCCACCGGGCCCGCACTGTGGCCCGCCGCTGGCGCTTCGGGACGGCTGCCCTGACCGCCGCCGCCCTGACCACCACCTGGGCGCTGACCGACGTGTGGTGGCGCACTGTCCTCGGTGCCGGGGCAGTGCTCCTGCTGACCGCTCTGGGGTGGCACGACGACGCCCGCGTCCTGGACGCCCCCGCCGTACCCCTGCGCCTGGACCTGTCCGCCCAGCACCTCAACGACGCCCTGCGGGCCTCCGGCCTGCTCAAGCAGGGCAAGGGCGACGAGGAGGGCCCGAAGGTCACCCTGATCATGGGCCCTGTGCGGGACGGCAACGGCTGGTCCACGGTGTTCGACCTGCCCCGGGGCGGAGGGAAGACGGCCTCCGACGTCCTGAGCCGCCGGGAAGTCATCGCGCACGAGCTGGGCGTGGACGAGATCCAGATCGTGATGTCCCGGGTGCGGGCTGCCCACGGCGGCAACGCCGGACGGGTCTCCCTGTGGGTGGCCGACGACGACCCCTACCTCGCTGCCCCCATCTCCTCGCCGCTGGTGGGCATGGAGACCTTCTCCATCTGGGACCCGGTGCCCTTCGGCCACGACGCCCGGGGCAACCGGATCTCGGTGCCGGTGGTGTGGCAGTCGATGTTCTTCGGCGGCCTGCCCCGGCGCGGGAAGACCTTCACCCAGAGGCTGCTCACCGCTGCCGGGCTGCTCGACCCGTGGGTGCAGCACTGGGTGGCCGACTTCAAGGGCGGCCAGGACTGGGTGCAGATGCGGCAGGTGGCCCACCGCCTGGTGCTCGGCGCGGAGGACGACGCCATCTCCGCCTTCCGGGCCATGCTCAAGGAGCTGTTGGCCGAGATGGAGCGCCGGTTCGCGCTGCTGCGCAGCCTGCCCACCTCGATCTGCCCCGAGGGCAAGCTCACTCCGCTGATCGTCGAGCGCTACCGGCTGCCCTTCGTGTTCCTGACCATCGACGAACTCCAAGAGGCGTTCCTCGCGCTGCCCGACCGGGACCGCGAGGAGGTGGTGGACGACCTCGCCCGCATCGCCCGGAGGGGTCCGGCGGCAGGGTTCATCAGCAACTACGCCTCCCAGCGCCCGGACGCGAAGTCCGTGCCCACCAAACTGCGGGAGATCATCACCATCCGCTGCTGCACCCAGGTCACCGACAAGACCAGCTCGGACATGGTGCTCGGCTCCGGCAAGGCCGCCACCGGCGCGGACGCCTCCCTGCTGTCCGAGGAGCACAAGGGCGTGACCGTCCTGGTCACCGGCCCGGCCTCGTTCGCGACGGTCAAGAACGACCTGCTCACCACTGCCGAGTTCAACGCCATGTGCACCCGGGGCCGCACCCTTCGGCAGGAGGTCGGCCAGCTCTCCGGGGATGCGGTCAGCGACGTGGCCGCCGTGGCCGACGGCAGCGGGGTCACCATCTCCCCGGTGCTCTCGGACTGCCTCACGGTCATGCGCCACTCCCCGAAGCTGCACACCGTGGACCTGCTCGCCCGCCTGGAGAACCTGGACGAGACGTACGGCGACTGGGAACCCGAGCGCCTCGCCCGGGAGCTGGAGCTGTCCGGGGTGGTGCGCACCACCCGGCAGGTGAACATCGGCGGCAAGAACCTGGCCGGGTACCGCCGGGAGGACCTGGAGAACGCCGTCCCCGCCGAACTGCTCGCCGTCCGCTGACCCGTAGAGGGGGCGGGCCCTACCGGCGGCCCCTCCCGCGCCTTCGGTCCCCCACTACCCGCATCCGTGGATCTAGTGGGGGGCCACTACCGCCGTAGAGGGGGCCCTCACGGCCTCTGAGCTGCGAAGTAGAGCCCCTAGAGGGGTCGTGCCCCATGAGCCGGCACCCCGCCCATGAAGGAGATCGAGATGCACGACCAGCACACCCTCCCCGGCTGGCCCGAGGAGCCCCCGTACGAGCCTGCCCTCCGGGACCAGCCGCAGGTGGTGCACCACCATCACTACCCGGCTCCTCCTCCCGCCCGCAGCGGCCCCGACGTCCGCACCGTGCTGGCCTGGACGGCCGTGGGCGGGGTCAGCGTGGCCGCACTGCTGGCCGTCGCCCTGGCCGCCGTCGGCATCGGCCTGGCCGCCGTCGCCCTGGGCATCCTCGCCCTGGTGCTGCGCGGCATCTGGCGGGATCTGCGGAAGCGCTGAGGCCCAGGGCTGCGGGTCGATACCCTCCGCCTCATGCACTGGGTCACCTCAGAACACGTCGTCGCTGCCGCCGAGAGTGTGTCCGCTCTGCTGACCGGTGGCGCACTCGTCGTGTCCGCCCGTCTGCTGCGCCGGGAAGCGAAGCGCGACCGCCAGCGGGAGACGTCGGCCATCCGAGATCAGGCCAACCGGGTCAGCGCATTCATGCGGATCGAGGACCATACGGTGTCCCGCTTCCCAGTGCCGCCTCTCCAGTTGGTGACCGGATACGTCCTCAACGCGAGCGAGCTGCCCGTGTACGACGTCGCGGTGACCTTCGCTGTCGGTGACCCCAGTGACGAAGAGGCCAAGACCGCGACCCGCGACGTCGGGTTCGTCGCCCCGCACGGGGAAATCCCCTTCGATTCCGATGAACTGCAAGGCCGCATCGTCAGTGCACAGGCGCTGCCGGTCAGCTTCCGGGACAGCGCCGGACGTAGGTGGTTCCGAGACGGGAGCGGCACCCTCTTCCCCTGGAGCCAGGACCTCCTGACGAACCACGTCCGCTGGTGGCCGAACGGCATCGTGGAGTCGCCGACGACCGGCGAGCGAGGGTGGATGCAGGAAATCAGGAAGCGCCTGCGCCGGGCCGAGGCTCCCGCAGTCGCATCCTCCGAGGCCGCCGAGTAGCTCCGGGTCAGAGGCTCCGGCGGCCGGTGACAGCCTGGTGGAGCATCTCCGCGTCCACGAGCCGCGAACGGCACTCGGGGTCCGGAAGCACCTCCCAGTACGGGCCCGGTGGGCGGCACCTCCTGTGCCCGGGGACGACGACGTACGAGCCGAGACCGAGGGCACGGGTACCGGGCACCCTCCACCACCTGGAGGTGCCGCACGGGACGAGCAGGTAGATCCGAGGGACAGCGGGCAACGCATCCCGGACGACCGGCCCGGGCCGAAGACCGCCCCTGCGCCGGGAGAGCTGGAGTACGAGGTCCAGGCCCTGCTCCTCCGGTAGGGCGACGAGGTCCCACCACTGGCCGACGGGAAAGAGGGTGAGGCCGCCGTGCGGCCGGAGCCAGGGCGGGAAGTCCGATGTCAGCGGCGGTAAGTCCATGCCCCTCACCCGCTCTCAGCGGCCGTCTGCGGGCCTTCGAGGGGCGGCAGGGGCTCCATTCCCAGCCGGGCTCTGATCGCGTTGCGGTGGGGCCTCTCGCACCCCCGGTGCACCACCACGTCAACGGCTGGTCCCGAGCCTCGCTCGACCGTCCCCAGCACCACCCCTACCGCCGCGAACTGCCCGCAGTGGACGCACGCTCCCACTCCGAGTTCGGTCATGACGCGCACTCCCCACAGGACTTGAGCTCGAACTCCAGCACGCGGCCGTGCTGGTGGGTGACGCTTGTGGTCCCGGCCGGGATGTCGGGCTCCCCCACGAGCGACCGTCCGCACCAGCAGCAGGCCCGCCACTGGAGCTGGGCGGGCCGCAGGTCCCACGGATGCGGCAGCGGGCGGCTCTGGGGCGCGCTCACCTTTTGCCCGCGCAGGGGCAGCGGTCATCGGAGCAGGCGCAGGGGATGCGGATCCTCTCTCCGGCCAGGCCCTGCGGGTAGAAGTCCATCCCCCTCGTGCACTCCCGGTGCCGGGCGGAGCGGCAGGCGGCGGAGAGGTAGGGGGTGGTGAGCGGGTCCCACGCCGGAGCCTCCTGCACTGCCTTCGCTGGCCAGCGCGAGTGAGCGGTGATCGTCACGTCGTACCCCTTCCGTGCGAGCGGTTCTGCCTGCTCAGCACGCTAGGAGCGTTCGATTCCCGTCTGCCGGAATGATTCGCGATGATTCGATCGGGACGTCGGGCGCTTCCCGGTGATGCTCACGGCCCCTCAATGACCGCCCTGGCCCGGCCGATCAGCCGCTTGGCCGCTGTGCCGTACAGGGCGGTCTCGCCGAGCTGGCGGAAGATCTTCCGGTAAAGCTCCAGGTCGTCGGCCCCGTCCAGCCACATCTCGGCAGTCCAGGTGTCGGCCACCACGAGGGCGTCGTCGATGATCCAGAATCCGCTCTTCGGCGAGACGTGGGTGCGAACCCCCAGGGGAACGACACCCAGCTTCACCGAGTCCAGATCCATCAGCCCCAGCAGCCGGTCCAGTTGGGCCCCCATGCCGCGCTTGGAGCAGCGCACCGTCAGTAGTGCCGGTTCCCAGATCAGGGCGTGCACGTGGTACCCGGGCTGGTAGAGCACCTGCTGGCGCTTGAGGCGGGCCCGCACTCCGGCGTCGATGTCCCGGGGAGAGCCGTGGCGGGCGGAGACGTCCTCCAGCACCGCCCTTGCGTACTCGGCGATCTGGAAGGTGCCGGGGATGATGGCGCTCTCGAACAGGCAGATGCTCTCGGCCCGCTCCTCCTGGAGCTGGTTGGCGCTCTGGACAGCGCTGTGGCCACCGGCGAGCTGCCGCCTCCAACTGCGGACACTGGTCTCCAGGGCCAGTAGCCGGCCCTTTAGCTCCCCGGCCTCACCGGGGTTGCCGGTGGCCTCGGCCCAGGCCGCGAGACCGTCAGCGGTGGCCGTCTGCTTGCCGTTCTCCATCTTGCTGATCTTCGACTGCGGCCAGCCGAGGCGGGAAGCCAGCTCCCGGCCGCTCAGACCGGCCCCGGTGCGCATCTCGCGCAGACGCACACCGAGGGCGACCCGAGCGGCCTGGAAGTCATTCACATGACGAAGGTACCGAGCCTGCTGTACTCCTCGTGCGGGATGGCGAAGTGCCAGGCCGCGTCCCGTACCTGGCAGGCGGCCAGCACCTGGACCGGGTCCTCGATGCGCTCGGCCCCCAGCCACTGCTCCTGGTCGTCGAAGTGGAGCCGCAGCACGGTCCGCGAGTCGAACAGCCAGAAGTCCCATCCGGGGAGGCCCAGTTCCTCGGCCTTCGCACGGCTGAGATGCCGGATGTCCTCGCCCGAGGCCATGTTGTACGGGGCACCGGTGAGCAGGTAGCGCTGCCCCTCGGTGGGCGGGTCGTCCAGCACCCGCACCCGCTCGATGCGCTTCCCGGCCCGGGTCTGGGCCCGGATATTCCGAGGCCAGGGCCGCTCCAGGTCGCGTACGGGCTCCTCGCCTCGCAGGAACACCCGGTAGAACTCGCTGTGCCGGTCGGAGTCGTACCCGCGCTGCGCCTCCCACCTCCAGGCCGTGTGCTCGAAGAGGCGGAACGCCTGGTCGAACTCCTCCTCGGTGATGAACTGGGGCACCCGCGCTACTCCTTGGGGGCGAACTGGACGAGCAGGGAGCGGGGGATGACCACGAAGGACTCCCCGGGAAGCACGTCCCGGAGCTGCTCCAGGGCCTCCTCGTCGGTCAGGGTGTACCCCTGGACCACGATGTCGCCGTTCGGGGTCTCGTACAGGGTGGGGCACTTGCCCTCGTCGGACGTCGTGCCGAGGAACTTGAGCTTCACCTGGGCCTCCTGATGGAGTCGGCTGTTCACGGACAACCGACGGTAGTGCGGCTATCGAGAATCACAACAGGGTGCCTGGGCACCTGCGACGGCCCCGACCTACAGGCGGAACTCCGGAGAGTGCAGGACCGCGAAGTCCTCAGCAGCGGTCCACAGACCGTCCAGCAGGTGCTCGGTGTGGGCGAGCGTCTGCTCCACGATGTCCGCGAGGGGCTCACCGAAGACAGCGATGTTGTACAGCTCGGCGGACGTATCGGTCTTGGCACTGAAGTTGAATCCGGGAGCGACCCGGTGGGCCAGGATGTTGCGGCGTTTCAGCAGAACGTCGTAGCCCGCATCCTTCGGCAGGGCCACCAGGGCCTTGGGCAGTTCCTCCCCGGGCCACGCATCCGCGTACGCCTTCGCCGTGGACGCCAGATTGATCCCTGTGCGCTTGTCGGGGCTGACCCGCGTGAACTCCTTACCCGGCGGAGCGATGGCCGACCCGATGAAGTACAGCCCGTAGGCCGAACTCTCCACTGCGGAGTTGAGTCCCACGATGAAGTCGAACAGCAGGGTCTGCGTCCGGTACCGCCACAGCGGCTCCCCCTGCGGTGAGCGGCTCGCGAGCGGTGCGAGCGCCTCCGCTGCCTCCCGTGCCCGGCGGTGGCGATACACCGCCGCATACAGAGCGGCGGTCGCTTCCCAGCGTGCGTCCTCGACGATGCGGGAGGGCGTGCGCACCACCGCCTCGTAGTAGGCGTGGTCAAGCTGCTTACGGGGAAACCCGGGGACGGCGTCAGCCGCGATCTGGGAGTTCAGCACAGGCCGATGCTGCCACCGAACAGGGGTCTCAGGTATTCGAGTTGGACAAACCGGGCCGGGACCGGGAGGACCTCACTCCAGCAGGGGTTCGGCGTCCTG
>Ga0302314_10014878_pt1 | contig 13272 bp, 5 predicted proteins | sample III_Palsa_N2_3_FD_200533 | JGI IMG/M metagenome (GOLD analysis project Ga0302314, IMG submission 200533) | Peat permafrost microbial communities from Stordalen Mire near Abisko, Sweden - III_Palsa_N2_3 | ecosystem: Environmental > Terrestrial > Soil > Palsa > Peat permafrost | place: Sweden...
CTTCTTGAGCTTTTCGGGGTTGGCTACGTCGGCCTTGCTGGCGACCAGGAGGGTGGGCTTGGCGGCGAGGGTGGGGTCGAAGGATTTGAGTTCGGCGGTGATGACGTTGTAGTTGGCTACGGGGTCGGAGGTTTCGCCCTTGGCGGACTCGGCGGTGATGGCGGAGTCGGAGACGTCGATGAGGTGCACGAGGACGCTGGTGCGCTCGATGTGTTTGAGGAACTGGACGCCGAGGCCGGCGCCGAGGTGTGCGCCTTCGATGAGGCCGGGCATGTCGGCTACGGTGAAGGATTTTTCGTAGGGTGGGTCGCCGATCTGGACTACGCCGAGGTTGGGTTCGAGGGTGGTGAAGGCATAGTTGGCGATCTTGGGCTTGGCGGCAGAGAGGCGCGAGATGAGGGTGGACTTGCCAACGTTGGGGAAACCTACGAGGCCGGCATCGGCGAGGAGGCGGAGCTCGAGGCGGTAGTTGTACGCCTGGCCGGGACGGCCGAGTTCGTGCTCACGGGGGGCCTGGTGGGTGGGGGTGGCGAAGTGCTGGTTGCCGCGTCCGCCGCGTCCGCCTTGGGCGATTACGATCTCTTCGCCGGGGTGGGCGAAATCGTGGATGAGCTCGCCGGTGTCGTCGTTATAGAGGAGGGTGCCGACGGGGACTTTGAGGATGGTGTGGTCGCCTGCGGCGCCGGACATGTTTGAGCCGAGGCCGTGGCCGCCGCGCTCGGACTTCCACTCGGGGTTGAAGCGGAAGTGGACGAGGGTGTTGTGGGAAAGTGAGGACTGCATGAGGATATCGCCGCCGTGACCGCCGTCTCCGCCGGAGGGACCGCCTCTGGGGACGAACTTTTCGCGGCGGAAGGCCATGCATCCGTTGCCGCCGTCGCCGGCTTTGATCCTTATGCGTGCTTCATCGATGAACATCGGTAACCCCAATAGATAGTGTATCAACCGGGCGGGAGGAGTGGGTTTCCGGGGTTGGCGGAGTGGGGTCTTTGGGGCATTCGGGGTTTCCTAGATCAATGTTGGGTCAAAAAAATGAAAGACGATGTGCGAAAGGGCGTATTGGCTGATAGGATTACGACTTCATATCTTCCCATCCGGCACACCGGACGCTTGAGGCGCCGGCAGTATCTCGGTAAACGAGAAGCGGGATGAATATTTTTTTTGGCGTCCGCCGCGAGCTTGAAGAGAGCCGTTCTGAGCCGGGTAGTCGCCCAACACTAGGAGATCCAGATGATTCGCACAAGATTCGGCATTAAGGCGGGACTGTTATGCGTTGCAGGTATGCTCTGTAGCGTTGCGGTACACGCACAGTCTACGACGCAGGGCGCTATCGCGGGCACGGTAGAAGATGTGTCCGGCGCGGTGATTCCGGGCGCGGCGGTTACGATCCATAACGATGGCACGAACGCCGAGAACCATCTCACAGCTGACTCGAGCGGATACTTCAGCGCACCGCTGGTAGAGCCCGGAGTTTATACGGTGACGATCACGGCGTCGAGCTTCGGAACCATAGTGGAGAAGCATGTCGTCGTGCAGGTTGGCCAACAGACTTCGGTGATGCCGAAGTTGACGGCTGGTAGCACGGAGACGGCGATCAATGTGTCGGCTGATGCGCCAGTGCTGAATTTTTCGAGCCCGGACGTTTCAGCTGTGGTGCCGCAGGTGGCGATCGACAATATTCCGGTCGCGAACCGGCGCTGGTCGGCGCTGGCGCTGACTACACCGGGCGTGGTCGCCGATTCCAGCGGCTTCGGCTTGATCAGCGTTCGCGGTATGAGCACGCTGATGAACAATGTCGAAATCGACGGTGCGGATGACAACAACGCGTACTTTTCAGAAGAGCGCGGACGTACTCGCGAAGCCTATTCCACCTCATCGAATGCGGTGCAGGAGTTTGATGTGAACACCGGCGTTTACTCGGCGGAGTATGGCCGCGCTGCCGGTGGTGTCATCAACTCAATAACCAAGAGCGGCACAAACCAGTTGCATGCCGAGATATTCTTCAATGATCTGGATCGTGGCTTTGGCGCATTTGATCCCGGCTCGGTGAATCCGTTTGGAGCGCCTTTGAAGCCCAAGGACCTGCGCAAGATCTATGGCGGTTCGGTCGGCGGTGCGCTCATCAAGGACAAGCTGTTCTGGTTCTATACCTATGACCAGGCGACGCACATCAATCCTGCAATTTCAAAGGCTGCAAGCTACGGCAGCGCGACGACTATTGGCGGGTTCCTGGAGCAGCCTGACACAACTGTGAGCAGCTGTACGGCCAGCGCCGCTACGGGTGCGGTCACGCTCGGCACGGGCAACACGCACACGGCGTTGGACACTCAGGTTTGCGCACTGGTCTACCGATTGGGCTATGCGCCGCTCGGTACCGCTGCTTCGGCTGCGCAGTATCTGCAAGCCGCGAACTTCTATAACGCCGGGGTTACCGGGTCCGGCATTGCGGGCACGGCCATTGGCACCACGGGTGGTTTGACCTCTGACCTGGGCATTGTGCCCCGCGTTGGCTACCAGGAGATCAACACGCCGAAGCTCGATTGGCAGATCAACTCGAAGGAGCATGCGAGCTTCCTGTTTCACCGCCTGCGTTGGGATGCGCCGGGTGATGTGCAAACCTCCAGCGCGGCGAGCTATTCCGTGGATGCATTCGGCAACGACTTTGTGAAGGTGGATTATGGCCTGGCGAAGTTGGAAAGCCAGTTGTCCAACCGGATCAACAACGAGTTGATCTATCAGTATAGCCGTGAGGAACTCAGCGAAACGCAGCAGCCCTATAGCGCTTATACCCTCAATAACCTGGTGGCGAAGGGGGCAAGCATCGCCGGCGGCCGCACGAACGGGCCCGGCGGCACTATTCCTTACATTGGGCTGGATACGTCGATCGGGTTCAATCTGGGTTCGCCGTATTACTCGTACCGCCCGCAGTATCCGGACGAGCGCAAGTGGCAGGTTGAGGATGTGCTTTACTACAGCCTCGGCAATCACAGCATTCGTGTCGGCGGCGACTTCCTGCACAATACCGACCTACAGAATCAGTCTCCTTACTATTTCGGCGACTACTCGTACTCGACGCTCGGCAACTATCTTACTGATCTGGCGACTAAGAGCACGGGCGGCAACCGTTGCAACACGGCGGGAACGGGCGTGGGCGGCAGTGCGACGGGTGGCTCGACCGAATGCTACTCGACAGCCTTTCAGGATTTCGGGAATACGACATTTTCGGCGGCGACGACCGATTATGGCGTTTTCATCCAGGACAACTGGAAGGTCAATCCACGCCTTACGCTGGAGCTTGGCTTACGGTACGACTATGAGTCAATTCCTGGACCGCAGGCGAACCTGATTACGGCAACGAGCTTCTTCGTTCCGTATGCAGCGTTGAACAATCACCCCAGCGACAAGAATAACTTTGGACCTCGCATCGGTTTTGCGTATGACATCTTCGGAACGGGCAAAACAACAGTGCGTGGTGGTTACGGTCTGTATTATGGCCGCATCCTCAACGGTACGATTCTAGGAACGATCTTCTCTACGGGTAGTCCGAACGGGCAGTTCGGGCTGGCGAGCACCAAGCCAACTGCGGCGGGAGCACCAATCTTCCCGGCTCCGTTCGCGGCTGCGAGCACGATCCTTCCGTCGTCCTTCTACTTCGCGCCGAACCTGCAGAATCCAGCAGTTCACGAGATGGATCTGTATGTTCAGCAGAACGTTGGCAAAGGAACGATTGCACAGATTGGTTATCTAGGGGCGCTTGGCCGTACACTGCCGAACTTCCTGGACACCAACCTGGCTCCTCCGGAGGACCTGGAGACGGTTACTGTTGGTGCACCGACCAATGCCGCGTTTGGGGCCGGACCCCTACCGGTCGGCGCAACGTACACCATTCCCACTTTCGGGACTTGCACGGCAAGTGCGACCTGCCCCTATCCGACCGGTTACATCAACCCGAATTTCACCAACATCACCGAGGTGATCAGCAACGTCAATTCAAGCTATAACGCGCTGACGTTCGACATCACGAATCGCGGAATTCATGGATTGGTCTTTGACGCCAACTACACCTGGTCGCACGCGTTGGACTTCAACCAGAACGCTTCCAGTGGTACAAGCACCAATAGCTGGGCGAATCCGTATGCCGCCGCTCGGGCTAACTATGGGATCTCGGCCTTCAACGTGGGCAATCGTTTCGTCGGGTATGTTCTTTATACCTTCCCGGGACTGCACACAGGATCGGTGCTGAAGTACCTGACCAATGATTGGAGCGTGAACGATACGTTCCAGATGCAGAATGGCCTGCCATTCTCGGGCACGCTCAGCAGCGGATTCAACTCAGCTGCTGCACTGAACGCAACATGGAATGGCGCCCCTAGCGTTACGTATATTCCGGGCGGTCAGTATGGGCCGGGAACGGGCATCAATGCGTATCAGGCGCCGCGTGCGATTGTGGATGATATTCGTCTACAGAAGCAGTTCACCTTTGTCGAGAAGTACAAGCTGCAATTGAGCGCAGACATGTACAACGTGGCAAATCATCAGAACTTCAGCTCATCCGATATCAGCGGAACGCAGTATAAGTTCAGTTCCACAGGTGTTCTTCAGTATCAGTCGAAGACTGCGCCGAACGTTGGCTTCAACTCTCACTCGACCTCGAACGATAGCGGATTCCTTTACATCCCGCGTGAGTTCCAGGTCATGGCTCGGCTGGAGTTCTAAAGTAATTCCACTACTACGGAGGGCGATGGCTTCGGCTGTCGCCCTTACTTTTTGTTGGGGGTGGGCTTCCCTTGGGAGCTGGTTTCTAATAGGCTGCAAGAAAACTTTGTTCAGGCTTTGGCGGCTGCGGAGGTTGTGGCTGCCTGATCTTCTATTACCCTCACGTTGAGATGCAGGAGCCCCGGCCTTCGCTGTTTTTCCCGGGGTGGGGACCGTTGTTGTGAGAGTGCGGACGTTCGTGGTGGGGGTAGTGTTGGCGGGCGGTGTGCTTGCCGGGCATGCGCAGGGGACCGCGCCGGTTGGTGATGAGGTGAGTGCGCCTGGTGGTGCTTCCGAGGTTGCGGCGGAGGGGGTCTTTGACGCTGACCGGATTGCTGGGTGGCCGATCGAGGCGCGGCAGTGGGAGTCGCTGGGGCTGGTGCTTTCTACGGCGAATGAGGGGATAGTTGCAGCGGGAGGGACAGGTGATGGGGAGGCTGATCTGGCGGATGGACGAGCGGGTGGGTCGAGTGGGGATGCGGCTTCAGGGCTGAGTTATGGTGGTGTGTCTCCGGGACAGAACGTGGAGACGTTAGATGGGTTGTCGATGGAACAGAACTATCGGTCGGTGCCGCGTGGGGGTGGGCGCGGGGCGACGATGGGCGGTGCGGTCACTGGGGCTAGCTTTGGGCAGGGGGCGGTGCGGTCGTTTCGCGTGATGCCGGGGACTTATTCGGCGCAGTTTGGTGGTGCTGCGGGCGCGGTGACGGCGATTGCCTCGCGGGCGGGGACTAATGTTTGGCATGGGGCGGTGTTTGGGCTGGTGAGGGCGAGTGCGTTTGCGGCGGTGAATCCGTTTTCGGTGGTGACGAATTATAGGGATGGCGTGATTACGGATTCGCTGGTGAAGCCGGAGGACACGTTGGTGCAGGTGGGTGGGCATGTGAGTGTGCCGCTGGGGGAGTTGTTGCGGGTGGCGCGGTTGCGGAAGAGGCTTTCGATGTTTGCTTCGTATGAGGAGCAGATGCGGGATGATCCGGCGATCTCCTCGCCGGCGATGGCGGACTTTTATGCGCTGACGGCGTCGCAGGTTGCGGTGTTGGAGAATCGCGGAGTGAGCGCGGCGGCGACGAATGTGGCGCTGGATTATCTGGATAGTTTGACGGGAACGGTGGCAAGGAGTTCGACGCGGGGGTTGGGGTTTGTGCGAGTGGATGAGAGTGCATCGCGGCGGGACCATGGGGTGGCGACTTATGCGCGGAACCGATTTGATTCGCCGGCGGGGTCGGGGTTTCAGTCGGCGTCGAATGCGGTGGTGAATAGTGGGATGGGGAGTGTGGGCGATGGGTATGTTGCGGTGGATGCGTTGGCGGTGCACTGGCTGCATGCGTTTACGCCGCGGTTCAGCCATACGTTGCGGGCGCAGTTTGTGAGGGACCTGGAGTTTGAGACTCCGCGTGCGCCGCTGGCGCAGGAGCCGGCGATCTCTCCGGGAGGGTATGCGCCGGAGGTTGAGATTGCGCCGAATGGGTTTACGTTTGGGACTCCGGCTAATTTGGGGAGGACGGCGTATCCGGAGGAGCATCGGGTGCAACTGGCGGATGAGTTTGCGTGGCTGCGGGGGCGGAATCGGTTTACGGCGGGGTTTGATTGGAGCCGGATTGATGACCGGATTGCGTCGTATACGAATCCTGACGGGACGTTTTTGTATGACACCAATGTTGCGGATGGGATTACGAGCGGGCTGGCGAATTGGATTACGGACTACACGTTTGGGGTGAACTCGTATCCGAGTGGGGAGTGCCGCAATGGGCAGGGTGAGACGGCTCACTATTTTTGCTTTCGCAGCTACACGCAGAGCTTTGGGGCGGCGCAGACGGAGTTTGTGACGCATACGATGGCGGGGTATGTGGAGGATGCGTTTCGGGCGCGGAAGGATCTGCAACTGACGTTGGGTATGCGGTATGAATACACGCTGCTGCCGTTGCCGCAGGCTCCAAATGAGGTGCTGGATGCGGCGATGAAGGCGGTTGCGCCGCAGGTGGTGGGGAGTACGTCGAGCTTTCCGGAGGACAGGAATAACGTGGGGCCGCGGGTTGCTGTGGCTTGGTCGCCGCGCTTGATGACGGTGCATCTGGGGTATGGGATTTTTTATGGGCGGCTGGCGGGGACAACGGTGAGATCGGCGCTGGCGGATACGGCGATGAGTTCGACTGCGTTGCAGGTGAGGATTCGGCCGACTACGGAGACGAGCTGCCCGCAGATGACGGCGGTGGGGTTTGGGTATCCGTGTGCGTATGATGCTGCGCCTCCGGCAGCTGTGGCGGAGACCAGCGCGGCGATGATGTTTGCGAAGAACTTCAGATTGCCGGCGGTGCAGCGGGCTTCGCTGACGCTGGAGCGTGAGGTGGGCAGGCATGGGTTTGTGCGTGGGGAGTATGCGATGGCGATCTCGACACAGCTGCCGGGAAGTCTGGATTTGAATGTGGCGCCGTCTATGGCGATGGGAAGTTTTGTGTTGCAGGGCGGGGATGGATGGCGGGGGTTGCGGTCGGGTGAGGTGTTTGCGGTGCCGCTGTATACGGCCAGGAGATTGACGCAGTATGGGCCGGTGACGGCGATCGTGTCGAATGCGAATGCGACGTACCATGCTGCGACGGCGGAGGCGGAGCTGCGCGGGTGGCAGGGGCTGGAGATGCGGGGAAGTTTTACGTTTTCGCGGGCGATCGATTATGGGCCGCTGGTCTCGGGGACTCCGCAGACGGATGGGCAGTTCGATCCGTTTAGCAATGGCTATGACAAGGGGCTTTCGACGCTGCAGTTTCCGGAGAGGTTTTCGGGGGATGCGGTGTACCGGGCGAGCGTGAAGCGTGGGCCGCTGGTTGCGCGGGAAGTGTTGAGTGGATGGAGGGTGGTGGCGATTGCTACGGCGGGGAGTGGGGCGCCGTATAGCTATGAGATTTCGGGTGGGGGGTATTTGAGCGGGGGGCATGAGTCGATCAATGGATCGGGTGGGGCTACGTATCTGCCGACGGTGGGACGAAATACGCTAAGGCTGCCGGCGAGGGCAAGCGTGGACCTTCGGGTGGAGCGCGGGGTTGAGATTCGGCGAGGGATGAGGGTGAGTGGGTTTGCGGAGGCGTTCAACCTGCTGAATCAGAGGAATTTGTCGCGGGTGGAGGCGCGGGCGTTTCTAGTGGGGGCTTCGGCAACGACGGGAGGGCCGACGCCGCTAGTGTTTCAGGATGCGGCGGCGATTACGAGTGAAGGGCTATCGACGGCGGCGTTTGGGGCCCCGACGTCGTCGACGAATGGGGTGAGCCGGGAGCGGGAGCTGGAATTTGGGATGCGGCTGGAGTTTTAATGCGTCGAATGGGGTGAGTTGGGGTTTCGATGGATAGAAACCTTTGTCAAAGTTTGTCGGTGGCGAGACGAAGCGTTTGCCGTTTGCATCCAACAGGGAAAGTAGAAACAGGGAAAGAAGCAAGTTAAGGGGTCGAGGGACGATGAATCTGCTCGCATTGGTCACGCATCACGGCTATGCGACGACTATGGTCATGATGTTTCTGGCGGCGTGTGGGCTGCCGCTGCCGTTATCTGTGGTGTTGCTGGCGGCGGGGGCGAATGCGCATGGTGGCTCGCTGAACCTGGGATTGTTGATTCTGTATGCGAGCCTGGCGTCGCTGCTGGGCGATACGCTGATGTACTTTGGCGGCCGGTATACGGGGTGGTGGCTGCTGGCGGGGATCTGCCGGATCAGCTTGAATCCAGAGGACTGTATCTTTGGGTCGGCGAAGTCGTTCTATGAGCGCGGGCCGAAGTCGCTTATGGTTGCGAAGTTTGTGCCGGGGCTTTCGACCGTGGCGGCGGCACTTTCGGGCAGCCTGAATATGCGGGTGATGCGGTTTCTGAGGCTCGACCTATGTGGGGTGTTGCTGTACGTTACGGCGTGGACTTCGGTGGGGTTTGTGTTTTCGAAGTTGCTGCGAACGATCATTGGGTACGTGGAACGGCTTGGGCATCTGACGGCTGAGTTGCTGATGTTTGTAGTGGTGCTTTATGTGATTTGGCTGGCTTATAACTGGCTGCATGACAAGCGCTTTCGGCATATTGAGAAGGTGGCGGCGCTGGATCTGTTTGAGCGGATGCGGACGGCGACGCACGACCGGCTGGTGGTGATCGCGGATGTGCGGTCGCATGGATACTATGACCCGGGGATGCAGCGGATCAAGAACTCGATCCGCGTGGAGCCGGCGCGGTTGAAGGAAGAGCTGGTGGCGCTACGGGAGTTTATGGCGCCGGAGTGCGAGATTTATCTGTACTGCTCGTGCGCGCGAGAGGCGACGAGCGTGCGTGTGGCCTACATGCTGGAGCAGGAGAACTGCCAGACGAAGGTGATCCAGGGCGGGCTGAAGGCGTGGGTGAAGGCCGGTGGGCCGACGGAGCCGGTGCCGGCGGGGGATGTGGAGCATCTGCCGCGGTTCGATTAAGAGCGGTGAATAGTGAATGATGAATAGTGAATAAAAGCGGTTAGGCTACGAGCTTGGCGAGGCGGCCTAAGAGCTTGGTGTGGGGTAGGCCGTCGGCGTATGTTTTTAGGACGAGGTTGCGGAGGATGGGTGTGCGCATGACCCTGAAGCCTCGGGATGGTTCTTTGTAGAAGCTACAGGCGGCGCGGTGGGAGAAGGCGAGGGTTTCTTGCAAGGGTGCGAGATTGCGGGCGTAGGCGGCGGCAGGGCCCAGTGTTTCGAGGATGGCGGCGGCGGCGGCTTGGCCGCTGATCAGGGCGGAGTGGATGCCTTCGCCGGTGAGGGGGTCGACGAGGCCGGCGGCGTCTCCGGTGAGGAGAACGCGGCCGCGGGGGACGTAGGCGTGGCCACCCATGCCTAGATGCTGGCCGGTGATGTTGGTGAGGGTGGAGATGCCTAGCTTGCGGGTGGAGTAGTCGATAAGGAGCTGGCGGGTGACGGCTTTGAGGCTGGTGGGATTGTTGGTAGGGGCGAAGGCGCCTACGCCGATGTTGATGTGGTCGCCCTTGGGGAAGAGCCAGCCGTAGCCGCCGACGATGGGGCTGAAGTCAAAGACGAGGTCGTGGCGGGCGTCGGTGGCGGGAAGCGATGCGTAGGGCACCATGGCTTCGAGCGCGAAGCCGCGGGCGTACCACGGAGGGTCGAGGGCTAAGGGCCCGGGGTTCAGGGTGGCAGCCAGGCGGCGGGTTTGGCCGTTGGAGCCATCGGCGCCGATGAGGATGGGGGCGGTGAGGGTTTCGGTTTGGTCGCTGCTATTTTCTGTGAAGGCGATATCGAGCTCGATATGAGTAGAGGGCTCGTCGATCTCTCTTAGCGCGAGGATGGTGTTGATCTTTCTGAGCGTGACGCTGCCGCCGTTGCGGCCAGCGGCGAGGGTTTGCTGGAGGCAGAAGTGGTCGAAGCGTTCGCGGACGGCCATGGCGCAGATGGGATTGCGGGCGCGGACGCGGACTTCGCGGTGCTTTGGGTTGGGCGAGGGCTGCTGGAGAACGATCTCGTGGCAGACGCGCTCGACGATTGGGTCGACGGAGTAGCGGAGGGCGGCGAGGGTTTTGCGGGTGAGTCCGCAGGCGCAGGCTTTGGGGCGCGGGAAGGTGCGCTTGTCGAGGAGCAGGACGCGCTTGCCGGCGCGGGCGAGGTCGTAGGCGGCGGCACAGCCGGCGGGACCGGCTCCGGCGATGAGGACGTCGTGGGGGGGAGAGGACACGCTGTTAAGTGTAGCGGGAGCGGGATTACTGTGGCGCGGGTGGTGTTGCATGCACGCAGGTTACGGCGGTGCAGGACTCCCACTGTTCGCCCGATGTTCCCTGGGAGGTGAAGCCGGGTTCAAAGTGCGGGTCGCCGTTCTGCATCATGACCTTGCCGCTGGGGTCCATCGCGTCGGAGAAGTCGGGACGACCATTGTTGAAGCCGAAGTATTCGTCGATGCGATAGTCGGTGGACTGGGAGCCTACGCGAGGGGGATCGAACTTCCATTGCCGTACGGCTTCAAGAACGGCGGGCTGCAGAAGCTTTGGTCCACCAATGATGGCGGCGTTGGCTACGGAGCCGTCGGGGCCGATGACGAGGCGCACGGCAACGACGCCGCCGGTGTTCGCGTCGGCGGCGATGAGCGGGTAATCGGGCGATTTTGTGACGACGGGCCGGGGACGGGTATCGCCGCGCGACCAGGCCTTGCGCATGGTGTAGTGGGCCGCATCTGCGTTCTCGTCGAGAACGATCTCATGGACAGCGTGTTTGATGGTGCCATCGGGCTGCGGCTCGACGGCGACGAGATAGCCTAGCGTCCACTCGCAGGTGATTTTGGCTTCGGGCAGGTTGTAGATGACCTTGATGCAGGGAACGGCGGCGCGTGTACACGGCGCTGGGTAGCCGTTGGGGAAGTGCGTCTGCGCGCCCCAGGTGCCGGTGAGGGGCAACGGCTTGCCGAGGGTGGGAACGCTGACGAGATCGTTGGGCGTGAACATGGTGATGACGGATTTGACGGCAGCGGAGGGGTCGAGCGCAGGGCCGGTGGCGGTTGGCGCGGCTGGAGTCATGAGGGTCGCGGTGGTTGGCGTCGGTGTGGCGTGAGTCGGCGCGGTCATTGGGCCGCCTTCGATGGAGGATGTGCCGGAGGTCGACGTGGAGCCGGGAGGTGGGCCGTTCTGCGCGTGGAGAGCCGCGGTGGTGACGAGGCACACAAGGAGGACACCGTGGACGAGGGGCCGAAACGGAAGATTGCGCATGATGCGGAATTATAGAGTGGCCGTTGCCGGAATGACGAAGTTTCTTGAGGGTCGAAGAAAAACAGTGTCAGCGAGCAAATGAAGTAACTGAGGGTGGAGAGAGTCTTGGGTGTGAGGACGGAGTCGGTTGACCGGTTGCCCCAATTTAAAAAAGGAAGTGGCAGGCAACCTTTCTGTTATTTTTCGGCTCGAAGCTTTGTGTCAATTCTCTTAGATATGGAAGTTCGCTCTACCCATAACGCCTGGACGAACTGCATCCTTCTTGAGATGGAGTCGCACCTTAGCGGGAGGGCCCCTTTTGCAGAGGTGGCTGCATGGCCGGGTCTCCAAAAGCATAAGAGACTCCTATTGCGTTTCCGGCCCTGGCGTGTTGCACTGGCCGGGCTCTTCATTGCGTCAACCGTGGTGAGTGCTCAGGGCCGGGGGTTTCCGCCGTCCTCTCAGGGTAGTAGCTCATCGAAGCGGTTGAAGGACCTCAGTCTCGAGGAGCTTGGCAAGGTCGAGGTCACTACCTATAGCAAGACGCCCACTGAGCTTTGGGACACTCCGGCCGCCGTGTATGTCATCACAAGCGATGACATCCTGCGGTCCGGTGCAACCTCTATCGCGGATGCCTTGCGGCTTGCGCCGGGCATTGAGGTGGCGCGCTTGAGCTCGACTACATGGGCGGTGGGAATCCGCGGCTTGCAGAACAATTTTTCGAAATCGGTCCTTGTACTCATTGACGGCCGCAATGTTTATACCCCGCTTTTTGCGGGCGTGTATTGGGATGTGCAGGACATGCCGTTGGATGACATCGATCACATCGAAGTCATTCGCGGTCCGGGCGGGACGATCTGGGGCCCTAATGCAGCGAATGGCGTTATCAACATCATTACGAAGACTGCACATGACACCGAGGGCGTGGCCGCCAGCGCACTTGCAGGCACAAAGGATCACACCATTGACGATCTCCAGTATGGGTCTGCTGCGAAGAGCTTTAGCTACCGGATCTTCGGCCGCGGGTTCGAACGCGCGCACGAGTACCACACCGATGGCATCAATGATGACGACTGGCATCAGGAGCGGGTGGGTTTCCGGACGGATTTGACCGCCGGACGCGACACCTATTTTGCAGAAGGGGACGCTTACCGGGGTGATTCGCCGCATATTGTCGGGACCACGCCGATCTATGACGAGACCTCCGGTGGGGACATCAATGTGCGGTGGCAGCGTGACTTAAAAAACGGCGACGGCTTTTATGTGCAGGCCTACTTCGACCGTACTCTCCGGACCAACACGACGTCTCTCGGGGAGACAAGAAACACCATCGACTTAGACTTCATCCACCACTTCAAGATAGCGAGCCGCCAACAGTTCACGTATGGCGGCGGCCTAAGGTGGAGCCCTTACCGGATCACCTCTCAAATTCCTGGAGAGGCCCTTTTGCCGCCGACATCGACCGACCATGTCTACACTGGTTTTGTTCAGGACGAGATAAAGTTGGCTTCAAAGGTCTTTCTCACCGTGGGCGCGAAGATGCAGCAGAACAATTTCAGCGGATTCGATATTCAGCCCTCTGCGCGGCTGCTTTGGTCCCTGGATGAGCACCAATCGATATGGTTGGGAGTCAGCCGGGCGGTTACCACCCCGTCGGACCTTGAGGAAGACTTCTTTCTGCAAGGCGGCGGCCCGACCACGTTCATTCAGGTGTTAGGAAACAAGCAATTCAAATCGGAGGATGTCCTCGGCTACGAAGCTGGATATCGCGTTCTTCGCGGCGACAGGTTCTATGTCGATCTTTCAACGTTCTGGAGCCAATACAGCAATCTACAGAGCTT
>Ga0302314_10014880_pt1 | contig 13272 bp, 14 predicted proteins | sample III_Palsa_N2_3_FD_200533 | JGI IMG/M metagenome (GOLD analysis project Ga0302314, IMG submission 200533) | Peat permafrost microbial communities from Stordalen Mire near Abisko, Sweden - III_Palsa_N2_3 | ecosystem: Environmental > Terrestrial > Soil > Palsa > Peat permafrost | place: Sweden...
AGTGCGGCGACGCCGTCCTCGTACGTGCCGGCGGTGTGGCCGATCTGCACGTGGAAGCCGGCCGCGCGCAGCGGCGCGATCAGGTCGAGGTTGCCGGGCAGCTCGGGCGCCATCGTGATCAGGCGGATCGGAGCGATGGCGTGCAGCGCCTTGACCTCGTCCACGGACGCAGGCCGCGCGAAGTCGGGCTGCGCGCCGAGCGCGCCCGGGTTGATGTACGGGCCTTCCAGGTGCACGCCCATCACGTGGGCGCCGCCGCGGCGATGCGTGCGGCAGGCGTCGGCGAGCGCCGCCATGGCCTTGGAGATGTCGGCCATCGGCGCCGTCATCGTGGTGGCGAGCATCGAGGTCGTGCCGTGGCGCGCATGCACGCGCGCGATCTCGGCGACGGCGTTGCCGCCTTCCATCGTGTCGAACCCGCCGCCGCCGTGCACGTGCAGGTCGATGAAGCCGGGCAGGATCAAGGGCTCGGCCGACACGCGGGCCTGGCCTTCGCTGATCGGCTGGCCTTCGATGCCGGCGATGCGGCCGTCGACGATCGTCATCGTGCCGCGGATGAAGCCCTGGGGCGTCAGCACATGGCCCGTCAGCTGCGTTCGCACGACGCTCATGCGACCGCTTCCTTCATCTGCTGGCGCACCAGGCGGTGCGCGCCGTCGACGGCGTCGCCGGACGCCTCGACGAGGCGCGCGCGCAGGGCCGGCACGAGCCGATCGGCCATGCGCAGGCCGATGCTGCCGAGAAGCACGATGGGCAGTTGCAGCCCGGGGTCGAGCGCGAGCGCCATGTCTTCGATTTCCTGTCCGATTTCGAGCACCAGCGACTGGGCCGCGGCGTCGGTGTCCGCGCACTCGAAGACGAGGGGCGCGAGTTGAGCGTATTCGTGCTGGCGGGCCGACGAGCACCATTCCAGCAGGGTGTCGCGGCGATCGCTGACCTGGCGCCAGACCGCCTGGGCCAGCGTGCCGGCGGGCGCGCGGCCGTCGAGCGCGCGATGCGCGATCTGCATGGCGCGCAGGCCCAGCCACGCGCCGCTGCCCTCGTCGCCCACCGGGAAGCCCCAGCCGCTGACCGCCACGCGACGGCCATCGGCGTGCAGAGCCTCACCGACCGCGCCGGTGCCGACGGCGACGATCGCGCCGGGGCGGCCCGCGTGGGCGCCCATCAGCGCGGTGCGCGAATCGGTTTCAAGCACGATCAGGGCGAATTCGGGGGCGGCGCGGAAGAACGCGGCAGCCAGGTGCGGGGCGACGGCGCCGGCCAGGCCCAGGCCCAGCACGCACTGGCGCGGCACTGGCTGCGCCAGACCCGCCGACGCGAAGGCGCGTTCGACGGCCTGGCCGATGTGCGTCCACGCCTGGTCGATGCCCTGGGCCAACGCCGAGGGGCCGGATTCGCCGTGGCCGACCAGGGCGCCACTGCTGGTCCAGAGGCGCACGCGGGTGCCCGTGCCGCCGCCGTCCACGCCCAGGGCGTAGCGGATGTCGGCCTGTTCAAAGGCGGGGTGATAGCAGGTGTGGCTCATAGATGTGATACCACTATAGTACCATGACAGACCGCTGTCAACGAAAGCTCAGCTGTGCGAAATGCCCGCCCTCGTAGCGAATTTCACTCGTGAAATCTAGGCAGAAACCCGTACGTGTCAGCGTTGTCAGTTTCGATGTGAAATGAACCAGTCGTAATACCAATTCCGTCCGCCCGAGGCGCAGTGGTGTGCAATCTCGCGGCACGGAAGGACTTGTCTAGGCGGCGCGCGGCGCCGGGTCGCGAACTTCGAACATGCCCCAGCCCTGCATCGTCATCACGTCCTCGCCGTCCTGGTTGGACACGCGCCAGCGCGAGAGCACCAGCCCGATATGCGGCTTGCTGTTCATCACGCGCGCCTCGAGCACGGTCATCTCGGCGCCGAGGGTGTCGCCCGGGTGCACCGGCTTGAGCCAGCGCAGCTCGTCGATGCCGGGCGAGCCCAGGGCCGCCGAGTCGTTCAGGTAGCCGTCGCACATCAGCCGCATGGTCATCGAGCAGGTGTGCCAGCCGCTGGCCGACAGTTTCTTGAACAGCGACGCCTCGGCGGCCGCGTCGTCCAGGTGGAACGGCTGCGGGTCGAACTGCTGCGCGAAGGCGAGCACCGCGTCACGGCTGACGGTGGTGCTGCCCAGGCGCATCACGCGCCCGACGGTGAAGTCCTCCCAGTAGTAGCGTTTGGCGGGCGGGGTCGTCGTGTCCATGGTGGGCTCTTGTCTGGAAAAGGCAGTGGCAACGAGGATAGCGCCGCAGCGTTGCCGGGGTCATGATCGCGGCCATGATCACGCTCATCGTCGGCCTCGTCCTGTTCCTCGGCATCCATTCGGTTCGCATCGTCGCCGACGACTGGCGCACGCGCGTCGTCGCTGCGCGCGGCCCGATGGCGTGGAAGGGCCTCTATTCCCTGGTGGCCATCGCGGGCTTCGTGCTGATCTGCATCGGCTTCGGCCAGGCGCGCCAGCAAGCCGTGGTGCTGTGGTCGCCGCCGCGCTGGACGCACGACATCGCCGCCCTGTTGACGCTGGTCGCCTTCGTCCTGGTCACCGCGGCCTACATTCCCGCCAACGGCATCAAGGCGCGCCTGAAAGACCCGATGATCCTGGGCGTGAAGTGCTGGGCGCTGGGGCACCTGTGCGCCAACGGCACGCTGGCCGACGTCGTGCTGTTCGCCAGCCTGCTCGCCTGGAGCGTGCTCGATTTCCGCGCCGCGCGCCAACGCCGCCGCGCCGGCACCGAGCCGGCGGTCGCGCCTGCCAAGCGCGGCCGCAGCGCCATCACGGTGGTCGTGGGTGTGCTGGCCTGGATGCTGTTCGCGTTCCACCTGCACCTGCCGTTGATCGGCGTGGCGCCGTTTCCCGGCTTCCACGGCTTGCACCACTGAACGCTCAGGGCGTCGCCTTCGCCTTTTCCCAGGCGGGATGGATCAGCCCCGCCACCAGTTCGAAGCGCGTGTAGGGCCGCGGCCGGCCGGACAGCTTCAGCGAGATCGCCACCACCACGCTGTGCGTGCGCGACGGTGGCGCATGCATCGGCAGCAGCGTGAGCCACGCGACGAGGAACAGCGGCAGCCACCACGGCGCCCGCACGGCGCCCGGGTGGGCGAGGTAGTCGGCCAGCGTCCAGCCCGCGGCGGCGGCGCCCAGCACCATGCCGGCGATCGCCTCGCTCCACGAATGGGCGCCCAGGTCGACGCGCGAATAGGTGATCAGCCCGGCCAGCAACACGCCGACGGCCACGCCGAACCGGCCTGCCACGAGCGCCGCCAGCACCGGCAGGATGGACCACGCGTACATCGAATGCCCCGAGAAACCGGTGAAGTCGAGCGCGGCGATGCCGTAGCCGAAGCCGAGGAAGCCGACCTTGCTGATCGTCGTGACGACCGTGGTGGCGAAGATGCCCGCCACCCAGCGCCACGCGGACGTGCGCGCCGGATGGTCATGCGCGTGCGCGTTGCCCTGCGCCAGCCGGCCGCGCGCGCCCGCGGGCCGCGCCAAGGCGAGCCACAACGCCCCCGCGAAGAACGCCGGCAGCAGGATCTGGGCTTCGCCCAGCCGTGTCACCGCCAACCAGAACAGCGAATGGATCTCGTGGCCCTCCGTCATGCACCCTTGTCATCGAAACAGTAGAAGAGCCGCCATCCTAGCCGCCCGCTGTGAGGCCAGTGTGAGGTGTCGCTGACGGTTCGTCGCGCGTTCCTGCAGCCTGCGCCGCGCGGCGCGCGCGTCGTCGCAAGGCGGTGGAAGGCGAGGGCGGCGATGCCTAGAGTCCAACCATCGAATCACGGACGCCGCAGCAGGCGCAGACGGCGTCCATCTCACCACCGCAAGGAGTCCGCCATGACCAAGACCCTGAACACGCAGATCGCTTCATTCGCCCTCGCCGCCCTGATGACGCTGGGCATGCTGGGCAGCATCAACGGCTTCGCGAAGGCGGAGAGCCGCTTGGGCGCGGCCAACGCGCTGATGGCGCAGGCCACGCAGCCCGCCCACCAGGCCTGAGTGATCGATCAGAGCGCCGCCGCCAGGCGCGTGCCCTGGTTGATGGCGCGCTTGGCGTCGAGCTCGGACGCCTCGTCGGCCCCGCCGATCAGGTGCACCTTGACGCCAGCCGCGGCGAGCGGCCCGGTCAGCTCGCGCAGCGGCTCCTGGCCCGAGCACAGCACGATGGTGTCGACCTCCAGCAGCGTGCCGTCCTTGCGCTCCGGGCCGAACGTGACGAACAGGCCGTCGTCGGTCACGCGTTCGTAGTTCACGCCGGCCAGCATCTCCACGTTCTTCATCTTGAGAGTCGCGCGGTGCACCCAGCCCGACGTCTTGCCCAGCCCGGCGCCATGCTTGCCGGGCTTGCGCTGCAACAGCGTCACCTGGCGCGAGGGCGCGGAAGGCTGCGGACGATCGAGCCCGCCGGCCGTGCGCGCCGGGTCGCCGACGCCCCATTCGCGCCTCCATTCGTCCAGGTGCAGCGTCGGCGACGGCTCGCCGCGGTCGGCGCCCGTCACCAGGAACTCGGCGACGTCGAAGCCGATGCCGCCCGCGCCGACGATGGCCACGCGCTGGCCCACCGGCTTGCCGTGCAGCAGCACGTCGATGTAGCTGAGCACGTTGGCGTTGTCCTGTCCCGGAATGCCCGGGTCGCGCGGCACCACGCCGGTCGCCAGGATCACCTCGTCGAACCGGGCCGCCACGAGCGCCTGCGCGTCGATGCGCGTGCCCAGCCTCAGCTCCAGCGTCGGCAGCAGCTCGATGCGGCGCGCGAAGTAGCGCAGCGTCTCGGAGAACTCCTCCTTGCCCGGCACCCGCTTGGCCATGTTGAACTGGCCGCCGATGCGCTCTGCGCCGTCGAACAGCACCACCTGGTGGCCGCGCTCGGCCAGCGTCGTCGCGGCGGCGAGGCCGGCCGGGCCGGCGCCGACGACGGCGAAGCGCCTGGGCGCGGCGGTCGGCACGATCTTCAGCTCGGACTCGAAGCCGGCGCGCGGGTTGACGAGGCAGGTCGCCTGCTTGTTGCTGAAGGTGTGGTCCAGGCAGGCCTGGTTGCAGGCGATGCACGTATTGATCTCGTCGGCCCGGCCTTGCGCGGCTTTTTCCATGAAGGCCGCGTCAGCCAGGAACGGGCGCGCCAGCGACACCAGGTCGGCCTGGCCGAACTCGCCGATGCCGGCCGCCAGCAGGCCTTCGGCCACTTCGGGCGTGTTGATGCGGTTGCTGGTGACCAGCGGGATCGTCAGGCCGGCGGCGCGCAGCTCGGCGCGCATCTTGCCGGTGACCCAGCCGAAGGCCGCGCGCGGCACGCTGGTGACGATGGTGGGGATGCGCGCCTCGTGCCAGCCGATGCCGGTGTTGAGGATGGTGGCGCCGGCCGCGGTCACGGCCTTGGCGAGCTGCACCACCTCGTCCCAGCTGCTGCCGTCGGGGATCAGGTCGATCATCGAGATCCGGTAGATCAGGATGAAGTCCGGCCCCACCGCCTCGCGCACGCGGCGCACGATCTCCACCGCCAGCCGCATCCGGTTCTCGTACGCGCCGCCCCATTCGTCGGTGCGCAGGTTGGTGTGGCGCACCAGGAACTGGTTGATCAGGTAGCCCTCGCTGCCCATCACCTCGACGCCGTCGTAGCCGGCCTCGCGCGCGAGCACCGCGCAGCGCACGAAGGCGCGGATCTGGCGTTCGATGCCGCGCGCCGTCAGCGCCCGCGGCGTGAACGGCGAGATCGGGCTCTGCAGCCGGCTCGGTGCCACGCACAGCGGCGAGTAGCCGTAGCGGCCGGTGTGCAGGATCTGCAGCGCGATCTTGCCGCCCTCGGTGTGCACCGCATCGGTGACCTGCTTGTGGCGGCGCGCGCCGCTGCGCGTCCACAAGGTGCCCGCGAACGGCTTGACCCAGCCTTCGAAGTTGGGGGCGAAGCCGCCGGTGACGATCAGGCCGACGCCGTGCCGCGCCCGCTCCGCGTAGAACGCCGCCATGCGCGGGAAGTCGCGCGCGGCGTCCTCCAGCCCGGTGTGCATGCTGCCCATGATCGCGCGATTGCGCAGGGTGGTGAAGCCGAGATCGAGCGGAGCGAGCAGCTTCGGATAGGGCAAGGTCATCTTGTTTTCCGGGCGAGCGGTGGCTGGCAAGGCCCGGATGGTAGGGCCGAACCGCTTCACATCGGCCTGTCAGAATCGGGGCGGCGCACTAATTCGGGCCGTGCGTCGCCGAACTTTTCGGCAGGATTTCACTCAATGTCGCGGGGCGTCGCCCCGTCCGTGCGGCCGTGCGCAACAGACCGGCAACACGGCATGCCCCATAATGTTGAATTCAGATGACAGGCGCTCGGCCTGGAAAGTGGAGTGTTTCGATGAACAAACGTGAGTTCCTGGCAATGGGCGGCGCCTTGCCTTTGATGTTGGCCGGTTGTGGCGACGGTACCGGAAGTGCACCGATGCGCCTGGTCAACGCGAGCGTCGGCTATCCCCTGCTGGGATTCATGGTGCAGTCCACGCCTGCCACCACGGCTGACGTCGCCTACGGCAACGTCAGCCCGTATGAAAACGTGCAAGCCGGCGCGGTCGGCATCACCCTGACGGTCGGCGGCGCCAGCGCCACCGACGCGCAGATCCGCACCCTCGACAAGGATTCGCGCTACTCGCTGGTCGCCTACGGCTTCCTGAACGAGCTCCGCTTCGTGCCGCTCACCGAAAGCACGATCACCCCCGACACTGGCCAGGCCAACATCAACGTGTTGAACACGTCGGCCGACATCGGCGCCGTCGACGTCTACCTGTCCCTGACGCCGGACCTGTCGGTGTCCACGCTGATCGCCTCGGGCGTCGCAGGCACCACGACCAGCGCCACCCAGAGCGCGTTCGCCGGCGTACTGGCCGGCTCGTACTACATCACCGTGGTCGGTGCCAACAGCATCGCCGAAGGCATCAGCGACGTCCGCTTCCAGTCCCCGGCGGCCATCACGCTGACGGCCCTGCAGATCGTTACGGTCATCCTGACGCCGGGCGTCAGCGGCGTCCTGGCCAATGCGATCGTGCTCACGCAGGGCACCACCGGCACCGCCGTCAGCTACCTGAACACCACGGCGCGCCTGCGTGCGATCACCTCGACGGGTGGCCAGACGGTCAGCGTCGCAGGATCCCCCAACGGCGTTCCCGTGCTGGCCGCGAGTTCGACGTCGCAGTACTCCAACTATGTCGTCGTGACCACCGGCGCTCCGCCGGCCGTGACGGTCAATGGCGCCATCGTGGCGCCGTTCATGAACGTCACGAACGCGACGACCGGCGTCACGACCCAGGCCCCTGCAGCGCTTGCTGCGGGCGGCGACTACACGATGATGGTCTACCTCGACGGCAGCGGCGCGGCGACGGCGCAGCTCATCGAGGACAACAACACCGCGCCGATCACGGCCCAGGGCGCCAAGTTCCGCCTCGTCAACCTGGCGTACAACAACCAGGGCCTGCTGCTGTCGATGTCGGTCAACTCGATCAACGTCGCCTCGCTGATCCCGTACGCGACCGCTTCGGCTTACACCGAAGTGGCGACGCCCCAGGCCACGAACTCCACCGCCGAAGTCTTCAACGGCTCGGATTCGGTGGCGCAGCACATCCAGGTCATCCCGCTGGGCAACATCTTCACGGACTTCGTCCTGAGCGTCGACCCGACCACGGGCGTGGCCAAGGACATCTTCCGCGCTTCCTCGGGCACCTGAGCCTCGCGGCTCCGCGAACTGCAAATGGCGCCCTCGGGCGCCATTTTTCATTGCCGCGACAGGCGCGCGAGCCGGCTCAGCGCCCGGGCGGCGTGCCGAACTTGCCGGCGCGGAAATCCTCCACGGCCTGGAAGATCTCGGTCTGCTTGTTCATCACGAACGGGCCGTACTGCGCGATCGGCTCGTTCAGGGGCCGGCCCGCGATCAACAGCGCCCGGGCGCCGCCGACGCCCGCCTGGATGCGCACGCCGTCGCGGTCGGACGCGTTCGCGAGCACGGCCATGCGCTCGCGCGGCACCGTCGTGCGCGCCGTGCCGTCGTCGATATCGAGGTCGCCGCGATAGACATACACGAACGCGTTGTGGCCCGCGGGCAGCGGCTGCTCGAACGCTGCGCCCGGCTCCAGGTGCAGGTCCAGGTACAGGGGCTCGGTGTGTGCCTTCCGCACCGCGCCGTCCACGCCATGGCTCGCGCCCGCGATCACGCGCACGGTCGCCCCGGGCAGGCGCAGTTCGGGGATCTCGCCGGTGGGAATGTCACGGTAGCCCGGCGTGCCCATCTTGTCGGCCGCCGGCAGGTTCAGCCACAGCTGGAAGCCCTCCATGCGGCCGGCCTCCTGCTCCGGCAGCTCGCTGTGGATCAGGCCGCGGCCGGCCGTCATCCATTGCACGCCGCCGTTTTCCAGCAACCCCTGGTTGCCCGCCGAATCGCGATGGCGCATGCGGCCGGCGATCATGTAGGTCACCGTCTCGAAGCCGCGATGCGGATGGTCGGGGAAGCCGCCGATGTAGTCGCCGGCGTCGTCCGAGCCGAACGCGTCGAGCATCAGGAACGGGTCGAGCCGGCGCTGCAGCGGCTGGGTCAGCACGCGCGTGAGCTTGACGCCATCTCCGTCGCTGGTGGCCTGGCCGGTGACCAGGCGCTCCACCACGCGCGGGTTGCGCACGACGGCGTCCGGGGTCACGGTGGGACGAGGGGTGGTCAGGGTCGGGGTCATGGAGGGTGTCCTGTGATGCGGCTAGCGAAAGCCGCGTGGGGAGAAGATCAGGCGGCGACGCCGCCCGCAATGCGCGCGATGTCGGCGCGCGCCGAGGCCAGCGCCTTGGCTTCCGCGTCCGGGCCCATCGCCAGGCCTTCGGCGTAGATGAACTCGATGTCGGTCATGCCCAGGAAGCCGAGCAGCATGCGCAGGTACGCGACCTGGGTATCGGTCGGCTGGTCGCGGTAGACGCCCCCGCGCGCCAGCACGGCGTAGATCTTCTTGCCTTCGACCAGGCCCACCGGGCCGGTGGCGGTGTACTTGAACGTGACGCCCGCCTTGACGATGCCATCGATCCAGTTCTTCAACTGGCTGGTGATGCCGAAGTTGATCATCGCCACGCCGATCACGATCACGTCAGCCGCCTTCACCTCGTCGATCAGCACGTGGTCGAGCGCGACGCGCGCATGCTGCTCGGCGGAACGCGCTTCGGCCGGCGTGAACACGGCGCCGAGCGCCGATCCATCGAGCATCGGATGCGGGTTGGCGGTGAGGTCGCGCAGCGTCAGCGTGGCGTCCGGGTGGGCGGCGCGCAGTTCCTCGACCAGTTCGTTGGCAAGGCGCGTGGATTGCGAACCCTGGCCATTGGCCCACGGGCGCACGCTGGAGTTGACTTGAAGGATGTTCATGAAGGGTCCTTGAAACGATGTCGGGTGTCGGTCGAAACGGATTTCCGTTTGGAGTCACTGTATTGACATCGCCCGCGCGCCGGAAGGCATCGGATTGCATATCATTGTTCCGTGGGTGGCACAGTCCGTCCGAAACCACGGGAACTTCATGATCGAACAAGCGCTCCCGCTGCCCTGCGGCATCACCTTGGCAAACCGCCTGTGCAAGTCGGCGATGACCGAGGGCCTCGCGAGTCCGGGAGGGCGGGCCACGCCGGCGCTGCAACGTGTGTACGCCGCCTGGGCGGCGGGCGGCGCGGCGCTGCACATCAGCGGCAACATCATGATCGACGGGCGCTACCTGGAGCGCGCCGGCAACGTGGTCGTGGAAGACGAATCGGGCCTGGCGGAGCTGCGCGCCTGGGCCGCGACGGTGCATGCGCAAGGCAGCGTGCTGTGGGGCCAGATCAGCCATCCGGGCCGTCAATGTCCGCGCCTGGTCGCCCTGCATCCGCTCGCACCTTCGCCCATCCAGCTCGATCTCGTGGGCAACTTCGGGCAACCACGCGCAATGACCGAGGATCAGATCCTGGACGCCATCGCCCGTTTCGGTCGCAGCGCCAGCGTGCTGAAGACGGCCGGCTTCGACGGCGTGCAGCTGCACTCGGCGCACGGCTACCTGCTGTCGCAATTCCTGTCGCCGCGCACCAACCGGCGCGACGATCGCTGGGGCGGCTCGCTGGAGAACCGTGCGCGCCCGCTGCTCGAGTCGGTCCGCGCCGTGCGCGCGGCCGTGGGCCGGGCGTTTCCGGTCAGCGTGAAGCTGAACTCGTCGGACTTCGTCAAGGGCGGGTTCGAGCCCGAGGAATGCCTGCAGGTGGTGCGCTGGCTCAGCGAGGCCGGCATCGACCTGCTGGAGGTGTCCGGCGGCACGTACGAGCAGACAGAGTTCTTCAAGGCGCACGCGGAGGACGAGATCCGCGACAGCACGCGCGAGCGCGAGGCGACGCCATCAAGACGGTCGCGACGATGCCGGTGATGGTGACCGGCGGCTTCCGCACGCTGGCCGGCATGGACGACGCGCTGCGCCGCGGCGCTACCGACATGATCGGGCTGGCGCGGCCGTTCTGCCTGGAGCCGGCGTTCCCGCGCCGCATGCTCGCCGGCGAACTGCCCGCGCTGCCGGTGCCCGAAGACCGCCTCGTGCTGGGCCGCGGCTTCTGGGGTCCCAACAGCCGCTCGAAGCACATGCAAGGCCTCAACAACCAATGCCAGGCCGGTTGGTACTACGGCCAGATCGAACGCCTCGGCGCGGGCCACGAGCCGCAGCCGACGCTGTCGCCCTGGGCCGCGTTGCTGGGCCATCTCAGCAAGGACTTCGGACGCGCGATGGCGCGCAAGTTCGCGTGATGCGCCGCTCCCGCTCCGTGCCGCGATGAGCCCCGACGCCGACGACCTGCTGCTGTTCGCCCGCGTCGCCGAGGCCGGCAGCTTCAGCCGCGCCGCCGAGCGCGTGCAGTTGCCCAAGTCCACGGTCTCGCGCCGCATCGCCGCGCTCGAAAAGCGCCTGGGCGAACGCCTGTTGCAGCGCACCACGCGCAAGCTGGTCATCACCGACTTCGGCCAGGGCGTGCTGGATCACGCCCGCGCGCTGTCGGACGAGGTGGACGCGGCGCTCGCCTTCGCGCTCTCGCGCCAGGCGCGGCCGAGCGGACGGCTGCGCGTGTCGATGCCCGGCGACTTCGCCAGCACCGCGTTGGAACAGCCGCTGGCCGGATTCATCCGCGACTATCCCGGGGTGGCCCTCGAGCTCGACCTGTCGCCGCGCCGGGTGGACCTGATCGGCGAGAACTTCGACCTGGCGATCCGCATGGGCGCGCTGCCCGACGACGGCCAGCTCGCCGCACGCCGCCTGGCCACCTTCACGACCGGCCTGTACGCCGCGCCCTCGCTGCTGCGCGAACACGGCGCGCCGTTGACGCCGGACGCGTTGCGGACGATGCCCGCGCTGATGCTGCTGTCCCGCTCCGGGGACGCGTTGCCCTGGCAGCTGTCCGCGCGCGCGACGGATTCCCCCGGCGCCACCGCGCCACCGGTCGCGAAGAGTCGGTCCGCCAACGCGCCCGTGCCAACGCACCACGTCGTCCCGCAGCAGCACGTGCGCGCCAATTCGCCCGACGTGCTGATCCGCCTGGCGCGCAGCGGCGCGGGCGTGGTGGCGGTGGCCGACTTCTTCGCCGAGCCCTACCTGGCGCGCGGCGAGCTGCAGCGCATCCTGCCCGACTGGTGCCTGCCGGACGCCGACTGCTGGGCCGTCTTCCCGGGCCGTCGGCTGATGCCCGCGAAGACGCGCGCGTTCATCGACATGCTGGCCAGGACGATGAGCACGTGTTCGGAAGCCGCGGACGCCTCGGCGGCGGCCGTCAATGCGTCGCCGGGGCGGTTCCGCGTGGCCTGAACGCCGACGGCGTCAGTGCGGCAGCCGGGTCAGCGCCCGCTGCAGTGCGCGGCCCGCGGCGGGTGTGTCGGCGGCGGCGGCCGGGGTCTCCGGCTGGATGCTCCAGCCCTTGGGCAGCTCGTGCAGCACGGCCTTGGCGTCGAGCGAGCGGATGGGCACGCCCACGTCGGCCGGGATGCGGCCCTGCGCCAGCATCGCCTCGTAGCGCAGCGCGCTCACGCGCAGGAACGACGTGAAGTTGCCGACGCCGCCGCGCGCAGTCACCAGTTCGTCGTAGAGCTTCTCGATGAGGTGGACGACGCTCATGCCGTCGCGGCGCGCGATCTCCTCGAGCACCTCCCAGTACAGATGCTCCAGCCGGATGCTCGTGACCACGCCATGCAGGCGGACGGACCGGGTGCGGCTTTCGTAGCTCGCAGGATCGGCGCTGATGAAGATTTCACACATGCTTGTCTCCTTGGCCAGGCCGCGTCGAGCGCGACTCTGCGGAAAGGCGCCGCAGGGCGCGGCCCCCTGCAGTCAATGTACGCTCGAGCGCACGCGCTCGCCAGGGGCGTACCCACCGCTTTACAGGGTGATCCGCGTGCCGAGCACGGCCAGGAACTGGGAAATCCAGGCCGGATGCGCGGGCCAGGCCGGCGCCGTCACCAGGTTGCCGTCGGTGACGGCCTGGTCCACCGCGATGCCCATGTACTCGGCGCCCGCCAGCTCCACCTCCACCTGGCAGGCCGGGTAGGCCGACACCTTGCGGCCCTTGATGAGGCCGGTGGCGGCCAGCAGCTGCGCGCCGTGGCAGATCGCGGCCACCGGCTTGTTGGCGGCCAGGAAGTGCTTCGTCATCTCGACCACCTTCGCGTTCATGCGCAGGTATTCGGGCGCGCGGCCGCCGGGCACCACCAGCGCGTCGTAGCTTTCGGCGCGCGTGTCGGCGAAGCTCGCGTTGAGCACGAACCGGTGGCCGGGCTTCTCGCTGTAGGTTTGCGCGCCGTCGAAGTCGTGGATGGCCATCGTCACGTAGTCGCCGGCGTTCTTGTCGGGCGCGATCGCGTGCACCACGTGGCCGACCGCCTGCAGGGCCTGGAACGGCACCATCGTCTCGTAGTCCTCGCCAAAATCGCCGCAGATCATCAGGATCTTCTTTGCCATGGTCGTCTCCAGGTTGAGTGGACTCGTGCGCCCATTGTTCGAAGCTCACGCCATGAGCGGGTAGTAAACGGATACTTTTCTGATGCTTGCCATGCCCATGCCCATGCCTATGCCCATGCCCATGCCCATGCCCATGCCCATGCCCGTCGCCGCGCCTGTCGCCCCGCCGCTGACCGAACTCCACCGCCGCCGCCTGCGCGCGATCTGGCGTTCGGCCGGCTGGCCCAGCCACGACCTCGTCGAGGTGGAACTGCTCGCCGCCGGCTGGGTCGAGCGCCTGCGCGACGGCCACGGCCACGGCC
>Ga0302314_10014881_pt1 | contig 13271 bp, 11 predicted proteins | sample III_Palsa_N2_3_FD_200533 | JGI IMG/M metagenome (GOLD analysis project Ga0302314, IMG submission 200533) | Peat permafrost microbial communities from Stordalen Mire near Abisko, Sweden - III_Palsa_N2_3 | ecosystem: Environmental > Terrestrial > Soil > Palsa > Peat permafrost | place: Sweden...
CGCGGGCGGGGTGGATGACCAGCGCCGCCTGCGGCGGGACGTGGTGATCGATGGAGCGTGTCTTCAATCTTCGTCGATTTCTTCCAGGGGCGGTTCATACAACTGAACCGGGCCAGCCGGCATGATCGTCGATATCGCGTGTTTGTAGACCAGCTGCGCCTGTCCATCGCGGCGGAGCAACACGCAGAAGCTGTCGAACCAGCTGACGACACCCTGCAACTTCACACCGTTCACCAGGAAGATGGTCAGTGGCGTGCGATTGCGCCGAACGCTGTTGAGAAACGTATCCTGCAGATTTTGCTTTTTGTCGTTCGACACGGGCTTAAGCCCCTTTTTCTTGGAGGTTCGAGCGCCACCGCCACCCCTGGCGGGGGGGCCGGGGCGCCGGCTTACGCAGCGTTCCGCCGCGCGTCCGACATATAGAGCTCTCTCAGCCGCTTCGCCACCGGCCCCGGCGCGCCGTCGCCCACTATCGCGCCATCTATGCGTACGACGGGCAGAACCAGGCTGCCCGCGCCCGTAACAAAGGCTTCTCGCGCCGATTTCGCCTCCTCAACGGTGAACGCCCGCTCATCCACCGTCAGGCCGGAGTCCGCGATAAGGCCGAGCACCGACAGACGGGTGACGCCGCGTAAGATGTTGGCCTGGATGTCGCGGGTGCGGAGCCTGCCCTCGGCGTCGACGATCCAGGCGTTGCTCGAGGCGCCTTCGGTCACCAGGCCCAGCTCGTCCACAAACCACGCCTCATACGCGCCGGCCTCGCGCGCGCTCTGCTTGGCGAGGACATTGGGAAGCAGTCCCACGGTCTTGATGTCGCACCGCCCCCAGCGGTTCTCCGGCACGGTGACGACGCCCACGCCGGCGGCCGCTCGCAAGTCGCTGGCGGCGAGGTCGATCGACTTGGCGGTGATGACCACGCTTGGAGCGACGGGGGGGTTGGGGAAGGCGTGGTCGCGCGGGGCGACGCCCCGCCCCACCTGCAGATAGACCAGGCCGTCGACGACGCGATTGCGGCGCAGCGTCTCGCGCAGAACGATGGTCAAGGCGGCGTCGCTCATCGGCACGGCGATGCGAAGTTCGGCCAGGCTTCGCTTCAACCGCGAAAAATGGCCCGGCGCGTCGCCCAGCCGCCCGCCGAACACCGCCCATACTTCATAGACCGCGTCGGCAAGCTGGTAGCCGCGATCCTCGATGTGAACCGCCGCATCGCCGTGCCGCACGAACCGTCCGTTGACATAGGCCACCCGTCCCATCAGTCGGCGGTCTCCTCGATGATGCGCGACCCACTGAAGCCGAGCGATTTGAGTTTGCGATGCAAGGCCGACCGCTCCATGCCGATGAAGGCGGCCGTCCGGGAGATGTTGCCGCCGAAGCGCATGATCTGAGCGTCCAGGTATTCCCGCTCGAACAACTCGCGCGCCTCGCGCAGGGGCAAGGCGATGATCCGTTCGGCGCCCAGCCCGCCGGTGGAAGGCGTGGCGCTGGCCTCCGCTGGCAGCATCTCCGCGGTGATCGGTTGGCTGGAGTCTCCGGCAGCGAGAATGAGAATGCGCTCGACGACGTTCTTCAGTTGCCGGACGTTTCCCGGCCATGGCTGCACCTGCAGGGTGGCGTAAGCGTCGGGCGCCAGGGTGCGCCGTGGCAGGCCGGAGCCGACGCTCAGGCGCTCGATATAGTAGTCGATCAGCGCCGGGATGTCCTCCCGGCGCTCGGCGAGGCCGGGCACGCGCACGGGCACGACGTTCAGACGATGGAACAGATCCTCGCGCAGGCGGCCGGCGGCTATTTCCGCGGCCAGGTCGCGAGAGGTCGATGACACCACCCGTACGTCCACCTGAACGTCGGTATCGCCGCCGACGCGTCGGAACCGCTGCTCGATCAGGACGCGCAGAATGCGGCTCTGCGTCTCCCGGGGCATGTCGGCCACGTCGTCGATATAGAGCGTGCCGCCGTGAGCCCGCTCAAATACGCCAACATGGCCCGGGCGTCCGACGTTCGTCTCCTCGCCGAACAACTCGCGGTCCATGCGCTCGGGCGACATGCCCGCGGCGCTGATGGCGACGAACTCATTGCGCGCCCGCGGGCTGGCCGCATGGATCAGGCGCGCGGCGGTCTCTTTGCCCGATCCCGGCGGTCCGGAGATAAGCACGCGGCTGTTGGCGGGGGCCACGCGGCCGATCATGCCGCGCAGCTGCTGGGCGGCCGGCGAACCGCCGACCAGACCGTCTGGAACGATGGCCTGGGTGCGCAGCTTGCGGTTCTCCCGCCGCAGGTTGGCCGCCTCGAGCGCCCGTTCCACGACGAGCATGAGGCGATCGGATTTGAAGGGCTTCTCGATGAAGTCATAGGCCCCGCGCTTGATCGAGCTGACCGCGGTCTCGATGTTGCCGTGTCCGGAAATCATGATCACCGGCAGGTCCGGGTCCATGCCCTTGACCTGGTCCAGCACTTCCAGGCCGTCGAGGCCGCCGGAGGTCATCCAGATGTCGAGGATCACCAGGCCCGGCTTGCGGGCGCGGAACGCCGCGAGCGCCGATTCAGCGTTGTGGGCCGTGCGAACGGCGTAGCCGTCGTCGTGCAGGATCGCGGCGACCAGTTCGCGGATGTCCGCCTCGTCGTCCACCACCAGAATGTCACTGATCATGCTTGCACCTTCGGGCCGACACGGCTCGCATCCTGCCTCGCGGCGAGATCATGGTGTCGCCGGAACCACAGCACCACACGCGCCCCGGGACCCGGGTCGGCATCCTCGAGGATCAACCCGCCGCCGTGGTCTTCGAGGATTCGCTTGACGATCGCCAGGCCCAGGCCCGTCCCTTTTTCGCGGGTGGTGACGTAGGGCTCGGTCAGCCGGTCGCGGTTCTGGAGGGGAAATCCGGCCCCGTTGTCTTCGACCGCGATGTCGAGACGATCGTCCAGGGTGTTCACGCGGATCACGATCCGCCCCGGTGTAGCGTCGCCGCTCAACCGTCGCGTGTTGATCGCCTCGCCGGCGTTTTTCAGGACATTGGCAAGGGCCTGGCCGACGATGCGGCCATCGCACACCAGCGGTGAGGCCGACGTGGCGCCTTCGATTTCGATGACGACCGAGGGATCGGCGACCCGCTGAGCGAACACGGCTCCACGCAGCAGTTCACCTACGTCGTGGAGCGCGAACTTCGGAGCCGGCATGCGCGCGAAGGCGGAGAACTCGTCCACCATGCGGCCGATGTCGCCGACCTGGCGGATGATGGTGTCGACGCAACGATCGAAGATCTCCAGATCCCCGGCGATCTCCTTCCGAAAGCGCCGCTGCAGGCGTTCCGCGGAAAGCTGGATCGGCGTGAGCGGGTTCTTGATCTCGTGAGCGATGCGCCGAGCAACGTCGCGCCAGGCGGCGTTGCGCTGCGCCGCGACCAGGCGCGTGATGTCGTCGAAGGTGAGGACCAGTCCCTCGACACCGTAGCTGGCGCGGGCGCGGAGACGGCGGGTCTCCGCGCCGCGGGTGATGTCGACGTCTTCTTCCGCCTCTCCGCCCTGGCTGGAGGCGGCGTCGGCCACCGCGACCAGCTCCGGTGCGATATCGCCGAGCCGGCGGCCCTGACTCGCCTCTGCATCCAGCGCAAGAAGGCGAGCCGCCTGGCGATTGACGACCGACACTTGCCCGTGGGTGTCGAGGCCGATGACGCCGGCGCTGACGCCCAGCAGCACCGCCTCCATGAACAGTCGCCGCGATTCGGCCTCGACGTGCGCGGCGCGCAACGCCTCCTGCTGCTCGCGCAGATCGAACGTCATACGGTTGAAGGCCCGGGACAGGACGGCGATCTCGGCCGGATCGCGCCGGGTGTCGACGCGCGCGGTGAGATCTCCGCCGGCCACGCGGCCCGCGGCCTGGACCAGGCGCGCGACGGGCGCGGCAATGCTCTCGGCGGCTTCCATCCCCAGCCACACCGCTCCCACCAGGACCAGCAGTACGGTTTCGAGGTAGCTGAAAGCGAAGGCCGCCTGGATGCGCGCGCGCCCCGCCTTGGCCACGCGGTAGGCGGCGAGGGAGGCCTCGGTCTCGCGCAGGTGGCGGAAAATGCCGTGGTTCAGCGTCCGCACGACATAGAGGTAGGCGTCCGGATACCCTCCCAGGCGATAGAGGGCGCGGAAAAGGTCGGCGGACTCGAACGCACCTACCGAGACGATCCCTTCGTCGGCCACCTTGAAGGTCGAAGTCGGAGGAACCAGGAACGGCGCGCCGCCCACGGCCTCGGCGCGCGCCAGCACCCGGCCGTCTCGATCGAGGACGTAGGCCGCGGAGAAGCCGCTCTCGGCGACAAGATCGCGCAGATAGCGGCCGTAGGCCACCGGCGAATCGGCCAGGCTGGGGGCGGCCTGGTTGAGATTGTCGGCCATCGAGGCCACGTGGCGGCCGATGTAGTCCTGCTGTTCGTCGATGTAGGAGCGGGCAACGGTGGCGGAGTTCTCCACCACGCTCTGAACCCGGGCGCTGAACCAGTTGTCGACCCCGCGCGTGACCAGAACACCGAAGAACAGCGCGACGATCACCGCCGGCGCGACGGCGGCCAGCGCGAAAAGGGCGACGAAGCGCAGGTGCAGGCGGGCGCCGGCGTCGCTGGACTGGGCGTTGACCAGCCCAAACAACCGCACGGCCAGCAGCGTCGCCAGCGTCAGGATCAGCACGAAGCCGATAGCCAGGAGGGTCAGGACGAAGGGGCTCGCCGGCCCCAGCGCGCCGCTCAGGGTCGGCGACGACCCAAGGGTGACGGAGATGGCCGTCAGAAGGGTGGCAAGACCGAAGCATCCGCCCATGAGAAGGCGGGAGCCCAAAACGTTCTCGAGACCTCGACTCAGCGTCCCGAACCACATGGGACGCCCACCGGCGCGCGGCCGCGAGTCCGCGATGGTCGGGGTGGGGGTATCGATCACCCGCCGAGTCTAGGATGGACTGTGCCTGAAACTCAACACCGCAGTTGCGGAAAGGACGCTTAGGCTAGCGGGCCCGGGCCTTCTCTATCCCCAGATCGTGCAGCCGCTTGCGCAGGGTGTTGCGATTGAGGCCCAGCACCTCGGCCGCGCGCATCTGATTGCCGCGGGTGGCCGCGAGGGTCAGCTGAAAGAGCGGCCGCTCGATCTCCGCAAGCACCCGGTCATAGAGGCCCGTAGGGGGAACCCCGCCCGGCTGGGAGGCGAAATAGGAAGCGAGGTTGCGTTCGACCAGGGTGGAGAGGCTCACCGGCCCCTCCCCGGCCGGCGTCGTCGACTGTTCGGCCAGTTCCCGTTCGACGATCCGCGCGCCTATAGTCTCCTCGCCGTAGAGCGCGCAAATGCGACGAATAAGGTTCTCGAGCTCGCGGACATTGCCTGGCCAGTCGTGAAGCTTCAGCCGGTCCAGGGCGGCCTGGTCGATCGTCTTCGAGGGGAGACCCTCGCGACTCGCCCGCAGCAGGAAAGCGCGCGCCAGTTCGGGGATATCGTCCACCCGTTCCCGCAGCGGCGGCACGCGGATCGGCGCAACGTTGAGACGGAAATAAAGGTCCTCGCGAAAGAGTCCCTGGGCGATCAGGCCGCGCAGATCACGGTTGGTGGCGGCGATCACGCGGACATTGGGCTTGCGGCCGGTCTTGGGATTGATCGCCGGCTCGGCGCCGTCGAAGACCCGCAGCAGCCGGGTCTGGGCGTCCAGCGGCATGTCGCCGATCTCATCGAGGAAAAGCGTGCCGCCGTCCGCTTCCACCAGACGCCCGACTTCCCCGTCGCCGCGCCCGAACAGTTCGCTGTCCACGCGCTCGCGCGGGATCGCCGCCAGGCTGATGGCGACGAAGCGCCCGTCCCGACGGCGGCCGAGGTCGTGCAGGGCGCGGGCGACCAATTCCTTACCCGCCCCCGATTCGCCCAGGATCAGCACTGTCAGGTCGGCGCCTACCAGCCGGGCGATAGTGCGGTAAACCTCCTGCATCGGCGCCGAGCGCCCGATCAAAGGCAGCCGCTCGTCGCGCATCGCGCGCGCCTGGGCCTTGGCCGCCTCCTTGTCGGCCGGGCGCTCGAGCGCTCGCTTCGCCACGGACGCCATCTCGTCCAGGTCGAAGGGCTTGGGCATGTAGTCGAAGACGCCGCCCTCGGCGGCGTTGATGGCGGTCAGGAGCGTGTTCTGGGCGCTCATCACGATCACCGGCAGTTTGGGGCGCTGCTTGCGGATGCGCGGAAGCACGTCGAAGACGTTCTCGTCCGGCATCACCACGTCGGTGATCACCAGGTCGCCGTCGCCCTCGCTCACCCACTTCAGCAGCGTCGCGGCGTTCCCCGTCGCCCGCACGTCGTAGCCGAGGCGTGAAAAGGCCTGGGACAGGACCAAGCGTATCGAGGCGTCGTCGTCGGCGATCAAGATCTTCTGGGGCGTGGTCGCCATGGGTGCGGGGGTCCTGGGCTCGTTCAACTCGGGGCGGCGGGCAAGAGGACGCGGAAGATGGTGCGGCCCGCCTCGGATTCGAAATCGATGAGGCCGCCGTGCGCGGCGACCAGCTTGGCGACCAGCGCCAGGCCGAGCCCCGCGCCGTGAGCCTTGGTGGTGACGAACGGCTCGAAGAGATGGTCGCGCAGGCGCTTGGGAACGCCGGGCCCATTGTCCATCACCTTGACCTCGAGGGGAGCCCCTTGGCCGACTTGGCCATTGCGCCCGCGGATCTTCACCCCGTGCCGGTAGGCGGTGGAAATGGCGATCTCGCCGCGACCGTCGCCGCGGGCGTGAGCGGCCTCCGCGGCGTTCTTGGTCAGGTTCAGGAACACCTGGATCAACTGATCCTCCTCGCCCCAGGCCGGCGGCAGCGAAGGATCATATTGTTCTCGCAAGGACAGACCGTCCGCGACCCCGTTCGCGGCCAGCGCCCGGACACGGTCGAGGACCTGGTGGATGTTCACCGCCGTGCGGTTGGGCGGCACGTCATCGGCAAACGCCTCCATGCGGTCGACCAGCCGGCGAATCCGATCGGTCTCGTCGACGATGAGCTGCGCCAGAGGCATGTCCTCGGCGCTGGCCGCGCCTTTCAGGAGCTGAGCCGCGCCGCGGATGCCCGCCAGCGGGTTCTTCACCTCGTGCGCCAGCATCTGTCCGAGGCCCACCACCGAGCGCAGGCCGGGCGCGTCCACGGCCCGCTCCGGGCCGGGCCCCGGCGAGCGCACGTGCAGGGTCAGGAGCGTGCCGCCTTCCGGCAAGGGCGTCGCGGCGGCGTCGGCGGTAAAATGGCCCTGGCCGAAGAGCGACACCTCGATGTCCCGAACCCGCACCGCCGAGAGAGTGATGGCGCTTCGTTCGATCAGCCCCACGAGAGCCGAATCAGCTGGCAAGACGCTCCTCAGGGACCCGCGGGAGAGCGTCGACAGCCATTGGCCGAACAGAGCCTCGGCCGCTTCATTGGCCGCGGTCAGATGGCCGCGGGAATCGATGACGAGCGCCGGCTCGGGCCACAGGTCGAACGCGTTGGCGCGCAGGGCCTCCAGGCGCGGCGGGGGCGCGGCGATCCGGGCCACGTTCAAGCCGCCATCCTCGTCGGCGCGGCGAGCCAGAGCGCGTCCAGCGCCGCGGCGATCTCGCCCATGGTCTCCAAGCGGCAGAGCCGGCGGCGCGCTTCCCTCGGGCCCTCCGTGGCGAAAGGCCCCCGGGCGAGGTCGGCGGGCGCCGCATCGATGTAGGCCGCGAGGTGCTTGCGGAACGTGCGCACGCCGTGGTGCTCGCCATGGAAGCGGACGCTGGCCGACAGATGATCGAGAACGATGGCCAGGCGCCGCTCCGCGTCGGGCTCGGCGGCAGGACGGCCAGCCAGCTGAGCCTCGATCATCGCCGCGCACCAGGGGCGCCCGAGCGCGCCGCGGCCGATCATCACCGCGTCGGCTCCGGACAGCGCCAGGGCCGACCGGGCGGTGGCCGCATCGACGATGTCGCCGTTGACGATCACCGGAATGTCGACAGCGTCCTTTACCGCCCGGACGGCCGCCCAGTCGGCATGACCGGCGTAGAACTGCTGGCGCGTGCGTCCATGGACCGTAATCGCCGCGGCGCCGGCCTCCTGCGCCCGCGCCGCCAGTTCAGGGGCGTTCTTCGAGGCCTCGTCCCAGCCCAGGCGCATCTTGACGGTGACGGGCCGATCCGAAGCCTCCACGGCCGCCACGACCAGGCTCGCGGCCTCCCTTACATCACGCATGAGCGCCGACCCGCAGGCGATGCCGGTGACCGACTTCGCCGGGCAGCCGAGATTGAGATCGATGATGTGGGCGCCGGCCCGCGCCGCCAGGGCGGCGGAGCGGGCGACGTCACGCCGGTCCGCGCCCACCAGCTGGATGACCATCAAGGGAAGGCCCGATCCGACCGCCGCCCGCCGCATCGCCTCTGGCCGCGACGCGGCAAGACCCTCGCAGGCCACCATCTCGGTCGCCACGTAGGCAGCGCCCAGACGGCTCGCGACGCACCGGAATGGCAGGTCCGAAATGCCGGTCATCGGGGCGGTCCAGACCCGCCCCGGGACCACCGCAGGACCGATGGAAATAGCATTGCTCATTTTGTGCCCAACGACCGTGCCCAACCTTTAGGCAGTTCTACACCGCCGGTAAAGCCTAGACAGATGGAGGTTGCGGTCTAAAGACCAGCACATGGATTTCTCGGCCGTCATCGTCGCCGCCGGGTCCGGCCAGCGCGCCGGTCCCGGCGACGCCAAGCAGTGGCGCAGCCTGCGCGGCAGGGCCGTGGCCCGCTGGTCGCTGGAAGCGTTGCTGGCCGCCGGCGCGCGCGACGTTGTCGTGGTGATCGCCGAGGGCGACGAAGCGGTCGGCTTAGAAGCCTTCGCCGGATTGCAGGGCTGGCGGCTCGCGGTGGGCGGCGCGACCCGCGACCGGTCCGTGGTCGCGGGACTCGAAGCCCTGGCCGCGCCGCCGGACGAGATCGTCCTGGTGCACGATGCGGCCCGGCCCCTTGTAGAAGCACGCCACATCGCGGCCCTGCTGGCGGCCCTGGAAGAGGCCGACGGCGCCCTCCCCGGACTGCCGGTCGCCGACACCATCAAGCGGGCCGGCCCGGAACTCGCGGGGGGATCGCGGCGCGTGACCGCTACCGTCGAGCGGGCCGGCCTCTGGCGCGCCCAGACGCCACAGGCCTTCCGGGCGGGGTTCCTCGCCGCCGCCTACGAAGCCTGGCCGTCCGAGGACTCGCCGACAGACGACGCCGCGGTGGTGGAGCGGGCGGGAGGGCGCGTCGTCGTCACGCCCGGCGATCCGCGCCTCTTGAAGCTGACCTACCCGGAGGATTTCGCGATGGCCGAGTTGCTGGCCGGGGGCGCAACGATCACGCGGATCGGCCAGGGCTTCGACGCCCATCGATTCGGCCCCGGCGACGGCGTCTGGCTGTGCGGCGTGCTGATCGCGCATGACCGGACCCTGATCGGCCACTCGGACGCCGACGCCGGCTTGCACGCGCTCACCGACGCCCTGCTCGGCGCCATCGGCGAGGGGGACATCGGCGATCACTTCCCGCCGAGCGATCCGCGCTGGAAGGGAGCGGCCTCGTCGGTGTTCCTCGCCCACGCCGCCGATCTGATCGCCGCGCGCGGAGGCCGGGTCATCAACGTCGACGTGACGCTGATCTGCGAACGGCCGAAGATCAAGCCACACCGCGAGGCCATGCGCGCTCGGCTGGCGGAGCTCCTTCGCCTTCCCCTGGACCGGATCAGCGTCAAGGCCACCACCACCGAGGCCATGGGCTTCACCGGCCGCGAAGAAGGCCTCGCCGCCCAGGCCGTCGCGAGCGTTGAGATGCCGTCCTGAGCAAGGCCCGCTAACCGCCACTCTGCCAGCGGCCCTCGAGACGGCGGACCAAAGCCCCGAACAGGTTGGTGTAGTCGTCGGTCCAGGGACGCACGCCGCGGGGGTCGGCGGGGCGCCAGCGAGGATCGGCGGCGAAGGGAGCGAGGCCCGCGGCCGTCCGGGAGACGATCACGGCGTCTTCCGAAGACTCCCACATCTCCGGCAGCCTCGGGTTGGCGAAGTGGACCTGCAGCAGAGCGTCGCCGCCCGCCGCCAGTGCGATGGCCTGAGCGGGTCCGTCGAGTTCCAGGTTGCGGTTCGAGAGGTGCAGGATGACGACGCCGTCCGGCTTGATCTTGGCCAGGTACATCCGCATCGCCTCGACGGTCAGCAGGTGGGCCGGAACGCTGTCCGAAGAGAAGGCGTCGACGAGCAGGATGTCGTACTGCGACGGCGGTTGGCGCGTCAGGGTCAGGCGCGCGTCGCCCAGCCGGTAGCCGACGGTTCCGCGGGCGCAGCGGGTCACGTAGGTGAAGTTGGCCGGATCGGTGGAGACCTTCACCACCAGCGGGTCGATCTCGAAGAAGGTGAAGGCGTCGGCCAGCCGGTCGTATGCGGCAATCGAGCCGGTCCCCAGGCCCACGGCGGCGACGGTCAGGGCCGGTTTGGCCGCCGCCTCGGCGTCGAACACCTGGCCGATCGGCGTCTCGTGCGCGTAGTACACCAGCGGTTGGCAGCGATATCTGGGCGAAAGAGCTTGGGCGCCGTGCAGGGTGGTGCCGTGGGCCAGCATGCGAACCTCGCCTCCGAGGCCGGGGATGGTCAGCCGCGATTCGCGCAGCACCCCGAAGAAGCCCCGCCAGTTGCGGATGACGTTCACGCGATCCGCCGCGCTCCCGCCGCCGGCGACGAGCATCAGGGCGGCAAGGGCGAACAGGGGAGCGCAGTTGCGTAGCGCGAACATTATCAAGGCCGCCGAGGCGACAAGAACCGTCAGGATGGCAACCTGCCTATGCTGGCCGAGCGAGATCACCCACATGATCAGCGAGCGGCCATGCGGATGGGCGATCTCGACGGCGGCCGCCAGGAGGATGGCGCAGACGCCCTGAACGGCCCAACGCCAATAGGCGCCGAGACCGGTCAGATTCCACGGCCGGGCCAGGCACGACAGCACCAGGGCGGCGGGATACTCCACGATGGTGGAGAACAGCATCGGAGCGACGAAAGCGTTGAAGGCTCCGCCGAGCGCGCCGCCCACCGAAAGGCAGATGTAGAAGTCGGTGAGGTGGCCGCGCGCCGGCCTGCGCGCCACCAGCGCCTGATGACAGATGAGCGCCGTGAAGAAGAACGCCAGGAAGTGAACGCCCAGGCCCAGAAGCAAGGCGCGCGGCATCGGGCGGACGAGGGCGCAGGCGGCCAACACCGCCGCCGCCTGGACGAGCAGGGCCGCCCGGGGCGGGATGAGGGGACGGGTCTGGAAGGCGATCACGAAGCTCAGCAGATAGAGCGCAAGAGGCGCCACCCACAGGAACGGCGCGGACCCGACGTCGGTCGTGACGTAGTTCGTCACCCCCAGCATCAGGCTGGAGGGGATCGCCGCCAGGACCACCCAGCGCGCGCGGTCGATCCACCCCACCCCCACCCCCCCCACTTCGACCAGCCACCCGGGGTGCGGCGCCCGTCGCCAGAGGACCGCGCCGAGGCAGGCGATGAGGCCCACGAACACCAGGTAGCCCACACTCCAGTCCAGCATCTGGCGCCCCAGGGAGATCATTGGCTCGACCGCGATGGGATAAGCGAGCAAAGCCAGCAAACTACCCAGATTGCTCGCCGCGTAGAGACCCCACGGGCCGCCTTCCGCGACCGCGGCGCGGACGTGCCACGCCTGGAGCAGCGGCGCGGTGGCCGAAAGCGCGGCGAATGGCGCGCCCACCGACAGCGCCAGCGTTCCCGCCAACCAGAGAGCGGGCGCCTCAGGGCTGGGATCGCCCAGCACGCGGGAGACGCCCAGCGGCAGCACGAGCGCGGCGAGCGCCAGCACGGTCAGGTGCACGACGATCTGAGCGCGCAGCGCGGCGAGCCGCTGGAGGGCGTGCGCATAGAGGTAGCCCACCAGCAACGCGCCCTGAAAGAAGGCCAGACTAGTGTTCCACACCGCCGCCGACCCGCCGAGGATCGGCAGGACAAGCTTGGCGATCATCGGCTCGAGGATGAACACCAGCGCGGCGCTCACGAACACGGTCAGTACGAACAGCCACGCCGCGGAGAGGCGCCCCGGCGGCGCGACGGTATCGGACATGGTTGACGATTCGCCCTTGATCCCCTGACCGCCGCGATGTTGGTCTGGGCCGCTCCGCTTGGCTAGAGCGGTGCGCTCCGCCCGATTCGGCGCCCTGCCCTGGCGTTTTGGGCTCTGGCGCGTCTTCTGGCGGCGTCCCTGGACTCCTGCGATAAGGACCTGCGATGTTTTCCCTGGAAATCCAGACCCTCGCCCGCCTGGTGATCGACGACGCCCGCGAGCGCTCGCTCCGCCTGGTCACCGCCGAGAGCTGCACCGGGGGCCTCGTCGCCGCCGCCATCTGCGCCATTCCCGGCGCGTCCGACGTCTTCGAGCGGGGGTTCGTCGCCTACACCAATCGCGCCAAACAGGAGATGCTGGGGGTGTCCGGCGACCTGATCGCCGATTTGGGCGCGGTCAGCGAGCCGATCGCCAGGATGATGGCCGAGGGCGCCGTCGAGCACTCCCACGCGCATTTGTCGGTGTCGATTACCGGAGTCGCCGGGCCAGGCGGCGGCACGCCGATGAAGCCGGTGGGCACAGTGCACTTCGCCACCGCTCGCGCCAATCAGTCGGTGCATCACCGCATGGAGATGTTCGAACTCGAGGAGCGCTGGGACATCCAGATGGCCGCCGTGCAGACAGCCCTGGAGATGCTGCGCGATCGCCTCAGATAGCGGCTGATGAGGTCGGCTGGGCCTGGCCGTACAGACTTTCAGCCCGACGCTCGAAGCAGCCCACGAGCTTGGCCACGGCGCGATCGAAGTTCGCGCTCAGCAGGCCGTGCAGCAGCCGGGAGCCGAATTCAAAGTCGATCTCGAACACCAGCTCACAGCCGACGACTTTGTCACCTTCGTGTTTCGGCCGGAAGCGCCAGCGGTTCTTTAGGTGGCGGAAGGGTCCCGAAATCAGCGACACGTCGATGGTCAGGGCATGGGCGTCCAGGCGCACGCGGGTGGCGAAGCGCTCCCGCAGGATATGGAAGCGCACCTTCGCTTCGGCGTCGAGAGTGGTCACGCCCTCGTCTCCGGCGCGCCGGTTCGAGGCCCGCAGGTCGGTGATCCACGGCACGAACTCCGGATAGCGTTCCACGTCGCCGACCATCTCGAAGAGTTGCTCCGGCGTGTAGGCCAGACGGCGGACCAGGACGTGGCGCAAGGCGCTTCAGGCGCAGCGAAGAGCGCGGCGCGCCTCGCGCAGGCGGGCGAAATCTTCGCCG
>Ga0302314_10014884_pt1 | contig 13269 bp, 12 predicted proteins | sample III_Palsa_N2_3_FD_200533 | JGI IMG/M metagenome (GOLD analysis project Ga0302314, IMG submission 200533) | Peat permafrost microbial communities from Stordalen Mire near Abisko, Sweden - III_Palsa_N2_3 | ecosystem: Environmental > Terrestrial > Soil > Palsa > Peat permafrost | place: Sweden...
GGCCGCTCCACGCTCTACCGCAAGGTCCGCGAACAGGGGCTGGACGGGGTGTTTGACGAGGCGGTGTGAGACCGCGTCCTCTGACGACGGATTGACGTTGCCACGATAGCCATAGGCGCCGTTAAACTTTGGCGCGCCCGTGCGCGGGGAAATATTCGATCCAACAGAGCAGATGCGGCGATGTTTGCTGGCTGGCAGACCTTCTACCAGATGACCGGGGAGGCCGCGGCGACGCTGACCGGCCTGCTGTTCATCGTCGCCTCGCTGATGGTGGGGCGCGACAGGTCCGCTTCACAGCAGGGCTCGAGACTGTTCACCGCGCCGACGGTGTTCCATCTGGTGTCCGTGCTGGTGATCAGCGGCCTGGCCCTGGCGCCCGACGGCGGCGGCGCGTCCGAGAGCGCGATCATGATGGGCTGGGCCATCATGGGCCTGGCTCATGGCCTGTACTGCGCGATCCGCATACGCGGTCTCTCGAGCCTGCCGCACTGGTCCGATTTCTGGTGGTACGGTTTCGCTCCGACGCTGGTCTATTTCGCGCTGGCCTGCGCCACGGCCGCGGCATGGCTTCGCGCGCCGCACGGCGTCTACCTGGTGGCCCTGTGCCTTATGGCGCTGCTGGTCCTGGCGATCAGGAACGCCTGGGACCTGGTCACTTGGCTGGCGCCCCGCTCCAACGATTCCTGAGCCAGGATCGGCGCGGATAACACCGTGTCGCTCGACTTGACGAACGGATGACGTTGTTATAATGACTGATCAATCAGTTTTTATTGGTGGCCCATGCCGAAAATCACCCAGGCCCAACGCGAGACGCGCCGGCAGCAGATTCTGGACGGCGCGCTCAGGTGTTTCTCGCGCGACGGGTTCCACAACACCACCACCGCCGACATCGTTCGCGAGTCAGGGGTCAGCCAGGGGACGCTGTACCTCTACTTCGCCACCAAGGATGACATCATCGCCGCCCTGGCGGACGACCGGCATCAGAGCGAGGCCTTTCTGACCGCCCTGGCGCAGCGCGAGCAGGATCCCATCCGGGGCTTGCTGGCGCTGATCGAACTGCACGGCTCGGGGCTGACCGAACCCAGCCGTCTCGATGGGCGGCGCGTCGGCGTGCAAGGCTGGGCCGAAGCGCTGCGAAATCCCCGTATCCACGATAGCGTGGTGGGGGGCATGGCCACGGTGCGCGAGGCGATCGTCCGCCTGGTCGAGCGCGGCCAGCATACCGGCCAGGTCCGGCCCGAGATCGATCCCGCCGCCGTGGCCCGCACGCTGATCGCGACGTTTCAGGGCCTGGCTCTGCATGTCGCGTGGGGCGAAGACGTCGACCTGCACGGCTGCGGCCAGATCATCCGCGACATGATCGGCGCGCTGCTGACCCCCGAGGGGCGGGCCGCCTACACCCAGGACGAAATTCAACGGAGTGTCTCCCAATGACCATGACGCAAACGATGAGCGCGGTCCCGGCCCCGGATTCCAGCCTTTCTGATGCGCCTATGGCGCGCCCCCGCCGCCAGTGGGGCGTGGCGCTGAAGGCTCTGCGGCGCCTGCTTTCGGACAAGGAGGACACCGGCCAGGTGTTCGAGATCATGGGCGCCTTGAACGGCGACTCGACCCTGCGGGGTTATCGCCGCCTGCTGGCCACGCCCAATGGGGGCCGGCTGGCGTATGAGCGGGTCGAGCTGGCCCCGCGCCTGATGGACGACGCCTGGCTGGACAGTTTCGCCGCCGGCACCGTGGGCGCCGCCTATCGCGACTTTGTCCGCAGCGAGAACCTGTCCGCGGAGGGCCTGGCCGAGATCAGCCGCCAGCGGCAGGCCAAGGTTGAGCAGCGGCACCCCCACGCCTGGTTCGGCCGCCGCATCCGCGACAGCCATGACCTGTGGCACATCCTGTCCGGCTATCACCGCGACGGCCTGGGCGAGGCCAGCCTGGTGGCCTTCTCCTACGCCCAGACCCGCAGCCTGGGCTGGGCGCTGATCGCCGCTGGCGCGGCGCTGAAGGCCAGTCCCCAGAGCCGCCGGTCCATCTGGCAGGGCTATCGCCGGGGCGCGGCCGCGAAATGGCTGCCGGGTGAGGATTACGAGCAACTCATGGCCGAACCCCTGGCGGACGCGCGGCGACGGCTGAAGATCACGCCGGCGACGGTTTATGAGGGTATTCCGGTGGGTGAGCGGACTTGATCACCCCTGAATGGAATTGAGCGGGCGTTGCTAAGCTTTCGCCTTCGGTTCATCTTGCCGGGGAAAGAAAAGGCTCTGGCAGGCGGAGCCCAGACGGGGGGGAAGAGAATGAACAGGCGCAGTGTCTTGGTTTGCTCGGGCGTGATCGCCGCGAGTTTTCTGGCAACCACCGTATCCTCCGCGCAGCCGACCGGCGATGCACAGTTGAAGGCGCTGGAGACTCGCTTCGCCAAAGCGTTCGCGGCCAAAGACGTGGATGGGATCATGAAGGTCTATGCGCCCGACGTCTTTGTTTTCGACCTGATCACGCCCCGCCAATATGTGGGTGCGGCCGCTTACCGCGAAGACTGGAAGGCTACGTTCGCGGGCTACTCTGGGCCGATCAAGGTCGAAGTGAAAGACGTGGTTGTCTCGTCCGAGGGGACCGTCGGCTATGGCCACAGCATTCAGCGCGTGACGGGCGTTGGGCCCAAGGGCGAGAAGATGGACATGGTGGTCCGGGTCTCCGACGTCTACCGAAAAGCAGGCGGCAAATGGCTCATAGTGCAGGAGCATGTCTCTGTGCCCCTCGATGCTAAAACAATGCAGCCTGATATGATGTCGAAGCCCTGAGCACGCGCCTTAAGTCAAATCCGTGAATGGATTAAACGCCACCTCCCACACATGCCCGTCAGGGTCGGCGAAGTCGCCAGAGTAGCCGCCCCAGAAGGCCTTTTGCGGGGGCTTTGTGGGTGTGGCGCCGGCGCGGATCGCCTCGGCGAAGGCGGCGTCGACGGCTTCCGGGGAGGGTTCGTTGTGGGCGAGGCAGACGGCGCGGAAGCCTGAGCCCGCCGCGCTCACCTGGGCGTCCTCGGCCAGCGCACCGCGCGGATAGAGGGCGAGCCAGGTTCCCTCGAGCCGGAACATGGCGAAGTCGTCGCCGTCCTTGAAGTTGTGCGTGGGGAAGCCCAGGCCGTCGCGATAGAAGCGGACGGCGCGGTCCATGTCCTCGACGCCGAGGGTGATGAGCGAGATCTTGGGCTTCATGGCGGGGCGCTCCAAAGTGGATCGCGTATAGCGTTCTTTATTTGTTCCGATGTGTCAAGGTCAGGCTCTCGCTTTACGGAGCAACAAACCCACCGTTTCTATCTCTCGTCGTCACCCCGGCCGCAGCGAAGCGGAGAGCCGGGGCCCAAGGGGCCGTGCGCCCAAATTCAGCTTATGGGGCCCTGGGTCCCGGCTCGGCCTTACAGGCCGTCCGGGATGACAGTCTGGGGCGCGCCGACCTAAACCTTCGTCGCCAGCCAGATCACGTGCCGCGCGCCGCCGCGCCGGCCCTTGGCCCAGACGCGCAGGTCTTCCACGCTATAGCCGCTCGCGCGGAGCCTCTGGGTGAACGCCGGATGCGGCGCCGACGACCAGACGGCGAGAATGCCGCCGGGGCGCAGCGCATCGTGCGCTTCGCGCAGGCCGTAGGCGTCGTACAGGTCGTCGTTCGACTTGCGCATCAAACCTTCAGGGCCATTGTCGACATCCAGCAGGATCGCGTCATAGCGGGATTTCGCCGCGCCGATCAGCTCGGCGACGTCGCCCTCGAACACCGTGACGCGCGGGTCCGAGAGACTCTGGCCGTGCAGGGCCGCGAGGGGATCGCGGGCCCAGGCGACCACCTCCGGAACCAGTTCGGCCACCGTGACGGCCGCGTCGGGCCCAAGCTCCGCAAGGGCCGTGCGAAGGGTGAAACCCATGCCGAGGCCGCCGATCAGGATGTGAAGGTCCTGCCGCCCCTTCAGCCTGGCGCAGGTCAGGGCGGCCAGGGCCTCTTCGGAGCCGCTGCGCCGGCTGCCCATCAGCTCGATCGCCCCCGCAAAGATGGCGAATTCGGCGCCGTGCTGCATGAGACGCAGCTCGCCATCGCCCCCCGGCACGCGCGCCGTGCCCAGGTGAACCCAGGGGATCATGAGCTCACGCCGCCCTTAAGGCCTGGAAATTTCGCCAGGTTGGGCTTGGGGATCGCGGACGTGAAGGCGCCGGACGCCTTGGCCTTGGCGCGGCCCAGATCCGCCCAGGCGGCGACGAAGCCGCTCGGCCCGCCGGGCTCGAGGGCAGTGTGGACCAATTCCAAAGAGCGACCCCGCGCGCCGGTGACGATCTGAGCCCAAAGGTCGAGGTCTTCGTCCGGCGCGGCGGCTTGGGCGGTCGCGCCCAGGCCGGCCAGGAAGGTTGCGAAGGCGGCGAGTTCGGTGCTGGTCGTCTGAATGAGGATCGGCTGGATGGGCGTCGCTTGGCCGGCGGCTGGCAGATCGCGCAGCGCCGCGGCCAGCCCCGCCAGCGCCGTCCGGCGCGCGGTCGTGTTGCGTTCGCCGCCGGCGACGCCAAAGGCCTGGCCCTGACTGACCCGAGCCGCGGCCCATCCACCGCAGCGATAGACCGCGTGGTAGGCGGCGCAGATCCAGATTTGGGTCGAACGGCTCACCACAGCCGCACGCGCTGATCCGGCGGCAGGTACAGCGGGTCGCTGGGTTTGATGTCGAAGGCCAGGTACCAGGCGTCGACGTTGCGTAGGGGGCCGTTGACGCGGAAATGGCCGGGGGAGTGAGGGTCCGACACCGCCAGCTGACGCGCGGCGTCGTCGCGGATCTTTTCGCGCCAGACCTGCGCCCAGCCCAGGAACACCCGCTGGTCGCCGGTCAGGCCGTCGATCACCGGCGCCGGCTGGCCGTTCAGCGAGGCGTGGTAGGCGTCCAGCGCCAGCAGCACCCCGCCGAGGTCGGCGATGTTCTCGCCCATGGTCAGTTCGCCCTTCACGTGGGTTCCGGGCACGGGCTCGAACTGGGAATATTGCGCGCCCAGCCGGTCGGCCTGGACCTTGAACTGGGCCGCGTCGGCCGGCGTCCACCAGTCGCTGAGACGTCCGTCGCCGTCGGACTTGCGGCCCTGGTCGTCGAAGCCGTGGGTCATTTCGTGGCCGATCACCGCGCCGATGCCGCCATAGTTGATCGCTGGGTCGGCGTCCGGATCGAAGAAGGGCGGCTGCAGAATGGCGGCAGGGAAGACGATCTCGTTGTTGGAGGGGTTGTAGTAGGCGTTCACGCGCTGGGGATGCATGCCCCATTCCATCTTGTCGACCGGCTGGTTCAGCCGCTTCACGTCGCGGGCCCACTCGAAAGCCTCCGACCGCTCGGCGTCGCCATAGAGGTCCTCGGCGGTGATGCGCAGGGCCGAATAGTCGCGCCAGCGGTCCGGATAGCCTATTTTGACGGTGAACTTGGCCAGCTTGGCCTCTGCCCTCGCCTTGGTCTCGGGGCTCATCCAGGCGACATTTTCGATCCGTGCGGCCAGGGCCGAACGGATGTTGCCGACCAGGGCGTCCATCTTGGCCTTGGCCTGCGGGGTGAAGTATCGGGCGACATACATGCGACCCAGCGACTCGCCGACCGTGGAGTCGACGAAATCGACCCCTCGCTTCCACCGGGCCGTGAGTTCCGGCTGGCCGGCCAGGGTCTTTTCGCGGAAGGCGAACCTGGCCTCGACGAAACGGTCGGATAGATAGGGAGCGGCGTTGTCCACCAGATGGAAGGCCTGCCAGGCCTTCAGCGTGTTGATCGGCGTCGCCTCATAGATCGCGGCGATCTTGGGAAACGCTGTGTTGGTGGTGACGATCAGCCGGTCGACGCGGCCCAGATCCGCGCCCTCCAGCATGGCGCCAAAATCGAACCCCGGCGCGTAGGCGGTCAGTTGCGCCACCGACATCGGATTATAGGTCTTGTCGCGATCTCGCCGCTCGGCTCGCGTCCAGCTGGCCTCGGCGACCTGGGTTTCGAAGTCGACCACGGCCTTGGCCGAGGCGTCGGCCTCCGGCCATCCGATCATGCCCAGCATTCGGGCGACATAGGCCTGGTAAGCGGCTTTCTTGGCCGCGAATTGCGGCTGCAGATAATAGTCCTGGTCAGGCAAGCCCAAGCCGCCGGCCCCGGCATAAACCGCATACTGTGTGGGCGCCTTGGCGTCGGCGGAGATCGCGGCGCCGAACAGTTGCTCCTGGAAGCTTCCGACGCCGCGGCCCATCAGGGCGGCGATGTCGCCGCGGGTATGCTCGGCGCGGATGTCGGCCAGATCAGCGGCGAGGGGCTGGGCGTCCAGCCGCTCGACCCGGGTCTCGTCCATGAAGGCCTTGTAGGCGTCGCCCACCTTGACCGCGTCCGGATCGGCCGACCGGCCGGCGGCGGCGTCCTCGATCAGGACGTGGGTGCGGGCCTCCGACAGGATGGCCAGCTTGTCGAAATTGCCGAACCGGATGCGGTCGGCGGGGATCCGCTCGCGATCGAACCAGGCGCCGTTGGCGTAGCGGAAGAAGTCCTTGCCGGGAGGCGTGGCCGTTTCCTCGCCGCTGAGGTCATAGCCCCAGGTTCCGTATTTCGGGGTGGCGACGCTGGCCCCGCCGTCGGCGTCGGCCGCCGACGCCGACGTTGCGGCGCAAATCAGCACGCCGAGCGACGCGGCGGCGATCCAGAAGGCTTTGTGGGTCATAGGGTTCCGTTGAACGCGAAGGACAAAACTCGATCGCCGGAAACGAACCCCCAAGTCCGACCGCCGAGGCAGGATTGCAAAACTAAGCGCCCTGCATCGGGGCGTCCAGGCGGCACGAACCCAGGATCAACCGAAAATACGACATGGCCGGCAGCCTGACTCTACCTCGCAGGTAATCGATTTCGTGCGGGGCCGCGCGCACCGTGGGTTCATCAGCAAGGTATTTGGCCTTGCATGTCCTCGAAAGAAAGGCCGCCGCCATGTCCGTTTTCAAGACCTTCGCAGCATTCGCCGACCAGTTCGGCTCCGTCCTGATGGTGCTGACCACCGCGATCATCGGCGCCGGCGCCGCACTGATCGGCGTTTAAGGGATGTTGGTCGAAGCGCCGTCGAAGCTCCAGCACGCTCCGACGGCGCGGGGGTCAAAAAGGTTTCACCACAAAGGGCACGAAGGACACGAAGTTCAGGGTTCACCGACGACCGGCCGAGTCCCGCAGTGCAGGCCTGTTCCTTCGTGTCCTTCGTGCCCTTTGTGGTCAGATAGGGCATCGCCCCAACATACCGGCCTATGCCAATGCTTCCAGCGCCAGGGCCTTGGCAGCCTTGTAGTCGACCTTGCCGTTGGGCGATCGGGCCGCCGGGGCCAGCACCAGTTCGCGCGGCGCCTTGTAGTCGGCCAGGTGCTGGCGGACATGGGCGGCCAGTTCGGCCAGGCTGGGCGCGGGGGCGCCGGGCCTCAGGTCGACGATCGCGCAGATGCGCTCGCCAAAGCGTGCGTCAGGCACGCCGACCACGACCGCGTCGCGCACCGCGGCGTGGCGTTTCAGCGCCTCTTCGACCTCTTCGGGAAAGACCTTTTCGCCGCCGGTATTGATCACCTGCGAGCCCCGCCCCAGGAGCTTCAGCGTGCCGTCGGCCTCGACCGTGGCGAAATCGCCCGGGACTGACCAGCGCCGGCCCTCGAACTCGCGGAAGGTGCGGGCCGACTTTTCCGGGTCCTTGTAATAGCCCGTGGGCAGGAAGCCGGCGAGGGCAAGCAGGCCGCGCTCGCCCGAGCCGGGCTCGATGCGCCGGCCGTCCTCGGTGAAGGCCGCGGTGTTGGGGCCGACTACGAAGCGCGCGGTCTCCGCCGCCGCGCCGGCGCTGGACTGGGAGCCGCCGACACCGACGGCCTCGGACGAGCCCAGGCTGTCGAACAGCACGCAGTCGGCGGGCAGGTGTTTGAGCAGGCCTTGCTTGTTCTCGTGGCTCCAGACCGTGCCGGACGAGCCGATGCGGCGCAGGCTGGACAGGTTCCAGCGGCCGGGTTCGGCCTCCAGAGCGTCCAGCATGGGCGCGGCGAAGGCCTGGCCGACGATGGAGATGCTGGTGACGCCCAGCCGCTCGACCTCGCTCCACAGCTCGGCCGCGTTGAACCGCTGCGACGGCAGGACGGCGACCGCACCGCCACCGGTCAGGACACCGAGCGCCGTGAATTGGGCGGTGGCGTGCATCAGGGGCGCGGCGGCCATCATCAGCCGGGGCCCCGGCATTTCGCCGCGCTCGGCGGCCAGGGCGCGCTGGCCCGCCTCGGCCGGCGTCTCCAGCGGCGGCAGGTTTTCAATGAGGTTGCCGCCGCCGCCCAGCACCTTGAACAGGTCTTCCTGCCGCCACATCACCCCTTTCGGCATGCCGGTAGTGCCGCCGGTGTACATCAGCAGCAGGTCGTCGCCTGACCGGCCCCAAGGAGCGATGGTTTTGGGCGCGCCTGCCGACGCGATCTTCTCATAGTCGCTGGCCCAGTCCGGGGCCGGATGACCCGGCTGCGGCACGGCCAGCCAGGCCTTCACCTGGGGCAGGCTCCCCCGAATCCGGTCGACCAGCGGCGCGAACGAGGCATGGAACACCACCGCCTCGGCATCGGCGTTGTCGAACAGATAGGTCAGCTCCTGGTCGCCATAGCGGTAGTTGGTGTTGACCGGAGCCAGTCCCGCCTTGAACGCCGCATAGTAGGATTCCAGGTATTCGGGTGCGTTGTAGAGAAAGGCCGCCATCTTGGATTGACGGCCAAGGCCCGCCTTCAGAAGGAAGGCCGCGATCCCGTTGGCGCGGGCGTCGAACTCGCCCCAGGAGACCACCCGGTCGCCCTGGATCAGCGCGGCGCGGCCAGGGACGGCGGCGGCGATTTCCTCCCAAATGTCGGCATAGGCCCAACCGGTCATGCGATCCCTCCAAGGACTTGTTTTGGGGCGAATAACGGCGCCCGCCCGGCGCCTGTCAATCCGGGCGTGGGCTGGGCATAGTGCGCCTAATCGCGAAAGGCCCACCGCGAAAGGGCTCCCATGGATCACAGCGTCCCGGCGGGAGGCTACAAGGACCTGGTGCTGTTCCTGGCCACGGCCGGGATCGTCGTGCCGCTGTTCAAGCGCCTGCGTGTCAGCCCGGTGCTGGGCTTTCTGGCCGCCGGCGTTGCGCTCGGCCCCTATGGTCTGGGCGGCGTGTCCGATCAGATCCTCTGGCTGTCGCAGGTCAGCGTGTCCAAGCCCGCCGAGATCGCCCAGACGGCGGAGTTCGGCGTAGTCTTTCTGCTGTTCATGATCGGCCTGGAGCTGTCCTGGGAGCGGCTGCGGCAGATGCGCCGCCTGGTGTTCGGCCTGGGCGGACTGCAGATGGCGCTCACCGCCGGCGTCATCGCCGGGGCGGCCGGCGCGCTCGGGTTCGCGGCGCCCGCGGCGCTGGCGGTGGGCGCGGCGCTGGCGCTGTCCTCGACCGCGATCATCATGCCGGTGCTGGCCGACGCCAAGCGGCAGCATTCCGAAGCCGGGCGCGCCAGCTTCGCGGTGCTGCTGTTCCAGGACCTCGCCGCCCCGGCCATCATCGTCGCCCTTGGACTGCTGGGGCAGGCCGGCGCCGCGGCGCGTCAGCCGCTCTTGCCGATCGTGGTCCCGGCGCTGCTCGGTCTGATCGCGATGGTGGTCGCCGGACGTTTGTTGCTACGGCCGATCATGCGCTCGGTGGCGCGGGCCAGGAGCCAGGAGTTGTTCGTCGCCGCCTGCCTGCTGGTGGCTATAGGCGCGGGCCTGGCCAGCGCCTTGCTCGGTCTGTCCATGGCCCTGGGGGCCTTCATCGCCGGGCTGCTGCTGGCGGAGACCGAGTACCGGCATGAGGTCGAGGTGACCATCGAGCCGTTCAAGGGGCTGCTTCTGGGCCTGTTTTTCGTCTCGGTGGGCATCGGGCTCGACCTGTCGCGCCTGCTGGCCCACCCCTGGCAGATCCTGGGCCTGGTCGTCGCCCTGATCGCGATCAAGGCGGCCGTGGCCTTTGCTGTCTCAAGGCTGGTTGGCCTGCGCGTCGCGCCGGCGGCGGAGACCGCCCTGACCCTGGCCGGGGCGGGGGAATTCGCTTTCGTGGTCCTGACCGCCGCCACGGCCTCCCACCTCATCGACCTGGCGCTGGCTGGCGATGTGGTCGTGGCCGCCACCTTGAGCATGTTCGCCATCCCGGCCTTGAGCGCGCTCGGCGCCAGGCTGGGACGGGCGGTGGCGCAGGCGCCGGTCGAAGACGTCATTCCACAGGCGCTCGCCGGCGGGCCGTCCCGGGTGCTGGTGATCGGCTATGGCCGTGTCGGTCATCTGGTCGGTGAGATGCTGACCCTCCACCAGATCGCTTGGGCCGGGGTGGACAGCGACGTGCGCGCCTCCGAGGCCGGCCGGCGGGAGGGTCAGGAGATTTTCTATGGCGACGCCACGCGCGCCGATTTCCTGCATCGCTTTGGCCTGGCCGGCGCCCGCGCCTTGGTGGTGACGATGGATTCGCCCGAGGCGGCGGAGGCGGTCGTCGCCGCCGCGCGCCAATCGCGGCCGGACCTGACCATCGTGGCGCGCGCCCGCGACGCCCATCACGCGGGCCGCCTCTATGAGCTGGGCGCCACCGACGCGGTGCCCGAGACCATAGAGGCCGCGCTGCAGCTTTCCGAGGCGGTGCTGGTCGATATCGGCGTGCCCATGGGCTTGGTCATTGCCGGCATCCACGAGCGGCGCGACGAATACCGCCGCCAGCTGAACCGACCCGACGCCCTGGGCGGTCGTGTCCGCCGCGCGAGGGATTCGGCGCGCGGGTGATCGCGAAAAGGCCCGCCGCGGCTATGATCGCCGCGGCGGGCCAAGACGGGGCTGCCTACGCGGCCGCCTTTCTGATCTTGAGGCCGAGCCTGTCGGCGACGCCCTGGCCGTAGGCCGGATCGGCGCGGGTGAAGTGCTCGATCTGGCGGCGCAGGATCATCTCGGGCACGCCGCCCATGCTGGCCACCAGATTGTCCATCAGCGCGGCCTTCTGGCTCGGCGACATCAGTCGGAACAGGTCGCCCGCCTGGGTGTAGTCGTCGTTGTCCTCGCGGTGATCGTAGCGGTCGGCGTCGCCGGAAAGCTTCAGCGGCGGTTCGCGGTAGGCGTGGTTCTCCGCGGCGCCGCCGAAACTGTTGGGCTCATAGTTGGGCCCCGCGCCGTTGTTGCCGTCGAACCGCATCGGGCCATCGCGGTGATAGGTGTGCACCGGGCAGACCGGCCGGTTGACCGGCAAGGCTTCGGCATTGACGCCGACCCGGTAGCGATGGGCGTCGGCGTAGGAGAACAGCCGGAACTGCAGCATCTTGTCCGGGCTGTAGCCGATCCCCGGCGCCACGTTGGCCGGCGAGAAGGTCGACTGTTCGACCTCCGCGAAATAGTTCTCCGGGTTGCGGTTCAGCTCCAGGACGCCGACTTCGATCAGCGGATAGTCTTTGTGCGGCCAGATCTTGGTCAGGTCGAAGGGGTTGTAGGGCGTCTTGTCCGCATCGGCCTCGGGCATGACCTGAATGCTGAAGGTCCAGCGGGGAAAGTCGCCGCGCTCGATGGCGTCATAGAGGTCGCGCTGGTGGGTTTCGCGATCGTCGGCGATCAGCGCCCCGGCCTCCTCATTGGTCAGGTTCTGGATGCCCTGCTGGGTCTTGAAGTGAAACTTGACCCAGAACCGTTCGCCCGCGGCGTTGATGAAGCTGTAGGTGTGCGACCCGAACCCATGCATGTGGCGAAAAGATTTGGGAATGCCGCGGTCGGAGAACAGGGTGGTGAGCTGGTGCAGGCTCTCCGGCGACAGCGACCAGAAGTCCCACATCGCCGTCGCACTGCGCAGATTGGTGCGCGGGTCGCGCTTCTGGGTATGGATGAAGTCGGGGAACTTCAGCGGGTCGCGGACGAAGAAGACCGGCGTATTGTTGCCGACCAGGTCCCAGTTGCCCTCTTCGGTGTAGAATTTCAGCGCCCAGCCGCGCACGTCGCGCTCGGCGTCCGCCGCGCCGCGCTCGCCGGCCACGGTTGAGAAGCGCAGGAAAGCCGGGGTGGTCTTGCCCACCTGCGAGAAGATCGCCGCCTTGGTGTAGCGGGTGATGTCGTGGGTGACCGTCAGTGTCCCGTGGGCGGCCGAACCCTTGGCGTGGACCACGCGCTCGGGGATGCGCTCGCGGTTGAAATGGGCGAGCTTTTCGAACAGGTGCAGATCCTGGATCAGCAACGGCCCGCGCGGCCCGGCGCTCAGGCTGTTCTGGTTGTCCGCGACCGGGATGCCGGCGCTGGTGGTCATTGTAGGCGGCTTTTGCATGGTTCCCTCGGTGTGGAGACGTCCGTGAGGGAAGAGGTAGGTATGAGGCCGGGATAAAGAAAATCGATTGTCTGACTAGTTCGCATAGGACCGCCCGATCAGAATCTCCGGCGGTGTTCCAACCGCCCACGAAAAAGCCCCGGGCGTTTCCACCCGGGGCTGATCCGTAAGTTCGGTAGGGGCTTGGACTAGAAGTCCATGTCGCCCATGCCGCCGCCCATGCCGCCGCCGGGCATGCCGCCAGCGCCGCCGCCCTTCTTGGGGGCTTCGACGATCGCCGCTTCGGTGGTGATCAGGAGACCCGCGACCGAGGCCGCGTCCTGAAGCGCCGTGCGAACGACCTTGGCCGGGTCGATGATGCCGGCCGCGATCAGGTCGACATATTCTTCCGTCTGGGCGTTGAAGCCGAAGGTGGCGGAAGCGTTTTCCAGCACCTTGCCGACCACGATCGAGCCTTCGACGCCGGCGTTTTCGGCGATCTGACGGATCGGGGCCTGCAGCGCGCGGCGCACGATGGCGACGCCGGCTTCCTGGTCGGTGTTGTCGACCTTGAAGCCGTCGAGAACCTTCGACGCCTTCAGCAGGGCGACGCCGCCGCCGGGGACGATGCCTTCTTCAACCGCCGCGCGGGTGGCGTTCAGGGCGTCGTCGACGCGGTCCTTCTTTTCCTTCACTTCGACTTCGGTCGAGCCGCCGACGCGGACCACCGCAACGCCGCCGGCCAGCTTGGCCAGACGTTCTTGCAGCTTTTCCTTGTCGTAGTCCGACGTGGTGTCTTCGATCTGGCGCTTGATCTGCGAGATGCGGCCGTCGATGTCGTCCTTGGCGCCCGAGCCATCAACGATGGTGGTGTCGTCCTTGGTGATGGTGACCTTCTTGGCCTTGCCGAGCATGTCGAGGGTGACGTTCTCGAGCTTGATGCCCAGGTCTTCGCTGATCACCTGACCGCCGGTCAGGACGGCGATGT
>Ga0302314_10014885_pt1 | contig 13267 bp, 3 predicted proteins | sample III_Palsa_N2_3_FD_200533 | JGI IMG/M metagenome (GOLD analysis project Ga0302314, IMG submission 200533) | Peat permafrost microbial communities from Stordalen Mire near Abisko, Sweden - III_Palsa_N2_3 | ecosystem: Environmental > Terrestrial > Soil > Palsa > Peat permafrost | place: Sweden...
GGCGGCAATGCCAGTGCGGCGACGAGCGGCGGCGGGATTGGGGCGGCTGTGGATTCGAACGGCTATGTATGGTCGATCAATACGAATGGATCGAGTGTGTCGAAGTTCACCGATGCGGGAGCGCTGAGTGTGAGCTACTCGGGTGCGAGCATGAGCGGGGCAACGGCGCTGGCGATCGATGGCAAGGGCGTGGTGTGGATCGCTAACGGGGGTGGGACGATCTCCGTTCTGACCAATGCGGGTGCCGCGGATGCGAGCCCGGCGATCACGTCGGAAGGTAAGTTCAGCACGCCGAGCGGTATCGCTATCGACACCGCGGGCAGCGTGTGGGTGACGAACTCGGGCAATGGAACCGTCGTTGAGGTGATCGGCGCAGCAGCGCCGGTGGTTGCTCCGGTCGTCAGCGGTGTTACGAACAGCACGTTGGGGGCGCGGCCATGATGTCAATACGAGGTGAGGAGACAGGTGTGAAGACGCTAGCTAGCAAGAGCAGGAAGCGGTACGGAGGCATTGTGGCGATGGCCGTGCCGCTGTTGCTGGCTGGGTGTGCCGGGAACTTCAACAGGGACACCGGGCCGGAGGTGGTTACCGTGTCGAATCTGGCTGGATCGTCGTTTGGCGGACGGCAGCCGATCGCGGGAGCGAGCATCTATCTGTATGCAGCGGGTGTCACGGGTTACGCCAGCAGCGCGACCAATGTGCTGACAACGCCAGTGACGTCGACTGCGGCGGGGACATTTTATATTGCATCGTTTAGCTGCACGGCGGGGCAGCAGATGTACATAGTCTCGATCGGAGGCAATCCAGGGGCGGGAACCAACGCCAATGCTGGCATCATGGCGGCACTGGGGGACTGCGCCAATCTTGGCCAATACAGCTTCATCAATATCAACGAAATGACCACGGTAGGTACGGCGTTTGCGCTGTCGCCGTTCAGTTCGGGGTATGCGACGGTAGGCACGAGTTCGACCAATACGGCCGGGCTGGCGCGGGCGTTTGCTTCGGTGAACAAGCTGGTCAACGTAGCATCCGGGCAGCCTTACGGGTCAGCGTTGCCTGCCGGGGCGACCGAACCGACCAGCGAGATCATATCGCTGGCCAACGTGCTGGCAGCCTGCGTGAATTCGACCGGCGGCGCCAGTGGGGACGGCAGCATCTGCGGCAAACTCTTCGGGTATGCGACGCCGAGCGGCGGCAGCGCACCGACCGATACGATCGCGGCGACCATGGCCATTGCACAAAGCCCAACGCTGAATGTGACCTCCATCTTCAACCTTGCGGCGACCATACCCCCCTATGCCGGCGGCCTGACGGTTGCGCCCAACGATTGGACGATGCCGATCGTCTATGCGCCTAGTGGGCTCAGTACACCGAATGCCCCGGTGATCGATTCCAGTGGCAAAGTCTGGGTGGCAAATGCGGGCAATAACACGGTGACTGTGCTGGCCCAGACAGGAGCACCGGTCAGTGGATCACCGTTTACGGGCAATGGGCTCAACGGTCCCGCAGCCATCGCGATCGATGCCAGCGGCAATGCCTGGGTCGCCAACAAGGGCGGAACGACGGTGTCAGCGTTTACGAGTAGCGGTGGTGTATTTAGTGGATCGCCTTTTACGGGCAGTGGAAACCTGAGTGCTCCTGCGTCGTTGGCGTTCGATGCGGCGGGCTATCTATGGGTGGCGAATTCCACGGGCAACAGCGTGACCGAACTCAACAGCGCAGGTAGTTTTGTGACGCAAGTCACAACAGGCGTTACCGCGCCAGGTGCTATTGTGATCGACCCGAAGTAAGGGTGTGACCCAGGTGTGCCTCGCCAATATTCCATGTCCGATCGCAATACAGCTTTCTTGAGCACGACGAAAGGCGCCTTCGGCTCCTTCGTCCATCCAGCAAATCGCCTAAGCGCGATATTCTAAGGTCACAGGCGTTGACGCTGGAAATAAGGGACGAACATGATGAAGCACTTAGCGATCGCGGGGCTGTTCCTAACCATGGCTTCGAGCGGAGCATCGGCTCAGGTTAACGCAGGCGAGCAGAAGTCAGACACGAACCTGCCCTTCACCGTGACCCAGGTCACGACGTTGAGTCTGCCATGGAAGATTGCTTTCCTGCCCGATGGGCGGATGCTCATCACGGAGAAGGTCGGCGGTCTGGAGCTGGTCACCCAGCAGGGAGCAAAGACGCCCGTTGCGAATGTTCCGGCCGTTCTCTGGAAGGGTCAGGGTGGAATGCTGGGCGTTTACCTCTCGCCGCACTTTGCCAAAGACCACAATGTCTACCTGACCTACTCCGAGCCGGGTGATGGCGGTTCGAGTCTCGCGCTCGCGCGGGCCCAGCTAAAGATCGGTAACAATGCCGCGAGCGGGAATATTGTTGCGAGCCTGGAAGGGCTCCAGGTCATCTGGCGCGACGGCGAGAGGGGCAATGGCGGACAGTTCGGCGCGGAGGTCGCTTTCTCTCCGGACAGCAAATATCTCTTCCTCACGGTTGGCGATAGGCAACGCTTTACGCCGGCCCAGGACCCCAACCAGCCGCTCGGCAAGATCCTGCGACTGACGCTGGATGGCAAACCTGCCCCGGGCAATCCCATGGCGGGCAAGAGGGGCGCGGCCACTGTGCCAGTTATCAACCCGCCGGGGGACACGGAGGCGGCAAAGACGGCCCCGGTGGTCCGGACGTATACCTTTCCCGGCCCCAACCTCACGCCCGCGGAGACATGGGCCACCGGCATCCGCACTCCCTATGGCCTGGCCTTTGCGCCGGATGGACGGTTGTGGGAGCTTGAACATGGCCCACGTGGCGGCGATGAGTTGAACCTGATCGAGCCCGGCAAAAATTATGGCTGGCCGCTGGTCTCCTACGGAGTCAACTACGACGGCGTTCCCATCCCCAGTCCGGATACGCGCCCTGATCTGACCAAGCCCGTCATCTACTGGGTCCCCGTCATCGCACCGGGCAACCTCATGTTCTACAAAGGCACGATGTTCCCCCAGTGGAATGGGTCGGCTTTTGCCAGCGGCCTGGCATCGAAGGCGATCATGCGCATCACCTTCGACGGCAAGGGAGGAGCGCAGATGGCCGAGCGCTGGGCCATGGGCCGCAGAGTCCGCGACGTGGAGGTTGCACCCGATGGAGCGTTATGGATGATTGAGGATGCGAAGCCGGGTGGTCTCTTCCGCCTGACACCGTTGGGCATGGCTGTTTCGGCTCCTGTAGCACAGCCGGCAACGCCCGCCCCGAGTGGCCCGGTGACGCAGGATGGCTCGATTGAACGCGTGAAAAGCGTCATTGCGGACAATCAGTGCCTCACATGCCATCGCATCGGACGGGACGGAGGGGACGTTGCGCCGTCGCTGAACGGATTGGGAACGCGGCGCACGCCGGACCAGATACGAGCGGCGATTGTCAGCCCCCCTGCAAAAACCAGCGTGGGCATTCCCAATCCTATGCCTGCCTACGACAAGAAGATTACGGAACAGGACATCAACAGCCTGGTGCGTTACCTCACCACGCTTCCGCCTTTACCTTGAGAGTGTGGAGAAATGAACGAATAGACGAGGCACTGATCGGCGCTCGGAGATTTATACCGAGAAGTCGCCATCTGGGAAGTAATTAGGAAGTAATAAGGAGCCGCCTTCGGAAGCAGAAAAATGGCGGCAGAATAGTGGGTGGCAGCAGCGCAAGACGAGTTTTTCTCGTTCTGCGCCGATTTTCAAGTAAAAATAAAGTCATCCCCCTCAAGCACTTAGCTCTGGAAAATCCCAGGCCGCAGGCCGAAAAATGTTGCCCGCTGCTTTGGGAGCAGAGGGTCGGGAGTTCGAATCTCTCCTCCTCAACCATTTGGATTCGTTTTATGGAACGCGTTGCCAATGGGTAGCGCGTCTGTCTTTTGTGAGCGTTGACTGCGGGAGGAATGGAGATGATGTCTCTGCCGCTCGTCATTTATGCGTTGCCGACAATCCGTCTACCGCCGTTGATCTACAATTGTCGAACGTTCTGGAACAACTGTCTCATTGTGCGTATCTGACATAACGTTCCTGAGTGGAAATGGTTTAGGCGTTCTACTGTGAACCGTGTGAGTTCTCCTGGTTTGCACGTGCCATGTAATTGCTTCGTTGCATTTAAAGCCGGATTTCTCAGGAGATGCAGCACCCATGGACTCTCTGTTTCCCCGCCTCGGGGTCTCTGATGGCTCAACGCGAAAGGCTTCCGCAGCCTGTGCAGGGTTGTGGGGCCGAATTGCGTGGCGCGGACGGCTGCTGGTTGCGATGATGGTGGGGTTGTTTTGCTTGCTCGGTGGGGGGCGGGTGCAGGCGCAGATCGTGACCACGACGACGCTGGGCAGCAGTACGGCGAGCACGACCTATGGGTCGATTGTGCTGCTGACGGCGACGGTGAGCAGTTCGTCGGCGACCGGGACGGTGACGTTCCTGAACGGGACGACGATGCTGGGTACAGGCACGTTGACCAGCGGGGTGGCGACGCTGGATTCGACCGGGCTGCCGCTGGGGACCAACAGCGTGACGGCGGTTTACTCGGGGGACAGCACGTATAAGACGAGTACGTCGAACACGGTGACCGTGATGGTGACTGTCCCTCCAACGAATGTGGGGGCGACGAGCGCGACGCTGGCGGTGCCGGTCAGCTTCACGTCTACGGCGACGCTGAATGCGACGCTGGGAACAGCGATCCAGGTGTTGACGACCGGGATTGCGGGGTTGGACTTCCAGTATGTTTCCAGCACCGCACCCGGGACCTGCGCGGCGGGTGCGACGTATACGAGTGGGGAGAGCTGCACGGTGAACCTTACGTTTGCGCCGCTGGCTCCGGGGGTGAGGCTGGGGGCGGTGGAGTTGTTTACGGCTGCGGGAACTGCGCCGGTGGGGTTGGCTTATGTGTCGGGGATCGGCGACGGGCCGCTGGTGGGGATGGTGCCGGGGACGATCTCGACGGTGGTGGGCAGTGGAGCGCAATGCGCCGGGGGCACCGGAACCATCTGCGGGGATGGTGGGTCGGCGACAGTATCAGGCGCGGATTTGTATTACCCGACCGAGGTTGCGGTGGACGGAGCGGGCAACCTCTACATCGCGGACTCGAATGACAATCGCATCCGCAAGGTAACGGCGGCGACCGGCGACATCTCCACCGTGGCGGGCAGCGGAACGGAATGCAGCCCCTCGACGGCGACGTGTGGGGACGGTGGATCGGCGACGGATTCGGGTGTGGATTTGTCTTATCCGAACGGGGTTGCGGTGGACGGAGCGGGCAACGTGTATATCGCAGACTCCGGTGACAATCGCATCCGCAAGGTGACGGTGGCGACCGGCGACATCTCCACCGTGGCTGGCAGCGGAACGGCTTGCAGCGGAGGAACAGGGACAATCTGCGGGGACGGTGGGTCGGCGACGGCGGCAGGCGCGGAGTTGAATGGTCCGGCCAGGGTTGCGGTGGATGGAGCGGGCAACCTGTACATCGCGGACACTCACGACCAACGTATCCGCAAGGTAACGGCGGCGACGGGCGACATCTCCACCGTGGCGGGCAGTGGAACGGGTTGCACTGGCGGAACCGGGACAATCTGCGGGGACGGTGGGTCGGCGACGGCGGCAGGCGCGGAGTTGTATTATCCGGCTGGGGTTGCGGTGGATGGAGCGGGCAACCTGTACATCGCCGACACAGATGACCAACGCATCCGCAAAGTAACGGCGGCGACTGGCCACATCTCCACCGTGGCGGGCAGTGGAACGACTTGCAGCAGCCCGACGGCGACATGCGGGGACGGTGGCTCGGCGACAGCGTCAGCCGCGGATTTGAATGTTCCGAACGGGGTTGCGGTGGACGGCGCGGGCAACCTGTACATCGCGGACACTTACGACCAACGTATCCGCAAGGTGACGGCGGCGACGGGCTTCATCTCCACCGTGGCGGGCAGCGGAACGGCTTGCAGCGGCGGAACCGGAACCATCTGCGGGGACGGTGGATCGGCTACGGCGGCAGGCGCGGATTTGAATTATCCGGAGGGGCTTGCGGTGGACGGCGCGGGCAACCTGTATATCGCGGACGACTCCGACAATCGCATCCGTAAGGTAACGGCAGCAGCGAATCCGCTGACGTTTGCGAGCACGGCAGTGGCCGCAAGTTCGGCGGCGCAGACGGTGACGCTGACCAACAATGGGAATGCGACGCTGACGGCGACGGCGCTGGCGACGTCCAACAGCAACTTTACATTGAGCGGGTCGACGTGTACGGCGACGGGAACCGTGGCTTCAGGCAATACCTGCACGATTGGGGTGAAGTTTACGCCGCAGGCGCTGGGGTCTCAGACGGGGACGGCGAGCTATACGGACAATGCGCTGAATGTGGCGGGGACGGTGCAGTCGATTGCGTTGAGCGGGACGGCGACGATTGGGGCGCAGACGATCACGTTCCCGCAGCCGACGACGCCGGTGACGACTAATACTTCGGCGACGCTGACGGCGACGGCCAGTTCGGGGCTGGCGGTGACGTATCTGATTACGGTAGGTAACGGGGCGACGCTTAGCGGGACGGACAATTCCACGATTACTTACACGGGTGTGGGGTCGGTGTTGATTACGGCGTTCCAGTTGGGGAATTCGAATTATTCGATGGCCACGCAGGTTTCGCGGACGGTCACAATATTCGATGCGACGACGTTTACGGCGCCGACCACGAATGTAGGGACCACGAGTGCGACGCAGACGGTAACGATGACGATTGCGACGGCGGGTACGACCGCAAGTACGCAGGCGGCGGGCATCAAGGTGTCGACGCAGGGTGCGACGGGTCTGGACTTTTCGTATGTCTCAGGCGGAACGTGCGCGGTGAGTACGGCGTATACCGCGGGACAGACATGTACGGTCGATATCAGCTTTACGCCCACACATCCGTGGGTGCGGTATGGCGGGATCACGCTGGTGTCGAGCGCGGGAACGGTGCTGGCCCAGAGCTTTGTGACGGGGACAGGGACGGGGCCGCAGGTGGTTTTTCCGGAGGGCACGGCGGAGGCGTCGAGCACGCTGGGCGGCGGATTCAGCGACCAGGGTGGCGTAGCGGTGGACGGGAACGGGAACGTGTATGTTGCCGATACCTACCACAGTGAGGTGAAGAAGATACCGGCGGGCTGTACCAGCTCCAGTTGCGTGACGGTGCTGGGTGGCGGCTTCAGCTATCTCCAGGACGTAGCCGTGGACGGGAGCGGGAACGTCTATGTCGCCGACTACGACACGGCTTCGGTGAAGGTGATGGCGGCGAGCTGCACCAGCTCCAGTTGCGTGAAGACGCTGGGCGGCGGCTTCACCGCTCCGGCTGGCGTCGCAGTGGACGGGAGTGGGAACGTCTATGTTGCCGATTCCGGCACCAATTTGGTGCAAGAGATGGCGGCTGGCTGCGCGAGTTCGAGTTGCGTGTCGACGCTGGGCGGCGGCTTCAGCGAGCCGTATGGCGTCGCAGTGGACAGCAGCGGGAACATCTACGTTGCCGATTATGGCAACAGTAAGGTGAAGGAGATGGCGGCGGGCTGCTCGAGTTCGAGTTGCGTGACGACGCTGGGCGGCGCTTCCACGTTCTCCAGTCCCATGGGTGTCGCTGTGGACGGGAGCGGGAACGTCTACGTTGCCGATACCAGCAACAATTTGGTAAGGGAGATGACGGCGAACTGCACGACTTCGAGTTGCGTTTCGACGCTGGGCAGTGGCTTTGACAATCCCGAAGGCGTAGCGGTAGACGGGAGCGGAAATGTTTATGGCAGCGATAGCTATCACAACGCGGTAAGGGAGATGGTGTTCGCGAACGCTCCGGCGCTGACGTTTGCGTCGACCGCGGTGGGCGCGACGAGCACGGCGCAGAGCGTGCCGGTGAGCAATGACGGCAATGCGGCGTTGACGCTATCGAGCTTTGCCGCCACGATCAACTTCTCCACTGCGGCAGGGAGCTGTGGTGCGTCGTTAGCCGCCGGTTCCGTTTGCGATGCCTCCTTTGCTTTCGCTCCGACCGTCACCGGCTCGCTGACCGGCACCGGCACCATCACGGACAACATGCTGAATGTGAGTGGCTCCACGCAGACCATGGCACTGAGCGGCACCGCGACCGCCGCGACGGGAACGACCGCGCAGACGATTACGTTTACGCAGCCGACGACGCCGGTGGTCAATGGGGCATCGCCGATCACGTTGAGCGCGAGCTCGACCTCAGGGTTGACGGTACACTTCGCGGTGACGAGCGGTTCGGCGACGGTGTCTGGATCGATGTTGACGATTACCGGGCCGGGGACTGTGGTGGTGACGGCGTATCAGGACGGCAATACGACGTATAAGGCCGCGACGCCGGTGTCGCAGAACCTCGTGGTGACTGTGCCTTCGACCAACGTGGGCGCGGCGAGCGCGACGCAGCTTGTGACGCTGAATATTACGACGGCCGGGACGCTGAATGCGACGCTGGGGACGGCTATCCAGGTGTTGACGATGGGATTTGCGGGGCTGGACTTCGGATATGTCTCGGGCGGGACGTGCGCGGTGAGCACGGCGTATACGGTGGGGCAGAGCTGCACGGTGGAGGTGAGCTTTACGCCGGCGGTGCCGGGTGTGCGGATGGGGGCTGTGGAGCTGTTCACGGCTTCCGGGACCGCGCCGATAGCGGTGGCTTATATCTTGGGCACCGGGACGGGGCCGCTGGTGGGGATTGCTCCGGGAACGATCTCGACGATAGCGGGCAATGGGACAGAATGCTCCACTTCCGCAAGTACGGGCTGCATGGACGGCGGAGCGGCCACCAGCGCCGAGCTCGACAGGTCCCAGGGCATGGCGTTGGACGGAGCGGGCAATCTGTATATTGCGGATACTTTCGGCTACCGAGTGCGCGAGGTGACGGCGGCGACGGGCATTATTACGACGGTGGCGGGCACCGGCAGCAATGCGACGGTAACGTGTTCGGGTTACACGGACTCTGCGGGCGACGGCTGTCTGGCTACCGGCGCGGAACTCTTTCCAGCAGCCGTTGCGTTGGACGGCGCGGGTAATCTCTACATCGTAGACCAAGGCAACAATCGCATCCGCGAAGTGTCGGCGACGACGGGGATCATCACGACGGTGGCGGGCAACGGCAGCGTTGGATCGGTGACCTGCACAGGCTACACGGACTCTGCCGGCGACGGCTGCGTGGCTACCAGCGCGCGACTCATAAACCCCGAGGGTCTGACGCTGGATGGCGCGGGCAATCTGTATATCGGGGATTTCCAGGACTATCGCATTCGTAAGGTGACGGCGGCGACGGGCATTATCACGACGGTGGCGGGCAACGGCAGCAGCGGGACGGTGACGTGTTCGGGATATACAGACTCTGCCGGTGACGGTTGCGCAGCCACCAGTGCGCAGCTCAACTATCCCCAGGGTATATCCGTGGACGGCGCGGGCAATCTCTACATTGCGGACTCAATGAACGATCTCATCCGTAAGGTGACGGCGTCGACGGGGATCATTACGACGGTGGCGGGAGGAGGATCGAGTCCGTCCACCTGTAGCGGCTCCACTGACAATGCGGGAGACGGCTGTGTGGCCACCAGCGCGGATTTGAACCAAGCCTCGGAGGTGACCTTGGACGGCGCAGGCAATCTGTACATTGCGGACCGAGACGACGGTCGCGTCCGCAAAGTGGCGGCTGCGACGGGGATCATCACGACGGTGGCGGGAGGAGGATCGAGTCCGTCCACTTGCAGTGGTTCCACGGATTCAGTGGGTGACGGCTGCGCGGCCACCAGCGCGGAGATCAACGGCGACTTTGGCGTGTTGGTGGACGGCGCAGGCAATCTGTATATCGCGGACTCCACCGACAATCGCATCCGCAAGGTGACGGCGACTGCGGACCCGATTGCCTTTGCGACGTCAACGGCGGTGGGAGCGACCGATACCACCGACGGCGCCCAGATTGTGACGCTGAGCAACAACGGCAACGCCTCGATGACACTGTCGTTCGGTTCCTCCAGCGTAAGCTTTCCCGTGGCCGCCACGGCGATTGGGACAAACACTCCTGCCTGCGGGTCGACTCTCGCGTCGGGAGCGCAGTGCGGCGTTGAGGCGACGTTTACGCCGGTGGTCTCGGGAGTTCTGACGGGCACGGAGAACATTACGAACAATTCACTGAACGTGGCGGGGTCCTTGCAGACGGTGTCGCTGAGCGGCACGGCAACGGCTGCAACGGGAGCGACGGCGCAGACGATTACGTTTACGCAGCCAACGACGCCGGTGGCGATTGGCGCGTCGCCGATCACATTGAGCGCGAGCGCGACCTCGGGGTTGACGGTGTACTTCACGGTGACCAGCGGGCCGGCGACGGTTTCGGGTACGACGCTGACCATTACCGGGGTGGGCGCGGTGGAAGTGACGGCTTACCAAAACGGCAATGCGACGTATGCGGCGGCGACGCCGGTTACGCAGACTATCGCCGTGACGATGCCTTCGACGAACGTGGGCGCGACCAGTCCGACGGAGACGGTTACGGTGAACATCACGACGTCGGGGACGCTGAATGCGACGCTGGGTACGGCGATCCAGGTGCTGACGCAGGGCGTGACGCTGCTGGACTTTGGGTATGTGTCGGGCGGGACGTGCGTGGCGGGCACAGCATATACGAGCGGGCAGAGCTGCACGGTGAATGTGAACTTTACGCCGGCGACTGCCGGACTGCGGATTGGTGCGGTAGTGCTGTACGACACCTCGGCAACGCCTGTGCCGTTGGCGACGGCCTACATCAGCGGCATCGGCAACGGGCCGCTGGCGGGGTTTGCGCCGGGGACGATGTCGACCGTGGCGGGTACCGGCACAGGTGGCTACGTAGCTGGGCAGGATGGAGGGCCAGCCACCAGCGCGAAGATTGATGGACCTAACGGCGTAGCGTTGGATGGGGCGGGCAATCTGTACATCGCGGATACGGCCAACCAACGCATACGGAAGGTGAGTGCGGGGACAAGTATTATCACGACCGTGGCGGGCACTGGAACGTCGGGCTATGTGGTTGGGGAGGACGGTGGAGCGGCCACCAGCGCGGAACTGAGTGCACCCGTCGACGTGGCGGTAGACGGGGCAGGCAATCTGTACATCGCGGAAGTGGGCGACCAACGCATTCAGATGGTGACGACAGCGACGGGGATCATCACGACGGTGGCGGGCACCGGGACGGCGGGCTACGTGGCTGGGCAGGATGGCGGACCGGCCACCAGTGCGGAGCTCAATCATCCGGAAAGCGTGGCGGTGGACGGCGCCGGCAATCTCTATATTGCGGACTACCTCAACAACCGCATCCGCAAGGTGACGGCTTCGACGGGCATCATTACGACGGTTGCGGGTACCGGAACCGGGGGCTATGTGGCTGGGCAGGACGGTGGACTGGCCACCAGTGCCGAAATCAAGAGTCCGCTGGGTGTCGCGGTGGACAGTGCCGGCAATCTGTATATCGCGGACACCTACAACCAGCGCATCCGCGAGGTGACGGCTTCGACGGGCATCATTACGACGGTTGCCGGCACCGGGACGGCGGGCTATGTGGCGGCGCAGGACGGCGGCGCAGCCACCAGTGCGGAGATCAACTATCCCGTCGGTGTCGCGGTGGATGGAGCGGGCAATCTGTACATAGGAGATGTCAGCAACAACCTCATTCGCAAGGTGACCGCAGGCATCATTACGACGGTCGCGGGAGATGGAACAGGGGGATACACAACGGACAACATCGCAGCCACCAGCGCGGAGATGGATGGTCCGCAGAACATTGTGGTGGACGGCGCGGGCAATCTGTACATCGCGGACTACTTCAACAACCGCGTCCGCATGGTGACGGCGGCGGCAGCGGCGGTGAGCTTCGCGTCTACGGCGGTCGGCGCCAGCAGTACGGCGCAACTGGTGACGATGGTGAACAACGGGAATGCGTCGCTTAGTGTCTCGTCGCTGGCTGCGAGCGCGAACTTCAATTTGAGCGGCGCGGGCGGGACTTGCGCTACGGGTTCGCTGGCTGCGGCGACGAACTGCATTTTGAGTCTCGTGTTTGCGCCGACCGCTCCGGGTTCATCGATTACGGGCACCGCTACGGTGACGGACAACACGTTGAATGTGACGGGTTCGACGCAGGTTGTGAACCTGAGCGGCACGGGCGCGGGCACGGCGCAGACGATTACTTTTCCGCAGCCTGCCACGCCGGCTGGGCTGAGCACGACAGCAACGCTGAGTGCAACAGGTGGCGCTTCGGGCAATCCTGTGACCTTTGCCATTACCGGCGGGACGGGGACGGCGACGCTGAGCGGGACTAATAACTCGACCATTGCCTACACGGGCCTGGGCACGGTGCAGATTACGGCGTCGCAGGCGGGCAACACGACCTATGATGCGGCGGCGAACGTCATCGATACCGTGACCGTAGAGCCGGCGTCTGCGATTACGTGGAGCCCGGCGGCGACGACGATGTATACCGGCGCGGCGATCGGCGCAAGCGTGCTGAACGCCAACAGCACGACAGCGGGCACGTTTGCCTATACGGCGACGATTGCGAATGGGTCGCCGGTGGCGGTGACGTCTGCTTCGACATTGACGGAGGGCAGCTATGCGCTGACCGCGAACTTTACGCCGAGCGATACAACGGCAAATGCTCTGGCGACGATGACACAGAGCTTCACGGTGCAGAACATGAATCCGTTCGTGGTGAACTCCAGTGGGGCGGTAAGCTCGGATTACAACAACGGCACGAATGCCAGTGCGGCGACGAGTGGCGGCGGGATCGGGGCGGCTGTCGATTCCAACGGGTATGTATGGTCGATCAACACGAGTGGGTCGAGCGTATCGAAGTTTACAAATGCGGGAGCGTTGAGTGTGAGCTACTCCGGCGCCAGCATTAGCGGCGCCACAGCTCTGGCCATCGATGGCAAGGGCGTCGTATGGATAGCGAACGGTGCGGGCACGATCTCTGCGCTGACCAACGCGGGCGCCGCGGATGTGAGTCCACCGATTGCTTCGGCAGGGAACTTGAGTACGCCGAGCAGCATCTCGGTGGATGCGGCGGGCAGCTTGTGGGTTGCGAACTCGGGCAACGGTACGGTGACCGAGGTGATCGGCGTGGCAGCGCCGGTGGTTGCGCCGGTTGTGACTGCGGTGACCAACAGCAGCATGGGGACACGGCCATGAACCTTACACAAGTCAGCAAGGAGACCAGCATGAAGAGAAACGTCATCCGTTGTGCAAGCGTTCTATCCCTCGCGGCGATGCCGTTGCTG
>Ga0302314_10014886_pt1 | contig 13266 bp, 9 predicted proteins | sample III_Palsa_N2_3_FD_200533 | JGI IMG/M metagenome (GOLD analysis project Ga0302314, IMG submission 200533) | Peat permafrost microbial communities from Stordalen Mire near Abisko, Sweden - III_Palsa_N2_3 | ecosystem: Environmental > Terrestrial > Soil > Palsa > Peat permafrost | place: Sweden...
ATGGATCCAGTCGTAGCCGTAGATCGTGAGGACGACCACGGGCACCGTAAGGATCGCGATCCAGCCCGGAATGCTGATGGAGCTGACCAGCAGGTTCATGGCATCGGCTTGGATCACGAGCTGAGCCGCGAGGAAACCGAAATCGAGAACGATCGACGCGGCGAACACCAGCACCGCGCCGTAGAAGCCGAACTGCCCGCGGCTCTGGATCATCTGCGGAACGCCGAGCTTCGGCCCCTGTATCGCATGGAAGCCGACCAGGACCAGACCGATGATCACCCCGAGCGCGATGGCGATGCACGCCCAGAGAAGGTCCAGACCCATGAACACCACCACGCCGCCGAGGACAACGGGAAAGATGTTCGCATTCAGGCCGAACCACAAGGTGAACTGGTCACGAATCCGGCCGTGACGCTCCTCGGGCGGGATGTGATCGATCGAGCGGCTCTCGATCTGGGCCAGACTCTCCGGGTGCTGCCGCGGCTGGTCTGCCATGGGACTTTCTCGCCCTTTCCCAGTCGCATGTGCCGAAATGATCAGCATCGCAGGTGGATCCGCCCGTGTCTGTGCCGCCAGCGGGCGATCAGTGAACCTGCTGGCAAGTCCGACTCAGGTAGTACTAGCTGGATTGCGTCAATGCACGCGGTTGGGAGACTGTGATAGTGACCCTAAGCTGTCTGATCATCGATGACAGCGAGAAGTTCCTCGCTTCAGCTACTCGCTTGCTCTCCCTGCAGGGCGTCAGCGTTATCGGGCGAGCATCTTCCGGAGACGAAGCGCTCCGACTCGCAGCGGCGCTCAGCCCGGACGTTACTCTCGTGGATGTCGAGCTCGGCGACGAGGACGGGATCGAGGTGGCTCGGCGGTTGACGTCGGGCGACTTGTCCGCGATGGTAATTCTCATATCGCTACGCGACCGCAATGAGCTCACGGAGCTGATGGCGGGAAGTGGCGCCATCGGCTTCCTGCGCAAGGATGCCCTCGATGCTCAAGCGGTCGCCGATCTGATCGCCCAGTGGAAACAGAGAAATGTCGCGCCAGAGCCTCCGCATTTCGGCTGAGACCACCGAGAGCCTGAATCAGGTTCTCCGTGAGGAGGCTGCGCTCCGGCGGGTCGCCACGCTCGTGACCGATATGGCCCCGCAACCCGCGGTGTTCGAGGCCGTAACCCTCGAGGCGAGCAGGCTGCTCGCTTCAGCGCAGGTTCAGATAGCACGCGTCGATGATCCGGCGGAGCTGGATAAGACGATTGCGCAGATCGCCCAGGAGGCAGGGACCGATTGCGCCATCGGTGTCCCGATCGTCGTTGGCGGGAGGACGTGGGGCGCCCTGGTCGCCGTTTCGACCACCTCCGAACCGCTCGCCACCGGGTCCGCGGCGCGGCTCGCCAACTTCAGCCAGCAGGTGGCCAGTGCGATTGCGAGCGCGCAGGCGCGCGAGGAGCTGCGTGGCCTGGCGGAGCAGCAAGCGGCGCTGCGACGGATCGCGACGCTGGTCGCCGAGGGCGCCGAACCGCAGGCCGTATTCACCGCGGTCGCGGTCGAGGCGGCCCGGATACTCGGCGTCGGCGCCGTTGCCCTGCTCAGCTACGACGCGAACAGCGGAATGTTCACCAAGATCTTCGGGACGCATGGTGACAGATCCGCAGCGCCGAACGGAACTCGCTGTCTGGTATGGGAGTGCCCCTACGGAGCCTTGGTCGTGGCGACCAGCCGTCCAGCGAGAGTCGACGACTGGACAGACGTTCCAGGACCAATCGCGGCCAGGTACCGGGAACTCGGGTACGGCCAGGCTGTCGCGGCGCCGATCATCATCGACGGTTCGATCTGGGGGTGCATCGGGGCGTACGGGGAAGCCGACGAGATACTTCCGCCCGGCTGCGAAACGCGGCTGGCCGACTTCACTCACCTGATGGCCACGGCCATCTCGAACGTCCAGGCTCGCCAGGCACGCGACGAACATCGCAGCCTGGCGGAATCGCAGGGCGCACTGCGGCGGGTGGCGACGCTGGTCGCGGAGGGCGCGGAACCGAAGGCGGTACTCGCCGCGGTCGCGGTCGAGGCGGCCCGGATTCTCGGCGTGGGCGCCGTCAGCCTCATTGCCTACGACGCGGACACGGAGATGTTCACCAAGATCTTCGGGACGCACGGCGAGCGGTCCCCGGTACCTGACGGAGCTACCTGGCCAGTGCAGGACTGTCCCGAAGGAGCCTTGGTGCTAGCGACCGGCCGGCCAGCCAGAGTCGACGACTGGACAGGTATTCCCGGAGCACCCGCGGCCAAGCACCGGGAAGCAGGCTTCGGCCAGGCGGTTGCCGCGCCGGTCATCATCGACGGCTCGATCTGGGGGTGCCTCGCCGCCTACGGCGAAGCCGACGAAATTCTTCCGCCCGGCTGCGAAACGCGGCTGGCCGACTACACCAACCTGATGGCCACGGCCATCGCCAACGCCCAGGTGCGCGACGAGCTTCGCGGCCTGGCAAAGCAGCAGGGTGCGGCGCTGCGCCGGGTCGCGACGCTGGTGGCCCAGCAGGCCTCGCCACCCACGATCTTCAACGCGGTCGCGGGCGAGGCCAGCCGGGCCCTTGGGGTTCCGCGCGTCGATGTCGGCCGCTATCACCAAGACGGTTCCGTGATCCTCCTCGGTTCGACCGGCCGATCCGGCCGGCCGGACGATCACGCGTTCTCCGAAAGCGAGAAGTATGTCGCGGCCAGAGTGATGGAGACCGGACGTGCCGCGCGGATCGATGACCGGACGACGCGGCCCGCACCGAACGCGGCGGCCGCCGATGAGGAGGAGGGCTTCCGGTCCGTCGTCGGCGCGCCGATCATGGTGGAGGGCGCCCTGTGGGGCGTGATCGTGGTGCTCGCCGGCGAGATCCTCCACGAGGATACGGAAACGCGGCTCACCGACTTCACGCACCTCGTCGCCAGCTCGATCTCCAACGTCCAGGCCCGCAACAACCTGATCGCGTCACGCTCCCGGATCGTTACCGCTAGCGACGAGACACGGCGCCGGATCGAACGCAACCTCCATGACGGGATCCAGGCGCGGGTCCTCGCCCTCGGTCTTGGCCTCCGCGCGGTGCGCGCGAGATTCCCGTTGCCGCCCGAGGTCCAGGCGGGGCTGGACGAGGTCGCCCACGACCTCGAAGGGGTGCTCGAGGAGATCCGGATTTTCTCCCAGGGCCTGCATCCCGCGCTGCTGGCCCGCTCGGGTCTCGGTCCGTCCTTGCGGGCGCTGGGCCGCCGGTCGCCGATCCGGGTCAACCTCGATGTCGCCGGGGGCGCCCGGCTCCCCGAACCGGTCGAGACCGCCGTCTACTACGTTGTCTCCGAGGCGCTGGCCAACGCCGCGAAGCACTCGCAGGCCGCGGAGGTCTCGGTGACCGTCATCTCCGATAGCGCGAGGGTTGGAGCCACTGTCGCCGACGATGGTGTCGGCGGAGCGGCACTGGCTCGCGGTTCGGGGCTGATCGGGCTGGTCGATCGCGTCGAGGCGCTGGGCGGGAGGTTCGCGTTGGAGAGCCCAGCCGGCCGGGGCACGACCATCTCGATCGAGCTGCCACTTGCCTCCCAGCCGACGGACGAGCAACCCACGCTCTGATGACGGTCATTGACCGAAGCTATTTAGCCGCACTGCGCGCCTTTCTCAAACTGGCGCGCGACGGCGCCTAAAGTCAGATGACTGATTTAGATCCAGCCGGGACCTGCCACCCTTTTAGAGTGCAATTTTAAGTCCGGCGAGTGAATCGCGTGCCTGGCTCTGAGGAGGAGCACGTGCTGATGCCTAGTCGTGCGAAACATGCCAAACCAGAAGAGCTGCCTGAGCTCGGTCCCATCGACCATCGGGACATGGCGATGGCCAACGCGACCGCCCATCTCCTCAGCGCCTTCCACCTTCTCGCCACGCTGGATACTCCGTCCGCCGCCGCTCCGGGAAGCTTCTCGTTCGAGCTGGCCTTCCGCAACTTGTGCACCACGCTTATCGCGATAGGCGACTACTGAAATACCGTCTGGACGAGTCCCGGCACCGGCATCATGACACGCGAACGCACCGAGTCATTTGACTGATGCTCGCCTTTAGCAGAGCACCGCATAATGATAAACGTACGCCACCCGAGCCTTTCTGGCCGCAGATTTCCGGCATTTGCCTCTGCGCCCCGGGCGTACGCCGAGGAAAGGGAGATGCGGATGTCAGGAAACCAGACCGGCCGGCGATCAGGCGCCAGGCGCAACCTGAGGATCGGCGCGGTAGGCACGCTGGCTGTCGTCGCCGCATCCGTCATCGTCACTACAGCCGTGGCCGGCACGGCTCCGACTAAATATGCGCGCGCCGGGTCGCGACTGGTGGTAGCGACGGCCGACGGATCGATCCGGGGCAAGCCGGCCGGCGCCATGGACGAGTTCCTCGGCCTTCCCTATGCGGCTCCGCCAACCGGTCCGCTGCGCTGGCGCCCTCCGCACCCGCCGGCCCGCTGGCGCGGAATCCGCGAGGCGACGCAGTTTGCCCCCCACTGTCCCCAGCCGACCTCATACTTCGGCGTGGCCAGCACATCGGAAAGCTGCCTGTACCTGAATGTCTTCGTTCCGTCGGCAGGCAGCAACCACCCGCTGCCCGTCATGGTGTGGCTGCCCGGTGGGGCGCTGCTAGTCGGCGAGAGCAACGACTACAACCCGGCTGGCCTGGTGCGCCGCGGCGTCATCGTCGTCACGGTCAACTACCGGCTCGGCGCGCTCGGCTTCCTAGCCCATCCGGCCCTCGCCAGCACGTCGGGCGGGCCCTCCGGCAACTACGGCCTGGAGGACCAGCAAGCGGCGCTGCGCTGGGTGCAGGCCAACATCGCCCGGTTCGGCGGCAACCGGCGCAACGTGACTCTCTTCGGTGAGTCCTCCGGCGGCCTGAGCGTCCTCGCGCAGCTCGCCTCTCCCGGCGCGCGCGGGCTTTTCTCCCGTGCCATCGCCGAAAGCGGCACCTACAACCTGACCCAGGCGCCGCTGGCCACCGCCGAAGCCGCGGGCAAGGCATTCGCCGCCAAGGCGGGTTGCGCCAGCCAGACCGCGGCGTGCCTGCGAAGCCTGCCGCTCCAAACCATCCTCGACAACGAGAACTTCACCGGCTACCGGCCGGACATCGACGGCAGCGTACTCACGCAGTCGATAGGTTCCGCGCTGGCCAGCGGACAGTTCAACCGCGTGCCGGTGATCATCGGGACCAACCACGACGAGCGGCGATTGTTCGTCGCACAGTCCCAGCTGCCACCGGAGGACGGACCTCCGGTCACGGCGGCGAACTACCGGGCCATGATCGCCGCCACACTCCGTGTCCCCGCGACTGCCGCGGCGGCCATCGCCGCCGAGTACCCGCTCACGGCTTACAGCAGCCCGGCGCTGGCGCTCGGCGCCGTGGGCACCGACGCCATCTTCGCCTGCCCGGCCCTTACGGCAGATCAGTCCCTGTCGAAGTACGTGCCGACGTATGCCTATGAGTTCAATGACCGCAGTGCACCGGAACGCTACCTGCCACCGTCGGCTTCCCCTACGGCGCGACCCATGAATCGGAGGTGCAGTACCTCTTCAGCCTGAGCAACACCAGATATCCCGGACCGCTCTCCCCCGCTCAGCAGCACCTGGCCGCCGCCATGCAGCAGGACTGGACCGGCTTCGCCAAGGCTGGAGCCCCCACCACGGCGGCGTGGCCGCGCTTCGACAGCAGCAGCCAGCAGATGCTGTCACTAGTCGCGCCGCAGCCACACGTACAGACCAGCTTCGCGGCCGAACATCACTGCGCATTCTGGGCCCGCTAGCGAAGCCGGCCGGGAACATCGCCGGCTACACACTGAACCGGGCTGTAGCGGTCCGCCGAGCCTCCACCCCCTGACCGGGCCCCCGGCCAGTACACGCCACCACCCGATTCCCCCTGCGGGGCCGTCCGCCCCGCTGGGCCACCACCGCGGCCACCACTGGCCCGCGGCTCCGCCGGCAGCCACCCGGTTCCGGCACACACCCAGAAAAGGAGAAGCGCAATGGGCACCATCACCACTAAGGACGGCACCGAGATCTTCTACAAGGACTGGGGCACCGGCCAGCCGGTCGTCTTCAGTCACGGCTGGCCGCTGAACGCCGACGCCTGGGACGACCAGCTGTTCCTGGTCGCGTCCAGCGGCTATCGCGCCATCGCCCACGACCGCCGCGGCGGCGGCCGATCCGGCCAGCCGTGGGCCGGCAACGACCTGGACACCTACGCCGACGACCTCGCCGACCTCATCGAGGCACTGGACCTGCACGATGTGATCCTGGTCGGCCACTCCACCGGCGGCGGCGAGGTCACCCGCTACATAGGCCGCCACGGCACCACCCGCGTCGCCAAGGCCGTGCTGGTCAGCGCGATCCCCCCGCTGATGCTCAAGACCGACGCCAATCCCGGCGGCCTGCCAGTCGACGTCTTCGACGCCATCCGCAACGGCATCACCACCGACCGGTCCCAGTACTACCAGGACCTCAGCGCGCCGTTCTACGGCGCCAACCGGCCGGAGTCCACCGTTTCCGAGGGCCTGCGTGACTGGTTCTGGCAGATGTGCATGCAAGTCGGCGTGAAAGGCGCCTACGACTGCGTCAAGGCCTTCTCCGAGACCGACCTCACTGAAGACCTCAAGAAGATCGACGTGCCGACCCTGATAATCCACGGTGACGACGACCAGATCGTGCCCATCGGCGCCGCTGCCCTGCAGTCATCGAAGATCGTCAAGGACGCGACCCTGAAGGTCTACCCCGGCGCCCCGCACGGTCTCGCCAATACCACCGCCTACAAGGACGAGTTCAACACTGACCTGCTGAACTTCTTCAAGTCCTGAGGCCAGACATCACCGCAGCGGCACCCTCGCAGATAACAACCCCTGCCAGGGTGCCGCTGCCAATCTGCCGCCGCGCCGACCGCCGTAAGGCGACAGGCCGAACACGCCCAGGCCGGCCAGCGCCGGCCCCGCCAGGCCCAGCCGCCGCGTGCGCACCCCACCGGAGCTGCAGTACCGGAGCCCGCGCACCGCCACTTCGCTGGAACATACGCCGTCCTCGACGGCTACGCACTGCTGATGGCCCTCGCCAGCTCTCCCTGATCCCGGTTTACGGCAGGCTCTGGTTCTCGCCACGATTCTGGGCTCGGGGTTCCCCTACCCGGCTGCAGCGACTGATGCCTCGTATGGATCACCGCCGGGGCTATCCCCGTATGCCCGACCGTGAATGTGTCCGGCCGCACATGCAGCTGTCCATGACCCACAGCAACAGCTCGGTGGCGAGCCATGAGGGCGACAGTGCGCTACGCGCTGGCTTGCGCGCTGCTGATCTCGCTCTTTATAAGGAATCACTTTGAGGCAGTCATTTGACAGAAGAAAGATCGCAGCGCAGACCACAGAATTTAGCCAGTACCTGTTGTGAAGTCCGGTAAAGCAATAGGTCCAGGTACCTTACCGAAAGGGGCACCAATGCTGATCTGGATGTGGATCAAGCGGCGGCGAGCCGCGAGAGCAACAAAAGCGCGGCAGGCACAAGCAGCAGCAGGCAGTTCCCCGCCCTTGCGGCGCACGTCCTGACCCTATCGCCGGGAACGCGCCGAGAGCAGCGCGGAACTCGTCACGAAGGGCGAGGAAAGCTTCGCTGCGCCCCGGCGGTGACTGCCCCGGACGCCAGGGCCATGCATTCCCGTCAGCAAGCGGCGGTCATGACGATCAGTCATCGACAATCCCGCACGAAACCATGCCTTACGAACCGCCGGCGGCGCCCTTGCCGCCACGCACTAAAGGAGTTGTCATGACACACGCATCTAGCACGGGCGGCCGGTCAAGGAACCTGGTCCTGACGGCGATGATCTTCGCGGTCGCGATGACGTTCATCGACCAGACGATCGTGTCGATCGCCGCGCCCAAGATCCAGCAGGACCTTGGCCTGTCCAGCAGCGGCATGCAGTGGGCGATCAATGCCTACCTGCTGGCGCTGGCTGCGTTCTTCGCCTTCGGCGGCCGGCTGGCGGACACCGTGGGGCACCGCAAGATGGTGGTGCTCGGGGTGATCATCTTCGCCGCCTCCTCGGCGCTGTGCGGCCTGACCCCACGCGGCGGCCTAGCCGAGACGTGGATCGTGGCGTTCCGCGCGGTCCAGGGCCTGGGCGGGGCGATCATGTTCCCGGCCGCGCTGGCCATCGTGGTGGAGACGTTCGACCTGCATTCGCGCGGCCGGGCCCTGGCCCTGTTCTTCGGCATCGCCGGGGGTCTGACCGCGATCGGCCCGATCGCCGGGGGCTACCTGCTGGAGTGGACCTGGCGGGCGATCTTCTGGATCAACGTCCCCGTCGCGCTGATCGCCCTGGCGCTGATCGCCCTCTCCAAGCCCGCCACCGAGCACCGGCCCGCCCCGATGGACTACCGCGGCCTGGCCCTCATCGTCACCGGTGTCGGCCTGAGCGTGTTCGGCCTGCAGCAGTCCTCCATCTGGGGCTGGGGCAACCCGGCCATCGAGGCGTGCATCGCCGCGGGCGTGGTGATCCTGGCCGTGTTCGTCGCCGTCGAGCGCCAGACCACCTCACCGCTGATCAACGTGCACATCTTCGCCGACCGGGCGTTCGCCGTGGAGAACGTCATCCTCGGAATCGCCATGATGGCGTTCATCCCGGTGTTCTTCTTCGCCAGCGAGTACGGGCAGATCGCTCTGGCGGAGAAGGCCACCACGGCCAGCCTCCTCATCTTGTACTTCTTCCTCGGCTTCGTGGTCTGCGCGCAGATCGGCGGCCGGATGCTGGACCGGAGCGGGGCCAAGCGACCCGTGGTGCTCGGCTGCGCCCTGGCTGCTGCCGGGTTCGCGCTATGGGCCGGGCAGGCGACCGACCTGCATGTCGGCGCCCAGGTTATCTACATCGTCATGGCGGGGGCCGGGATGGGGCTGATGCTCGGCCAGGCCAACACCGATGCGGTAAACCGGGCGTCCCAGTTCTCCTACGGCGAGGCCACCGGCATCACCCAGACCGTCCGCAACTACGGTGCCAGCCTCGGCTTTGCCATCCTGGGCACCATCGTGATCTCCGAGTTCCGGTCCCGGATCACCTCCTCGCTCACGGCCAAGGGCATGTCTGGGCCCGCCGCGTCGGCGCAGGCCGCCAAGATCGCCCAGTTGCAGGGCGGCAACGGGAACATCACCGCCATTCCGGTCTTCATCCGCGCCGACTTCGCGGGCGCTATCCGCGAAGTCCTCTACGCCATGGCCATCATCATGGCGGTGGCGGCGTTGGTGGCGCTGCGCGGGCTCAGGCGTGGAGTCCAGGAAGACACAGCCGATGCTGCGGCAGCCAGCACCCTCGACCTCAGACAGGAGACCAGCACCCTGTAGTTACCGAGCCCGCCATCCGGTCGCCCTCGTTGGTCAGCTCCGTAGCCGAAAGCGACTCGCAAAGTGGGCCTCTTGGCCTCGTCCCGGATCTCCCCGAGCCAGAACGTCAGATGGGCCATCGCAGTGCTGGAGTGCCGGCCGCTACGCTGAGTTACGGCCACGGATATCGCCTACCGCCTCCCGTGGACCGGTTCGTGGACCGGCGCTTCAGTTAATCCCAGCGCGGCGAGTGCCATCAGTGCGATAACTCGTGCCATCTGTGCAGCTAGCGCGCATGCCGCATGGGGCCGTGCTTCTCATAATCCGCCGGTCGTGGGTTCGAGCCCCACCCGCCCCACGAACGAGATTGCCTTCTCCTGCCAGCCAGCGGGCAGGTCGTGGTGGCCGCCAGCAGAATCGCGCGCCGGGAATGTGAGGTGGCCGCTGTCTGTCGGCGGACGCGTTTATGCTGAGCGAAGGGCGACCTACAGGAGAGCTGCTGATGACTGCGCCGCATGCCAGGCAACCTGAGGTCCTGCCTCGCCCGGCCTGCACGCCGACGGCGATCCGGGCCGTGCTGGCCGCCAACGCCGATGGCGACGTCCTTCGGCGGTATGACGAGGATCTGGATGCGGCGTTCGAGCAGGCTCGCGAGCAAGGTGACGTGACACCGCTGGTGCAGACGGTCAAGCGCTGGTGGTTCGAGGCGGACGCCTGGCGTGACCCCCAAGCGCATCGGGAGCTCCTAGCTCGCATCGACACCTACCAAGACGAGGGTCCGCCGGCTCCAGAGCAGCGGATGAGCCGGGAGGAGATCCGGGCCCAGTTCGGCGTCTGACGTGTGTACCGGTGGGAGCTGGATGGCCCGGCTCAGCAGGAGTTCGCCGACCTGCCTCCGGCCGCGCGAGCGTCCCTGGCGGCATTCATGGACGCGGTCGTGATTGTGGACCCGGTGCAGTACCAGCGTCGCCGCGACGAGCGTGATGACGTCTCTATGCCGCTGCGCTCACTGCATTTCGGCCTGGACGGCGGGGGCTTGGTCACGTTCCTGGTGTACCCGCCTGATGATCTCGTGCTTGTAGTCAAGATCCAGTGGCTCGGCGGTTAGCAACGTTCGGCTCTCTTGGACGGTCTTATGCCTCTGGGCGCGGGCGCGCTGGTCGGCCGCGCGGCCGTAACATTCTGTGACGAAATCTGGCGATCGCCATGTTAAGGCGTGGACCGGTTTGTGGACCGAGTCACCCGTGCAGATGGTGCAATTAGCGCCATCAGTGGCGCGGCTCCGTGGTATCTGTGCAGCTAGTGCGCCCGGAGCGCCGGGCCGGGCTCTCATAATCCGCCGGTCGTGGGTTCGAGCCCCACCCGCCCCACCAGCGGTTTTATCTATTTCATGTACGGCGCGCTGCGGGCGGGGGCGAGGGCGTTCCTGGTCAAGGACATGGCGCTGGAGGACATCCTGGCCGCAATTCGCGTGGTCGCGGGCGCCCTAAGAAGCTCACCGGGATCACCGACCGCGAACGCGAGGTGCTCAGGCTAGCGGGCCTCGGCATGTCCAACGCCGAGATCGCCGCCGCCCTGTACATCACCGCGGGCACCGCCAAGACCCACGTGGCCCGGCTCTGGCCAAGCTGGGCGCCAGGGACCGGATACAGCTCGTCATCGCCGCATACGAGACAGGCCTGGTCCCGGCGCCACACTGACCGCACCAGGCCCGAATGAGGATGCCGTTCAGGCTGTTAGTTAGGTAATCCGCAGCCCCTCACTCATCACAGGGCCGTCGTGCCCAGCATCAGCGAGCTAATTTTCAGGTCTGTGGTTGTCCTGGGACGGCGGGGGTGCGGCCCTCGACGATTGCGCGCAGTTTCCCCCAGTGTTCGCAGAAGATCTCGGTCGGCATGAGCGCCAGGTCTGCGGCCACCGCCGGAGTGAAATTCATCTGGCCCAGCACGTCGCGCTCCAGGTCGACGCCGGGGGCGATCTCGATCAGGGTAATATCCCCGTCGCGGAGCTCGAATACGGCCCGCTCGGTGACATAGAGCACGCGCTGTCCCGAGTCAGCCGCGTAGGGGCCGCTGAAGCTGATCTCCTCGACATGTTCGAGGAATTTCTTCTGCTTGCCTTCCTGGACTACGCGGAGCTCTCCGTCACCGGTAGCCACCTCCAGGCCGCCGGCGGTGAACGACCCGCAGTAGATGACTGCCTTGCTGCCATGGGCGACATTGACGAAACCGCCGATGCCGACAGCCCTGCCGCTGAAACGGCTGACGTTCACGTTTCCCTGCCTGTCGGCCTGGGCGAGGCCGAGAAAGGCCATGTCGATGCCGCCGCCGTCATACCAGTCGAACATCGCCTGGTGCTCAATGAACGCTTCGGCGTTGGACGAGGTCCCGAAGTCCAGGCCAGAGCCGGGCCAGCCGCCGATAGCGCCGACCTCCGTGGTGAGCGTGAACAGCGCGGTCACGTCTTCCTGGGCAGCGACGCTGCCGATGCCGTCAGGGATGCCGTACCCGAGGTTGACCACGGCCCCTGGCATCAGCTCCATGGCCGCCCGCCTGCATATGACCAGTCGCTCGTTCATCGGAAGAGGCGGGACACCTCCCAGCGGGACCTTGAGGTCACCGGACAGGACCGGGCTGAACTGCTCACGAGCGGTCTGGAGATGGTGTTCAGGCGCGGCGACCACCACGTAGTCCACGAGGGGGGCTGGGACACGGACGTGCTTGGGGTGCAGGGAGCCCGCCCGAGCGAGGTACTTCACCTGGGCGATGACGATCCCGCCGCTGTTCCTGGCGGCCTGGGCAAGAGGAAGCTGCTCAAGAAGGAGCGCTTCCTCGTCCATCGCGATGTTGCCCCGCTCATCGGCGGTCGTGCCCCGGATCAGCGCGACGTCGATGGGGAACGACTTGTAGAGGAGGTACTCCCTGCCGCCGATCTCGATGAGCTCGACGTAGTCGGCAGTCGTCGCCGCGTTCATCTTGGCTCCCCCGAGCCGGGGGTCAAGGAAGGTCCCGAGGCCGGCCGTCGTGATGATGCCGGGGCGGTGGGCCGCGATCTCGCGGTAGAGCTGGACCACCACGCCCTGCGGGATGCAATAGGCTTCGCACCGATTCTGCTCAATCAGGTGCGCCATATTGGGTGCCACGCCCGTGTGGCCGCCGATCCACTTCGCGACGAGCCCTTCATGGCCGAAGTGGTGGATCCCGGCGTAGTCTTCCGGGGCGACCGGCGGTATAGCGTTGCCGATGCCGGCGCCCTGCATCAGCGTGAGGCCACACGGATGGCCCTTGCCGAGGAAGGACTGCTCAACGGCGATCGCCACCTCCTCGGCGAAGCCGGACAGCACGATCCCGCTCACCGCCAGGGTCGCCCCGTCTGGAATAAGTGCGGGAACTTCGTCTGCGCGGATGACCTTTGCCATAGCCGCTGCGACCGCCTTTCCTGCGCCCACAACCGCGGACGTGACCGCGCGGCGCCGACCGCTCCTGATGTCCGGGATCAGAGCCCGTCTTGGGTCCGGGCAGCCGCCTAGTACCCCTCGTCATAATCTCTCAGCGATGCGGCTACGCGTAGGGCAGAAAGTCCCTTCCACGGTAGTCGCCTCCCAAATCCGGCGAACCCGGCCCGGTCTTGCGCCTGCCGTCTTCCTGGAGGGCGTCACAAACCCGGGAACACGCTGGAGCATGCCTGTCGATTGCGGCTATCTGGGGGCATGATGCAAGTGGGCCGCATTGACGGGGTCCTACTGCCGGAGGCGTGATGGCGAATCTGAGTTCCGTGTTCCAACAAGCGGCCACCGATCATGGTGAGCGTCCGGCTGTGCGCCTGGACGGCCTGGTATTGAGCTACTCGCAGCTGCGGGATGCTGCGGGCCGTGCGACCTGCCTGCTGGCGTCTTTGGGGGTAGCGCCCGGTG
>Ga0302314_10014887_pt1 | contig 13265 bp, 5 predicted proteins | sample III_Palsa_N2_3_FD_200533 | JGI IMG/M metagenome (GOLD analysis project Ga0302314, IMG submission 200533) | Peat permafrost microbial communities from Stordalen Mire near Abisko, Sweden - III_Palsa_N2_3 | ecosystem: Environmental > Terrestrial > Soil > Palsa > Peat permafrost | place: Sweden...
GAACCGGTGTCACAACGTCGCTATCGACGGCGCAGGATCGGGCACTGGTAACGTTCGCCGGAGCCACCGCCACACTGAGCGCCGACGACATCAGCGACGAACGGCTGCAGGCCTTCGATCATCTGCATATTTCATCGTATTACCTGCAGAGCGCGTTGCGTCCGGGTTGCCACGACCTGTTCGCGCGCGCGCGCCGGCAAGGGCTGACCACCTCGCTCGACCCCGGTTTCGACCCGGACGAGCGATGGGGTGACGAACTGTTCGAGATGCTGGATGAGGTGGATCTGTTTCTGCCCAACGACGTGGAGTTGCTGGGCATCACTGGCAAGACGTCGCTGATGGACGGCCTGCACCGACTGGCCGATCGACGAGCACGCACGGTAGTGAAGCGCGGCTCGCAGGGAAGTGCCACATTCGATGGCGAAAACCTGATCGCCGGGCCGGCGTATCCGATGACATCAGTGGAAAGCACGGGTGCCGGTGATTCCTTCAATGCCGGTTTCATCCATGCATGGTTGCGTCAACAGTCGTTGATCGATTGTCTGCGCTGGGGTGGTGCTTGCGGCAGTCTGTCGACGCGCGGCGTGGGTGGAACCACACGCCAGGCGGATGTTGCCGAAGTGCTTGCGTTGATCGAGGCAGTCCCTTGATTACGGTGGCTGGCTTCAACACCACAATCGATCGCCTCATTGGCGTCGATGTGCTGCATCCGGGTGAAGTCAATCGCGCCACCAGCGAACAAGATTATCCCGGCGGCAAGGGTCTGCACGTTGCACAGACGATTGCTGCGCTGGGTGAGCGGGTGCAATTGATCGGCCTGGTCGATGCGGCGCATCGCAACATGATCGGTCGGCGCATGAGCAAACGCGGGGTGCTGTTTCACGGCATTGAAATTCCCGACAGCATGCGCACCTGTCTCGCGCTCCAGGACGCACAGGGCCGGATCACCGAAATCCTCGGCCAGGGCCCCGAGATTGCCGAAAAATATCGGACGGCCTTGGTGCGAGCGTTTCGTCGCGGCGTCGAGGAAAGCGAGCTGGTGATCCTGTCCGGCAGCTTGCCGCGTGGATTCGCTGCAAACACCTACGCCGAGTTGGTCAGTCACGCGCGTGATGCCGGCCGGCGTTGCCTGATCGATGCCAGCGGTGACGTGCTCAAGCATGCCGTGCAAGCGCAGCCTTATCTGATCAAACCCAATCGCGATGAGATCTCCTCGCTGCTCGGTCGTCCTGTCGACGATCTCGATGCGGCGGTGGATGTAGCGAAGGAATTGCTCGCCCGAGGCATCGCCATGCCGGTAGTGACGATGGGCGCACTGGGTGCGGTCGCGATCGATGCGAGCGGTATCTGGCACGCCCACATCGAGCTTGCGCAGATTCGCAACACGGTCGGCTCGGGCGATTGCCTGCTGGCCGGCATGACGGTGGGCATGGCGCGAAGCATGAATTTGGAAGAGACCTTGCGTTTGGGCGTGGCTTGCGGTGCCGCCAATGCGCAAGGTCAGGAAACCGGTTTCGTCGAACGGCGGACGGTAGAGGCGTTGCTCTCTGAGGTTCGAGTGCACCGCCTGGGTTGACTGAAAGCACGGAGTCAAACCGGACCCTTGATTGGTCCGGCACGGATTCATGCGTCTGAAATTTGGTGAAGGTGCGAACAAATCCATGGGAATGGGAGTTTTCCACGGACATTCATAACCGCCTGGCGTAGAGGGGAGTGGTCATGTCTGCGCAGGCGATAGCGAATACGGGAGAGGCATTTCATGAAAGTAGAGAAAAGTGGCTGTTTTACGGTCGATAACACGGGCAGAAAGTTGCTAGCTTCATCCATCAGCAAGTCGTTGATGGCGATGCAGATGACGTTCGCAGTCGGTGGCTTGGCGTTTGCGGGAGGTGCGCTGGCGCAGACCAATACCTCATCTCCTTCCGTGGATACCACGACCACAGTTACAGCAACCAAGAAGCCTGCAGAAAACAAGCCGACGCAGGACAAGGCTGTAAGCCTCAAGCAAGTCAGTGTCACCGGTTCAAACATCCGCAGCGTGGACGTGGAAGCGGCGCAGCCGGTCATCAGCATCACCGCACTGGATATCCAGAAGCAGGGCTTCGCTACGGTTGGCCAGCTTCTGCAGAATGTTTCGTCGATGTCGCCACCGGATCTCAGTCATTCGGCACCTGGTGACCTGGGCCCGAATCAGGGTGGCTCGTTTGTCGACCTGCGTGGCCTGGGTGCGCCGCGCACGCTGGTACTGGTCGACGGCCAGCGGATTGGTGCCGCACATGGCGGTTACACCAACATCAACGTGATCCCTACCGCCATTGTCGAGCGTATTGACGTGCTGGCCAGTGGCGCCTCCGCGGTATATGGCTCCGATGCCATCGCCGGCGTGATCAACATCATCACCAAAAAGAATTTCAACGGTGCCGAGATCGATACTTATAACGGCGAGTACTCGCCGCATAGCGACGGACGGCAGACGCAAACCAGTTTCACCGTCGGCAAAACGACGGACAAGGGCAGCATCGTATTCAGCGCCTCGTATCAGAACCAGGGCGCGGTATGGGCCAACGATCGCTCTTTTTCTGCGTATCCATGGACGGATAAGCATCCGTATTTCGGCCTGAGCAATTACGGTCCGTACGGATATATTCGCAGCGCGACGGGAGGCCCTGCGCTAGTGCTCAACCCGGGAGGCGACTCACGCAATATCAATGACTACCATACCCTCGTGCCGCCGACCTATTCGGCGAACGGTGATATCACCAGCCTAGCTAACGCTGGCGACCAGAATTACAACACGCTGGCCGGCCGTACCAGCATGTTGCAGACGGCGGACAAGACCAAGAACCTGTATCTGGATGGTCGCTACAACTTCACGTCAAACATTACTGGCCACATCAATCTCGGCTACAACATCGACGATGAAACCGCGCAATCGGGTTCACCGCTTTTTTATAGCGGCATGGGATCCAACGCAGCGGAGTTTCCTTCGCAGCTTTCTGAGTACAGCTACTACAACCCGCTCAATGGCATCCAGTCGGTGCAGTTTCGCCGCTTGATGACCGAAACAACGTATCGCAGTTATAACAATCCCAAGAACTATCGCTACAACGTTGGTCTGGAAGGCAACTTCCAGTGGGGCGATCATTTGTTCAATTGGGACGTCTATACGTACAACAGCAAGATCAGCGGCGTTAACACACGCACCGGCTATTTCAACCTGATCAATGTGCAAAACGCGCTTGGGCCGTCGTTCATGGGCTCCAACGGCGTCGTGCAGTGCGGTACACCGGGCCATGTCATTGCTGGCTGCGTGCCGTTCAATCCGCTAGCCGGTCCCGGTGGCATCACACCACAGATGCTCAACTACCTGTCAATCAACAGCGTCGAGCATTACGGCAGCGATGAGAAAGCATACGTTGCCGATTTTGGCGGTGACATCTACGCACTACCTGCCGGTGACCTGACCTTTGCCACCGGCGTGCAACGTCGCGAGGAGTCCGGCTACGACAGCCCCGATCCTTATGCTTACGCGGGCAATTCCACCGACGGTGGCGTGGGCCCCAATAGCGGCAGCTACTCGTTGAACGAAGCATACGTCGAGTTGAATGCGCCGCTGCTGAAAGATCTGCCGGGCGTCAAGAGCCTGGACTTCGATGTCGCTCGACGCTATTCGAGTTACAGCAATTTCGGCAGCACCACCAACAGCTCGTACAAGCTGACCTGGAAACCCTTCGACGACTTGTTGTTTCGCGCGAGCTACGGCACCGGCTTTCGTGCGCCCACCGTCAACGACCTGTATCAGGGGCGCTATCCGGCGGGCACGTTTACTGATCCTTGCGACAGCGTTTACGGCCCCGAGGCCTACGGCAGCAATGCCACCGTCGCCCAGCGTTGCTTGACCGGTTACGGTGGCGTGTCCGGCGTTGCTGCGAATTTCCGTCAGACCGACAGCAATGGCGTGCCAATCATCGCACCCGGCGGCAGTGGCGCACTGCCGACTACCAACTTCACCGGCGGCAACACCGCGCTGAAGCCGGAGACCTCGTACAACGCCGATATCGGACTGGTCTACAGCCCGTCGTGGCTGACCGGCCTCAACGTTACGGTGGACTGGTGGAACTACAACATCCGCAACTTGATCACGAATATCAGCAACGATCAGGTGCTGGCCGATTGCTATCAGTACGGACTTACTGCTTCGTGCGGACAATTCCAGCGCCAGGCAGGTACTGGCCAGATCTACAACCTGCTGAATCTTGAAACCAACGCGGGCTGGCAAAAGGAAAGCGGCTATGACTTTACGGCCGCCTACCTTTTCCCGAAAACCGCGTTTGGCGACTTCAAGCTCACAATGAACGGCACGTACATCGCCAAGTTTAACCAGCTGCCGACGATTGGTTCCAACGTCATCTACGCTGCTGGCAACACGTCCAATTTTCTCACCTCGTGGCGGTTGCGTGGCAACGTGAGCCTGGCTTGGGAGCAGAATAATTTCGGCGCCAGCTGGACGCTGCGCTATTTCTCCCCGTACAAAGCGGCGTGTGCGTATGCGCCGTCGACCGGGACCACTGCGTTTCCCTGCACCTTGCCGGATTACTACGCCCCGGGCGTTGGCGTCGAGCCGCAGACGCAGGTGCCATCGGTGACCTACAGCGATATTCAGGTGTACTGGAAGGCGCCATGGAACGCCACGTTCTCGGTGGGTGCCAACAACGTCTTCAATCGCATACCTCCGTACGTCTATGGCTCGTACGCGTCCGGCAGCGACACCCCGTACAACTACAACGCGTCGTACGACATCGGTCGCTACGTGTACTTCCGCTATCAGCAAAAGTTCTGAGGCAATGGCAGGTGGCGTATGCCCGGCTATTCAGGGCAACGGGTTGGCGTTTTTGTGAGGCACGTCGCTGGATGTCGGGTGAGGAGTTGCGCCTCAAGCGCATCAGCGGGCATCCGACGTGCTGCATTTTGCTCCAGCGAGCGGCACGTACTCAGGTGCGGCTGCGCATTGGAGTTTTTGACGAAGCTGCGGACACGTTTACGCCGCAGAAAACAACATACAGGCATCCACGACGGCTCGCCGACAGAGGGAAGAGATCATGTCGGCGCAGGCGACAGCAAACCAAGGGAGAGGATTAATGCGTACGGGGAAGAGGGGCTTTTGTACGGTCAATGGCACCAGCAGAAAAGCGCTGACGGTGGCCATGGACAAGTCATTGATGGCCATGCGGCTGGGGTGTGCTATCGGTGGTCTGGCGTTTGCGACTCTCGCCATGGCACAGACCGAGGTTTCACCGCCGGCCGTTGATACGGCCGTCAAGGTGCCCGCAAAAAAAGTGACTGCCAAAAAGAAATCCGCGAAGGATTCTGCAACGTCGGAAACACAGGACAAAGCCGTCAAGCTGCAAGAGGTGACCGTGACCGGCTCGAACATCCGCGGCGTCGATATGGAGACGGCGCTGCCTACCATCACCATCACCCGCGAAGAGATACAGCGTCAGGGCTTCGCCACCGTGGCCCAGTTGCTGCAGAACATTTCATCGGCCGCCACGCCCGACCTGAGTCGTGCCGATGCAGGGTCGCTGGGACCCAACCAGGGCGGCAGCTTTATCGACCTGCGTGGCCTCGGCGCGCCACGCACGCTGGTGCTTGTAAATGGTGAGCGTATTGGCGCCACCCATGGCGGCTACACCGATGTCAGCGTTATTCCCACGTCAATCGTCGATCACATCGATGTACTGGCCAATGGCGCTTCGGCGGTCTACGGTTCCGATGCGGTCGCGGGTGTGATCAACATCGTCACGCTGAAGAATTTCAACGGCGCAGAGATAGACACTTACGACGGCCAGTACATGCCGCATGAGGACGGTCGCCAACAGCAGTACAGCTTTACTGCCGGAAAGACTGGCGACAAGGGTTCGGTGGTCTTCAGCGCGTCCTATCAAAACAGCGGCTTGGTGTGGGGTGGCGACCGGCCATGGTCGGCTTATCCATATACCGACAATCATCCCTATTTCGGTCTTTCATACGTCCCGCCGGATGGCGGCGTCATCAGCGGTGCGCCAGCGTCGCTGTTCCCGGACGGCAAGAGCCATACCCTGGTGCTGCAGCCAGGCGGCGACTCACGCAATATTGCCGATTACTATCGGGTCACGCCGCAGACATTCGATCCGGTAACCGGTTTTGTAAACAGTCCCGCCGACGAAGGCGGCTATATGTACAACCACAACAGTGGTGAGCAGACCACACTGTTGAGCCCGAACAAGACCAAGAACCTCTATCTGGATGGTACCTACCATCTCACCGACAACATCAATGCGCATATCAACCTGGGGTACAACCAGAGCATCAACGGCGGTGTGGGCAGCCCCAGTGCGATTTACAGTGGCTTCTCTCCGAATCCCGATTATCCGATCACGCTGGATGCCCATAGCTATTACAACCCGCTCAACGTGCCAGGCCAGACGCCGGCAACGCTAAAGATCAACCGGTTCCTGCCCGAATATCTCTACAGCAACGACAACACCTCGAAAAATTACCGCTACAGCTTTGGACTGGATGGCCATTTCGGCGCCGGTGATCACGAGTTCAACTGGGATGTCTATACCTACGACAGCAAGATAAGAGACGTCGATATCCGTAACGGATACTTCAACCTGATCAAGCTGACGCAGGCACTTGGGCCGTCCTTCATGGGCGCCAACGGTGTCGTCCAGTGCGGTACGCCGGGCAATGTGATCGCCGGCTGTGTGCCGTTCGATCCGCTGGGCAAGGTCACGCAGCAGATGATCGACTATTCGCGCATCAACTATGAAGAACGTACCGGTTATGACGAAAAGGTCGCTGCGGCGGATTTCGGCGGCAACATCGTCGAGCTGCCTGGTGGTGATCTCACCTTTGCGGTGGGTCTGCAGCATCGTTCGGAGGCGGGCTTCGACGATACCGATCCGGCCGCCTATTCGGGCTATTCCAGTGCCTATGCCGTCGCGCCTAATCAGGGTAGTTTCGATCTCAACGAAGGTTACGTCGAGATCTATGCGCCACTGCTGAAGGACTTGCCCGGCGCGCAAAGCCTTGCGGTCGACGTGGCGCGGCGCTGGTCGCGCTACAGCAACTTCGGCGGTACGCAGAACAACTCGTTCAAACTGACCTGGAAACCCTTCAACGATCTGCTGTTTCGCGCCAGCTACAGCACCAGCTTCCGCGCACCCACCATCAACGATCTCTATCAGGGACGTTATCTGGCTGGTGGCTTTACCGACCCTTGCGATGCGGTTTATGGACCAGCCCAGTACGGCTTCAGCGCAGCAGTGGCGCAACGCTGCAGCAGCGGGACCGCCGGTCTGTCAGGGGTACCTGCGGGCTTCCGGCAAACCGATGTCAATGGCGTGCCGGTCACTGGAACCGAAGCGGGCGGCATTACCAACACCTATAACGGTGGCAATGCCAATCTGAAACCCGAGACGTCCTATAACGGCGACATTGGTCTGGTCTACAGCCCGTCATGGTTGCCGGGCTTCAATGCCACGGTGGATTGGTGGACCTACAACATTCGCAATCTGATCACCGACATCAGCAACGACCAGGTACTGGCTGATTGCTATCAGTTCGGCATCAGCTCCGCCTGCGGGCAATTCCAGCGCCAGGCGGGCACCGGACAGATCATAAATTTGCTGAATCTGGAAACGAATGCGGGTTGGGAAAAAGAGCGCGGCTGGGATTTCGGATTCAAGTACGTGTTGCCGAAATACAGCTTCGGCCAGTTCACGCTGGGCATGCAGAGTACCTACCTTTCCAGCTTCAATCTGTTGCCGGCGCAAGGCGCGGCCATCAATTACGACGCTGGCCTTTACAGCAGTTGGCGCGTGCGCGGTAGCCTGACACTGGGATGGACCCTGGGTGATTTCGGTGCGAACTGGACCATGCGTTATTACTCGCCATTCGAAGGCGGCTGTGCCTATCCGCCGCCCGATTCCGCCCACCCGGGCTTTGCCTGCACGTTGCCCGACCATTACGCGCCCGGGTCCGGCATACAGCCACTGACACAGTATCCGTCAGCCACCTTCAACGACCTGCAAGTGCACTGGAACGCGCCCTGGAAGGCGACTTTCTCGCTCGGCGTCAACAACATCTTCAACCATGTGGGGCCGTACATCTACGGCGGCGGTTTCAACGGTGGTACCGACAGCTATTTCGATTACAGCGCCTCGTATGACATCGGTCGCTATGTCTATTTTCAGTACCAGCAGAAGTTCTGACATATGCAAGCGAGGGCGCCTGCGTCGGACTGGATAACCCGTGACCGACGAGTCCCACGGGCTTGAGCGCGGGTTACTTACAAACATCTGATGATTAATCGCAACGAAGGAACAAACATGTCTCATGAGCGTTTCAATAGGTCGGGATCGACCGGCTTTCTCAACCATCGTCTTCGCCGCCGCTCAATGCTGGCTTCGGCGGTACTTAGCGCTTTTTTTGCCTGCAGTGCTTTTGCTGGCACCGACGATGCGACGACATCCCCGCCCGGCGCACCGTCCTTCGCGAACACGGCCGGTCAGCAACATTTCGGCAATGCCGCGATCGGTGCCACGTGGTCGGTGAAAGATAGTCACCTGACTGGCATGACGATCGCCAGCAGTGATGGCAGCCAGTCGGTCACGATCAAGGCGCCGTTTGCGCTGACGTTGGCAGCGGGGCAGTCCATCAATGCGAGCGACATGCGGTTGGTATCCAATCCGACTCAAAAGAAGCTGCCGGTGAACGCCAAGGCTTCACGTCTGGCGCAGCGGTTGCCGGGACGCGTCATCGACGCACGCTTCACCGACACGGACGGCCGCTTCAATGTCGACTGGCAGCTTGTGCAGCGTGATGGTTCGGCCTACCTGAGGGAGGTCGTGACGATTACTGCGTTGAAGCAGGACGAGCCCATTGCAAGCGTGTCGCTACTGCCTGCCGACGTCGCGCATGCCGAAGTCGATGGCGTGGTGAAAGGTTCTCCGGTGATCGCCGGGCGGTTGTACCTGGGCTTTGAGGATCCTTTGTCCGACAGTGAAGTGCGCGGCAACCACGTGGCCTTGACGATGGCGCGCACGCTGCCGCTACGCAAAGGCCAGTCGATTACTTATTCGGCTGTGGTCGGTGTGGTGCACGAGGGGCAGATGCGGCGGGATTTTGCCAGTTACGTCGAACGTGAGCGCGCCCATCCGTATCGCCCCTTCTTGCATTACAACTCGTGGTACGACATCGGCTACTTCACGCCGTACACCGAGGCGCAGGCACTGGACCGTATCCACACGTTCGGTGAGGAACTGAGCGTCAAGCGCGGCGTAAAGCTGGACTCGTTCTTGTTCGACGACGGCTGGGACGATCGCAGCGGCAGCTGGAATTTCAGCAAGGATTTTCCACGCGGCTTCGCGCCATTGCGTGATGCCGCGGCTCAATATGGCGCAGCGCCGGGTATGTGGTTATCCCCATGGGGTGGCTACGGTCCGCCTGAAAAAGAGCGCGTGAAAAATGGCGAGGCGGCGGGGTACGAAATCATCAAGGGCGGCCTGGCGCTGTCCGGACCAAAGTATTATCAGCGCTTCCACGATGTCGTGATGAAGCTGCTCAATAACGACGGCATCAACCAGTTCAAGTTCGATGGCACTGGCAACGCCGATAGTGTCTTTCCGGGCAGCCAGTTTGACAGCGACTTTTCGGCGGCCATTGCGCTGATCAACGACATCCGCGCCGACAAGCCCGGCACCTTTATCAACCTCACCACTGGCACGCTGGCGTCACCGTTCTGGCTGCGCTACGCCGACTCCATATGGCGAGGTGGTGAAGATGACTGGCACGCCGGCGTCGGTCCCGAGCGCGAGCAGTGGATCACCTATCGCGACCAGCAGACCTACGAAAACATCGTGATCCAGGGGCCGCTCTTTCCAATCAATTCGCTGATGCTCCACGGCATCATCTATGCCCAGAAGAATACGCGGCTCAACACCGATCCCGGCCATGACTTTACCAACGAAGTGCATTCTTACTTCGGCACTGGTACACAGCTGCAAGAGATGTACATCACACCGTCGTTGCTGAGCGCGGACAACTGGGATGTGCTGGCCGAGTCGGCGCGCTGGTCGCGCGCCAACGCGGATATCCTGCGCGATACGCACTGGATCGGTGGTGACCCCGGCCGTCTGGAAATTTACGGCTGGGCCTCGTGGTCGCCGGAAAAATCCATCATCACGTTGCGTAATCCCAGCGACAAACCCCAGCTCGCCACGATCGACCTGCAACGCCAGCTGGAGCTTCCTGACCATGCCGCGCGCCGCTTCCAGGCACATAGTCCCTGGAAGAGCGATGCGACAACGCTCGCCAGGACGCTGGATGCCGACAGTCCAGGAACCGTCATGCTCGCGCCGTTTGAAGTGCTGACGTTGGAGTTGACCCCGATCAAGTAGGGGTAACTACCGGCGGCGCATCGCACCTTCCGTTGCGGAGGGTGCGATGCGCCGATAGCGGTGCCTTCGCGGAGTGCCGTTACTGAAATTAAGAAGGGCTATGCATGCATCTGTTCCTGCAAAAAAAGAGGACGTTTCTCAGTGCTGCGCTGATATGTGCGCTGATTTCATTGCCGCTGGTCATTCCTGCCCAGCAGGCGACAATTTCGGCGGCGATGGATCCTCGTGTTGAGCAGCTCGTCCAGCGGATGACGCCAGACGCGCTGCATCACATGGTCCAGAGCTTCGCGATGATGGGCATGGCGAAGCAGCCGCCTGGCAGCGTTGGCGCGGCGGGCTACGTGCCGGCACTGCCGGCGTATGGCATCCCCGCATTGCAGGAAAACGACGCGGACATCGGCGTCAACAACTATCCGATTGGCCTCGGTGAACATGGCTGGCCAATCGGCGTTCGCGGCAACGCGGGCAATGCGACGCCACTGCCTTCACCCATGGCGCTGGCCGCGACGTGGAATCCGCAGGTGGTGTATGCCGGCGGCGCGATGATTGCGGGCGAAGCCCGCGCACAAGGTATCAACGTACTGTTGGCGGGTGGCACCAACCTGGTGCGCGAACCCCGCAACGGGCGCAACTTCGAATATCTCGGTGAAGATCCCCTGTTGGCCGGCACGATGGCCTCGGCAGAAATACGCGGCATTCAATCACAACACGTTATCTCCACCGTGAAACACTTTCTGCTCAATGCGCAGGAGACCAATCGCCTCGCGGTAAGTTCGAATCTTGACGAGCGCGCGATGCGCGAATCGGACCTGTTCGCCTTCGAGCTGGCGATAGAGCAGGGTCATCCTGGCGCCGTGATGTGCGGCTACAACAAGATCAACAAAATCTATGCCTGCTCCAACGGCCACTTGTTGAATGACGTGCTCAAGCGCGATTGGAGGTATCCCGGCTGGGTGATGACCGACTGGGGCGCCGATCACGGCGTCTCCGACGCGTTGGCCGGCGTCGACCAGGTATCGGGTCTGGATTTGTCCGACGGCAACAATGGCAACGGCAGCTTCGGTGCGCCGTTGATGCAAGCCATAGCCAGCCATGCTATTCCGTACACCCGCCTGCAGGATATGGCGCGTCGCGTCCTTCACTCGATGATGCTCAACGGCTTGTTCGGGCCTCAACCAGCCCCGACACCCATAAACGCAACAGCTGACGCAAAGGTTGCACAGGATGCCGCCGAGCAGGCGCTCGTGTTGCTGAAGAACGAGCATGCATCGCTTCCGCTGGGTGCCGGCACCCAGCGCATCCTGCTGGTCGGCGGACATGCCGACCGCGGTGTGCTGTCGGGCGGTGGCGCCGCGCAGGTATGGCCGATCGGTGGTCCGGCGATCAAGCCGCTACACCCGGATCTACACGACAGCGCGTCGCCATGGCTGATCTATGACCCGTCGTCGCCACTGCAGGCGCTGCGGGCGCGATTGCCGAGGGCGAGGATAACTTACGATGACGGTAGCGACCCGGCGCGCACGGCAGCGCTGGCGAAATCCGTCGACGTCGTCATCGTCTTCGCCACCCAATGGACGGCCGAAGGCATCGACGTACCGAATCTGTCGTTACCTGATCGCCAGGACGCGCTGATCGATGCGGTAGCCGACGCGAACCCGCATGCGGTCGTCGTACTGGAAACCGGCGGCCCGGTACTTATGCCGTGGTTGCCAAAAGTGGGCGCGGTGCTGGAGGCGTGGTATCCGGGCGCGGGCGGTGGCGAGGCAATTGCCGACACGCTTGCCGGTCATGTCAATCCTTCGGGGCGCCTCCCGGTCACCTTTCCACGGGACGAGCGGCAGTTACCGCGGCCGCTTATCACCCGTGCCGATACGGTGGATTACACCATCGAAGGCGCCGCGGTTGGCTACAAATGGTTCGATGAAAAGCAGCTGCAGCCGCTGTTTCCGTTTGGATACGGCTTGTCGTATACGCATTTTCGTTACACCGGGCTGACTGTGCGCAAGCAGGGCACGCGTGTAACGGCGAGCTTCATGGTTGGCAACGAAGGTAGCCGGGCTGGCATGGATACGCCGCAGATCTACGTCAGTGCGTCGGCATCGGGCGCGGCGCTGAGGCGCCTGGCGGGGTTTAGCAAGGTTTCGCTGCTACCGGGCCAGCGCAAAGAGGTTTCGATAACGATTGATCCACGCCTGTTCGCTGCGTTCGATGTCGCGGCTAACCATTGGTGCATCGATCGCGGCCGATATGCCGTCGAGGTGGGCCATTCGTCGCGCGATTTCACCCTGCACGATGGCGTCGAGATGCCCGCCACGTCGATAGCGCCATGAGCATCGGCATCGCCGCGGATAGTTGGCGCACGTGTTTACTACGGAGCAGACGATGGTTGCTGCACTTTTTCCCGATGAACTCTTGAAGGTCACCGCATGCTGAGACGAGACTTTATTCGCTTGAGCGTCCTGACGCCGCTGGCGGCGCTGTGCGGCGCTGGTACTGGTAATGCGTCAGCGGCACCGGTGGAACTTCGTACGGGTGGCCGGCCGCACCGATTCGCGTTGGCGAACAAACAGTTTTTGCTCGATGGTAAGCCGTTCCAGATCCGAAGCGGCGAGATGCACCCGATCCGGATTCCTGCCGAATACTGGCGGCATCGTATTCGCATGGCCAAGGCGATGGGACTCAACACGATTTCGCTGTACGTGATGTGGAATGCGCTGGAATCAGAGCCCGGCGTATTTGATCTCACCAGCGGCAATCGCGACTTTATCCGTTTCATCAAACTGTGCGCGGAGGAGGGTATGTGGGTGTATCTGCGTCCCG
>Ga0302314_10014890_pt1 | contig 13262 bp, 11 predicted proteins | sample III_Palsa_N2_3_FD_200533 | JGI IMG/M metagenome (GOLD analysis project Ga0302314, IMG submission 200533) | Peat permafrost microbial communities from Stordalen Mire near Abisko, Sweden - III_Palsa_N2_3 | ecosystem: Environmental > Terrestrial > Soil > Palsa > Peat permafrost | place: Sweden...
TGCGGTTCAGCTTGCGCATGCCGCCGATCCATCGGTCGTAGTTGTCGGTCTTGCGGCGCATGTAGTCGAGCACCTGCGGGTGGGGCAAAACGAGGAAGGTCTCGGCCTCGATCGCCCGCACGCAAGCCTCCGCCGCGTCTTCCGGCTCCAGCATCCCATCGACCGAGGCGACGCCGTCGGGATTGCCGGCGGTCATCGCCGTGCGCACCGCCTGCGGGCACAGCACCGAGACCTTGATGCAGTCGTCGCCGTGGGTAAGCGCGAGCCATTCGGCCAGCGCCACCGCCGCGTGCTTGGTCACCGCATAGGGCGCCGAGCCGACCTGCGACAGCAGTCCCGCGGCCGAAGCGGTGTTGAGCAGATAGCCGCCGCCGCGCGCGGTCATCAACGGCACCAGGTAGCGGGCGGCCCAGACGTGGGCCATCACGTTGATGTCCCAGATCCGCTGCCAGCGCTCGTTGCTGACCTCGGCCCCGCCGCCGTAGCCGATGCCGGCGTTGGAGCAGAACAGGTCGATCGGCCCTTCCTCGGCCTCGACCGTCTCGATCAGCGTCCTGATGTCGTCTTCGTTGGCGACATTGGTCGTAAACGCCCGGCCGCCGATCTCGTCGGCGACCACCTCGGCGCCGTCGCCGTTGAGATCGGCGCAGATCACCCGCTTGGCGCCGTCCTTGGCGAACCGCTGCGCCAGCGCCCGCCCGATCCCACTCGCCGCGCCCGTGACGACGACGATCCTGTCCTTGATTTCCATGGCGTGCTCTCCCTCGTTTGGCCGGCACCATAACCCTTCCCCCTCCGGGGGAAAGCGGCGAGCCGCGCGTAGCGCGCTCCGCCGATGGGGGGAGGTCTCACCGGAGAGGACTCCCCCCATCGGCCGCGCGCTCCTGCGGAGCGACGGACCGCTTTCCCCCCCAAGGGGGAAGGGTTTTGCGCTATGCAGCCGTCAACAAAACACGGGAGGCGCGCCATGCCAGACTTTCGCATCATCGACGTCGGTGAGCTGAAGCTGCGGGTCGCGGTAGAAGGAACTGGGCCGCTGGTGCTGATGGTGCACGGGTTCCCGGAGTCCTGGTACTCGTGGCGCCACCAGCTGGGGCCGATCGCCGAGGCCGGGTTCACCGCCGCCGCGATCGACGTGCGCGGCTACGGCGGCTCGGACAAGCCGCCAACGGTCGGCGACTACGCGATGGAGCACATGGTCGCCGACGTCGCCGGCGCGATCCGGGCGCTCAGCCCTGATGCGCCGGCGGTGATCGTCGGCCACGACTGGGGCGCGCCGATCGTCTGGAACAGTGCGCTGACGCGGCCCGACCGGGTGCGCGCGGTGGCCGGTCTCTCGGTGCCCTACACTGGCGTTGCGGCCCGCTCGTTCCGGGAGACGTATGAGGAGATCTTCACCGCGCGCGGCAAGTTCTTCTACCAGCACTACTTCCAGGCCGAGGGTGTGGCCGAAGCCGAGCTGGAGGCGGATGTCCGAAGCTCGCTTCGGCGGTTCTACTACGCCATCAGCGGCGAGGCGCCGGACGGGACCTGGCCGAGCGACAAGGTGGTGGGCGACCCCCTGTTGTTGCGACTGCCCGATCCCAACCCCTTTCCGGCGTGGCTCACCACCGCAGACCTCGACTACTTCGTCGGCGAGTTCGAACGCTCGGGCTTTCGCGGGCCGCTGAACCGCTATCGCAACCACGACGCCGACTTCGCCTGGCTGCAAGGCTTCAAGGATCGCAAGATCGAGCAACCGGCGCTGTTCATCGGCGGCGAGCGCGACCTGGTGCTGACCATGTTCGGCCGGGTCGACTTCGTGCCGATCATGAAGGCGCAGATTCCGGACCTGCGCGGCCACGACATCCTGCCCGGTTGCGGCCATTGGACCCAGCAGGAACGGCCCGCGGAGGTGAACCAGCGGCTGGTGGCGTGGCTGAAAGGGCTGTGAATTTCACCTGAGGCCGCCGATCTGATATGAGCGCCGCCTTGTCCGTGACCCTCGATCTCTCCCGCGCTGTGCAAGCGCCGGCCGCCGCGCCGCCCGCCAAGCCAAACCTGACCGGCATGACGCGCGAGGAACTGCGTCAGGCGCTGATCGACGCCGACGTCGCGGCGCCGGACAAGGCGAAGATGCGCGCCGGCCAGGTCTGGGGCTGGCTGCAGCATCATGGCGTCACCGAGTTTGATGCAATGACAAGCATCGCCAAGCAGACGCGAGCGCTGATGGCCGAGCGGTTCACCCTCGCGCGGCCGGAAATCACCTCGCGCCAGCAGAGTTCCGACGGCACCATCAAGTGGCTGATCCGGTTCGCGCCCGGGATCGAGGCGGAGACGGTGTTCATTCCCGACGTCGCCCACTCCGGCGCGCTGTGCGTCTCCAGCCAGGTCGGCTGCACGCTGAACTGCACCTTCTGCCACACCGGCACGCAAGGCCTGGTGCGCAACCTGACCGCGGCCGAGATCGTCGCCCAGGTGCAGATCGCCCGCGACGACCTGGGTGACTGGCACACGCCGATGGAAGGTCGCCAGCTGACCAACATCGTGTTCATGGGCATGGGCGAGCCGCTCTATAATCTCGATGGCGTCGCGACTGCGCTCGACATCATCTCCGACAACGAGGGCATCGCCATCTCGCGGCGGCGGATCACCGTCTCCACCTCCGGCGTCGTGCCGCAGTTGAAGGCGCTGGGCGAGACCACGGGCGCGATGCTGGCGATCTCGCTGCACGCCACGCGCGACGAGCTGCGCGACGTGCTGGTGCCGATCAACAAGCGCTATCCGCTGGCCGAGCTGATGGCCGCGATCCGCGCCTATCCGGGACTCTCGAACGCCAAGCGCGTCACCTTCGAATACGTGATGCTGAAGGGCGTCAACGACTCGCCCGCCGACGCCAAGGCGCTAGTGAAGCTGATCTCGGGCGTGCCGGCCAAGATCAACCTGATCCCGTTCAACCCCTGGCCGGGCGCGCCGTACCAGTGCTCCGACCGGGCGACGATCGACGCCTTCGCCGGCATCCTGAAGCGCGCCGGCTACGCCTCGCCGATCCGCAGGCCGCGCGGGCGCGACATCCTCGCCGCCTGCGGCCAGCTGAAGTCCGAGAGCGAGAAGCTGCGCGCCAGCGCGCGTCGCCGCCAGGACCAGACGCCCGCCGCGCCGGCCGCCAACGCCGCCATCGACTGATGAGCTTCTCGTGGCCGTCTCCGGAACTCGACGCCTGGGCGAGCGGGTTTCCGATCACCCTTTTGCATGTCGCGGTGGCCCTGGTGATTCTTGTCGCCGGCGCGGCGGTCTATGCGCTGGTGACGCCGCATCGCGAGATCCAGCTGATCCGCGAGGGCAATGCGGCGGCCGCGCTGTCGTTCGGCGGCGTGCTGGTCGGCATCGCCCTGCCGCTGGCCTTCGCGCTGGCGGCCTCTACCTCGGTGGTGGAGATATTGCTCTGGGGCGTGACCACGATCGTGATCCAGCTGGCGCTGTTCTGGCTGGTCGACCTGGTGCTGCGCGGCCTGCCGGAGCGGATCAAACGCGGCGAAGTCGCTGCGGCGGCGCTGCTCGTCGGCGCCAAGCTGGCGGTGGCGGCGATCCTGGCCGCCGCCGTGAGCGGCTGAGCGCGTCTCGGTGAGCTTTCCGCGCTTTCCTGAATGGCTGGTCTATCCCTCGTTGGTGGCGACGCTGCTTGCGGCGGCGCTCGGTCGCCACCACGCCAACGCGCCGCCCCCGCCGCCGCCGCTCTCCGCCAGCGAAGGGGCGGTGCTGTCGCAGACCTCGCCGATCGACCCGGCGGTGGTGGTGAAGGTGCGGCCGCGCCGGGGCGACGACGCCGGCACCGCGTTTTCGGTCAACGACAGCGGCGTCTGGCTCACCGCCCGCCACGTGGTCGAGCACTGCGCGCGGGCGGCGATCATGGTCAACGAGACCGAAGGCGTCGAGGCCAAGGTGCATCTGGCCCCGCGCGGCGAGGCCGCCGTGCTGATCACCGCCGACGGGTCGCCGGCGCTGCCGCTCGCGTCCGGACCGCTGCGGCGCGGCCAGTACGGCTACGAAGCCGGCTTTCCGCGCGGGCGGCCGGGCGAGGTGGCGAGCCGGCTCTTGGGACGCGGCATGCTCTCGCTGCGTGGCCGCGGCGTGCGCAACGTGCCGGTGCTGATCTGGGCCGAGGTCGGCCGCACCGAGGGCCTGCGCGGCGCGCTGACCGGCATGTCGGGCGCCCCGGCGATGGACCGCGAGGGCCGGGTGGTCGGCGTCGCAGTGGCCGAGTCGCCCCGCCGCGGCCGACTCTACACCACCACCCCCGACGCGATCGCCGCCGCCCTGATCGCCGCCCGCGCCCACCGCGCGCCGGGCGCCGCCGGCCAGTCCATCACCACCGAAAACTACGGCCTCGCCGCTGACGACCTGCGCCGCTCGCTCCGCATCGCCCCGGTGGTGTGCGTGAAGTGAGCAGTCTTCCCCCCTCCCCCTTGCGGGGAGGGGTCGGGGGTGGGGGTGCGACCTCGGTCTATGGTGAGAAACCCAAAGAGGTAATCGGCAGCAGCGAGCAGACACCCCCACCCCCAACCCCTCCCGCAAGGGGGAGGGGAGCTTGAGCGCTACTCCGCCACCACGCGCTTCGGCTGCACCCTGGCCAGCACCACGCACAGCACGATCGCCGGGAGGCCCAGCGCCGCGGCCAGCAGGTAGAACAGCGCATAGGCGTCGAGCAGGGTGCGCCCGTGCTGCAGGCTCTCGACGATGGCGCCGGAGAAGCCCTTGAGGAACTTGCCGGTCCAAGCCAGGGCCGAGGTCAGCAGCGCGTACTGTGTCGCGGTGTAGCCGAGGCTGGTCAGGGTCGACATGTAGGCGACCAGGGCGACGCCGGAAAACCCGATGGCGATCGAGTCGAACGCCATGATCGCCTGGAACGCGCTGACGCTGACGGGGCCCAGACCAAACAGTGCGTAGTCACCGCGATGCCAGCCCAGCAGGGCGAAGGCGCCGATGCCGATCGGCTGCAGGATCGCGCCCATGATCAGGGTTCGGGCGTTGCCCAGCCGCAGCGAACAGAAGCCGCCCAGGGCAATGCCAAGGAAACCCCACGGCGTGCCGATGAAGAGGCGCGTCCAGCCGATGGTGTCCTTATCGATCGCCAGCGCCTTGTAGTACGGGTTGCTCATCGGTCCGCGCATGTAGTCACACAGGTGGTAGAAGGTGATGGTCAGAAGGATCAGCGCCGCCATCGCCCAGCCGTGGGTCTTGAAGAAAGTGATCAGCGGGCCGATCACCGCGTCGTAGACTGCCTGGGCCGGGTGGCGACCCGCCTCGCGCGCCTTCTCCTCCATCACCACGTCCGCTGCGGCCGGCTCTTTGGCCAGCAGCACCGCGACTACGCCCACCGCCATGCCGGCGCCGTAGATCACGTAGCTGATCGGCCAGCCGAGCCGCTTGGCGACCATCAGGATCACCGCCTCGGTCAGGATCAGGGCGAAGCGGTAGCCGAGGCTGTAGGCGGCGGTGAGCAGGCCGAGTTCGTCGGCGTCGGACGCGGTCTCGATCCGCCAGGCGTCCATCGCCGTGTCCTGGGTCGCGGCGCCGATGGCGGCGATAATTGCGCAGGCGACCAGCCAGCCGAGCTGGGTTTTGGGATCGACCAGACCCATGCCGATCAGACCGGCGCCGGCCACCACCTGGCTGAGCAGCATCCAGCTGCGCCGACGGCCGAGCCGGCCCAGCAGCGGCAGCGGGATGCGGTCGACCATCGCGCCCCAGACAAACTTCACGGTGTAGGTGAGGCCGACCCAGGAGAGCGCGCCGATGGCCGCCAGCTTGATGCCGTCGTCCGCCAGCCAGAAGCCCAGCGTATTGCCGATCAGCATGAACGGCAGGCCGGAGGCCAGGCCCATGATCAGCATCAGCGAAACGCGCGGACGCCCCAGCGCCTTGATCACGTCCCACATCCGGCGCTTGCGCGCTGGCGCGTCGGCGGCGGCGGTGGCAGGCATGCCGGCTCCGTGGAGACGAGACCGGCCGTCAGACCGAATCCCCTAGGAGGCGACCTTGACGCGGGCGGCCTCGCGCGTCCAGCCGTGGCCGGTCCAGCGGGCGAGGGCGACCCGCAGGTCTTCCGGGCTGAGCGGCTTGACCAGGAAATCGTCCATGCCGGCGTCGAGGCAGGCGCGGCGGTCGTCGTCGAAGGCGTTGGCGGTCAATGCCACGACCGGTGTGTTGATCCCGCGCGCTCGCAGGCTGCGCGTGGCGGCCAGGCCCCCGGCGCCTGGCATGCGCACGTCCATCAGCACCAGGTCGAAGGTCTCGCCGGCGAGGGCTTCAAGCGCCGCCTCGCCGCTCTCGACGTGTCGCACCTCCGCCCCTTCGCGGCGCAGCAAGGTGCGGGCGAGCATGGCGTTGATCGGATTGTCTTCCGCCAGCAGCACGCGCACGCCGCCGGCGAGAGGCGCGTGCCGGGCGCGGCGGGCGATGCGGTCGTCCGGCGCCTGGGTCTTCCCCGCGAGCATCACCCGCTCGACCAGCGAGGCGCGGCGCAGCGGCTTGATCAGATAGCCGCCGAAGCCGGCTTCGCGATAGCGCGCGATCCGCTCGCGCTCTTCCGGCTTCAGCAGGACCACGGTCGCGCGGCCGGGCGGCGGCGTCATCACGCCCGCCTCACCGGCCAGCAGATGGTCGATCAGCATCACGTCGCCTTCGCCGCTGAGGGTTACGGCCTGCGCGATGTCGGCGGCCCGGAGCGCGCGGCCGCCGCTGGCCTCGACCTGGCGCGCCGCGGCTTCGCGGACGATGGCGCTGGGCGAGGCGATAGCGACGGTGCGGCCTTCCAGCGTCGTCGGCGGCGCGCTGGAGGCGGCCGCCTCGAACTTCGCTTCGAACCAGAAATCCGCCCCGACGCCCTCGACGCCGCCCACGCCCAGCCGCCCGCCCATCGCCTCGGCCAACCGCCCGGCGATGGCGAGGCCGAGCCCGGCGCCGACCTGGCGCGCATCGCGGCCGCTGCCGCCCTGGGCGAAGGCTTCGAAGATGCGCTCGCGTTCGGCCTTGGGCACGCCCGGCCCGGTGTCGGAGACGGTGAAGCGCAGGGCGCCCTTCGACGTCATCTCTGCCAGCACCAGCACGCCGCCGGTCTCGACGAACTTGACCGCATTGCCGGCGAGATTGAGCAATATCTGCCGCAGCCGGCCTTCGTCGGCGAGCACCGGGGCCAATCCGGCGTCGGCCGCCCAGCCGATCTCGACGCCTTTCTCGTGCGCCTTCGGGCTCAACAGTTCGCAGACCTGGCGCATCAGGTCTTCCGGCGAGACCACGCCAGGCGCCAGCTCGACCCGGCCGGCGCCCAGGCGGGCGTAGTCGAGCACGTCGTTGACGAGGCCGAGCAGGTGCTCGCCGCTCTCGGTCAGCGCCGCCACATAGGCGCGCTGCTCCTCGGTCAGCCGGGTCGATTCCAGCAGCCGCGCCATGCCGATCACGCCGTTCAGCGGCGTGCGGAACTCATGGCTCAGCGCGGCCAGATGTTCGTGCGGAATCCCAACGCTGGAAGGCTCACTCATGCGCGTCTTGTAAGCTGGCGCGATTTAACGAGCGGTCAAACCGCCGCGGCCGGGATAGATTTGCGAAAGGCGCGTGGGAACTGTCGGATTGAACGCGAATGACCGAGAACGACGACACGGAAAGCGGAGAAGAGGCAAAGCCCGGTCCCGGCTCGAAGCAGCCGATCGACGCCGAAGGGCTGAAGTCAGTCACCGACCGAATGACGCCTCAAGCCGAGTCTGCCGGGTCATTTGTAAGGCGGATGCGCGACGAGGACCGCTACTAATCCGTCGCGCACCCAACCCTCAGCTCGCCAACAGGTCCTCGCTCTCGGCCATCTGGCGCGCTGCGGGAGCGGCGAGCAGGGCCAGCCAGTCGGCGTCGACCACCTTGCGGACGAACTTGTCGACCGGCAGCGGGCGGGCGAAGAAGAAGCCCTGGAACAGCTGGCAGCCCAGCACCCGCAGCGCCTCGACCTCCTCGCGCGTCTCCACGCCCTCGGCCAGCACGGCGATGTCGAGCCGGCGGCCGAGTTCGATCAGCGCGGCGCAGATCGCCTGGCCGTCGTGGCGGGAGGCCACATCGGTGACGAAGGCGCGATCGATCTTCAGCTTGGAGAAGGTCAGCGATTTCAGGTCGCCGAGGCTGGAGGCGCCGGCGCCGAAATCGTCGATCGCCACGTTCACGCCGATCGCGGCCAGCGCGTCGAAGGTCTTGCGGGTGCGCGGCAGGTCTTCCATCAGCGCGGTCTCGGTCAGCTCCAGTTCGAGCCGCTGCGCCTTCAGGCCGTGGCGCTGCAGGGCCGCGGCGACCATCGCCGGCAGGCCCGGATCGCGGAACTGGCGCTCGGAGAGATTGATGCCGACGCGGAAGCCCGGCAGCCCCAGGCTCTCGAACTCGCGTGCGTCGCGGCAGGCCTCGTCCAGCACCCAGCGGCCGACTTCGTCGATGAAGCCGGTCTGCTCCAGCACTGGCAGGAACTGCGCCGGCGGGATCGAGCCGAGTTCGGGGTGGCGCCAGCGCAGCAGCGCCTCGGCGCCGACGACGCGACCGGCGGTGAGGTCGATCACCGGCTGGTAGAACAGCGCCAGCTCGCGGCGCACGATGGCCTGGCGCAGCGCCTGCTCCATCGAGAACCGCGCTTCGGCTTCCGCCGAGCTTTCGTCGGAGAAGAACGCCAGCCGGCCCGGGGACACGCGGCTCGCTTTCGACAGCGCCGCCATGGCGCAGGCTAGCAGCGTCGCCGGGTCGTCGCCGTCGTTGGGCGAGATCGCCGCGCCGACACGCACGTCCGGATTGGTCTTCAGGTCGCCATCGCCGAGCGGCTCGCCGAGTTGCGCGGCCAACGCCTTCAGCGACTCGGCCGCGCCTTTCGGACCCGCGCCGTCGCAGAACCAGATCGCGAAGCAGTCACGGTCGACCTGGGCCATGGGCCGCGCGCCCGCCAGGGTCTGGCTCAGGCGCAGGGCGAACGCGCGCAGCGCCTTCTCGGCGCCGGGCCGATCGACGGCGGCCAGCCGGTCGAACTGGGCGAAGCGGATCACGCCGAGCAAGCCGGGGCTGCGCGACTCGCGGGCGATGTCCTTGGCCATCGCCGCGAGCAGCGGCTCGCGGGTGGGCAGGCCGGTCACCGGATGGCGGTTGGCGAGCCGGTGGCGCACCGACTCCAGCCGGGTGGAGATGGTGTTCATGTCGCTCAGCATCCGCACCACTTCGTCCGCGGACGCGTCCTTCTGCTGACCGGCGCCGGCCAGCACCGCGCCGGCGCGGGCGCCGTCGGTGATGGTGCTGAGCGCGACCAGCAGGGTGCGCAGGGCCAGCAGCGAGATGCAGCTCATCGCCAGCGAACTGGCGACCAGGGTCGGCAGCTGGCGGTGGTAGGCGAAGGCCTCGGGCCAGAACGCCATGCCGATCACCAGCGCCGAAGGCAGAGCCGTCGCGAAACAGGCGAAGATCAGCGCCTTGCCGCGAAACGACAGCTTCGGAATGTTGAGCAGCACTTGCGAGAAGCGAGGAGTTTCCATGACAGGGCGCCGCGAGATGGTTTAAGGGTCAACTCGCAGCTTCGCCTTGGACCGCCTTCTATTCGGTGTATTTTCTCAGTGAATCTCTAGGTAACCGTATTGGCTCGCGGTTCTGGCGCAATTGTTCTTGGATTGCTAACCAAACAACTTGGCGCGAAAACAGCAGCGGCGCGATTTCGCGGCTCGGGTTAGGAAGGGCGCATGACCCAGCCCGCGCCGCGCGCCGAGCCGCGCAACGTCATCGTCGTCCTGCTCGACAGCCTGAACCGGCACATGCTGGGATCATACGGCGGGACCGAGTTCGAGACCCCGAACCTCGACCGTTTCGCGGGCGAGGCAGTGCGGTTCATGCGGCACTACACCGGCTCGCTGCCCTGCATGCCGGCGCGGCACGACATCCTCTGCGGCGCGCTCGACTTCCTCTGGCGCGCGTGGGGCTCGGTCGAGATCTGGGAAGACGCGATCACCTACGGCCTGCGCGGCGCCGGCGTCACCACCCAGCTGATCAGCGACCACCCGCACCTGTTCGAGACGGGCGGCGAGAACTACCACGCCGACTTCACCGCCTGGGACTACCAGCGCGGCCACGAGGGCGATGCCTGGAAAACGCGGCCCGACCCGAGCTGGGCCGGCGCGCCCGCCTTTGGCCGGCATTGGATGCCGTACGACAACAGCCGGCGCTGGTTTCGCGACGAGGCCGACTTCCCCGGCCCGAAAACGATGGCCGCCGCGACGCGCTGGGTCGAAGACAACGCCGGCGTACATGAACGGTTCTTCCTGTTCGTCGACGAGTTCGACCCGCACGAGCCGTTCGACACGCCCGAGCCCTGGGCTTCGAAGTACGATCCCGACTGGCAGGGTACACATCTGATCTGGCCGCCCTACGCGGTGGGGGCGAAAGCACGCGGGATCATCGACGATCGCCAGGGTCGGCAGATCCGCAGCCAGTACGGCGCCAAGCTGTCGATGATCGACCACTGGCTCGGCAAGCTCCTGGCCGCGGTCGACGCGCGGGGCCTCGCCGAGGACACCATGGTCGTGATCTGCACGGACCACGGCCACTACCTCGGCGAGAAGGATATCTGGGGCAAGCCGGGCGCGCCGATCTACCAGCCGATGGGCCACATCCCGCTGATGATCCGCAGCCCCGGCGTCTCCCCCGGCGTTTGCGACGCGCTGACCACCGCCGTCGACATCTTCGCCACCCTGGCCGACGTGTTCGGCGTCACCTTGCGCCAACGCACCCACGGCCGGTCGCTGATGCCGCTGCTGCGCGGCGAGACGGCGTCCGTGCGCGACTGGCTGCTGACCGGCGTCTGGGGCAGGGACGTGGTGCTGGTCACCGGCCAGCACAAATACGTCCGCGGCCCCGCCGGCGAGAACGGCCCGCTCTCGATGCTCTCGAACCGCTGGTCGACCATGCCGACCCACGGCGCGGTCGACCCCCGCGTCGCCCTGCCCCTGCCGGACGCCCGCGCCTTCCTCGACCACATGCCCGGCACCGACGTCCCAGTGATCCACCAGCGCTGGGACGCCGGCGACGCCGTGCCGTTCTGGGCAAAGTACCGGCCCAGCGGCAACCATGTGTACGACCTGGAGGCCGATCCGGGCGAGGAGCGGAATTTGGCGGGTGGGGGGCTGGAGGCGGAGCTGGCGGAGCGGTTACGGGCGGCGCTGGTCGAGTTGGAAGCGCCACAGACGCAATTCGAACGACTGGGCTTCTAAAGTGGGGACCACGAAGTGGTGGAGGAGGTGCGTTGCAGCGCGCGGCTGTGGGGGGCCCTGGGTCGGGTTAAGTCGCCTTGCCGAATTTGGCGCGCTGCATCGTACCCCATCCACCGCTTCGCGGTTCCCCTTCCCCTACGGGGAAGGATTTAGGCGCGCTCCGAGTCGCCGGTCGCGCCGATAAAATCCTCCTCCGTAGGAGGAGGGGGACCACGAAGTGGTGGAGGAGGTACGATGCAGCGCGCGGCTACGGCAAGTTAGCTTCGACTCCTCGCCGGTCTGTGTCCCGATGCGCCAGCCAGACGTTCGCGAGCGCTCGCCAAGATGGTCGTCAGCGGCCCAATCGGGTCCGCCAACAGGTCAGCCGCCGGTATTCTCAGCGTTTCGATCCCTCGCGCGGCGAACCATGCATCACGCTCCGCGTCGCGAGCCGGATTGTCTCCTAACGTGTGGTGCGCGCCGTCCACTTCGACCGCCAACTTGGCCGCGTCGCAGTAAAAATCGAGCACGTATTCTCCTATCGGGTGCTGGCGACGAAAGCGCAGGCCCTCGAGGTGGTCGCCGCGGATATGCTGCCAGAGGATCACTTCGGGCAGAGACATCTCGCGGCGGAGTTTCTTCGCGAAATCCTTGGTTCGCTTCGGGCCGTCCATGGCCAAGCTTAGCAGAGAACAGCGCGCTGCAACGCACCTCCTCCACCACTTCGTGGTCCCCCTCCTCCTACGGAGGAGGATTTTGCGGGAGGATTTCTAAGCCGGGATCCGCACCGGCAGGTACTCGTACCCCTTCACGAACGACGAATAGACCCGGGTCGGCTCGCCCATCACGTCGATGCGGGGGAAGCGGCGCAGGATTTCTTCCCAGATCACCCGCAGCTGCATCTCGGCCAGGCGGTTGCCGACGCAGCGGTGGATGCCGAAGCCGAACGACAGGTGCTGACGGGGGCGTTCGCGGTCGATGATGTAGGCGTTCGGGTTGTCGATCACCTCGTCGTCGCGGTTGCCCGAGACGTACCACATGATCACCTTGTCGCCGGCCTTGATCTGCTTGCCGCGGAACTCGAAGTCGACCAGCGCGGTGCGGCGCATGTGGGCCAGCGGGGTCTGCCAGCGGATGGTCTCGGAGACCATTGAGGGGATCAGCTCCGGGTGGTCGCGCAGCTTCTGGTACTGGTCGGGGTTCTGGTTCAGCGCCACGAGCGAGCCGGAGATCGAGTTGCGGGTGGTGTCGTTGCCGCCTACGATCAAAAGCACGATGTTGCCGAGGTATTCCATCGGCTCCATGTTCCGCGTCGCATCGCCGTGCGCCAGCATCGAGATCAGGTCGTTGCCCGGCTCGGCGTTCACGCGCTCGTTCCAGAGCCGCATGAAGTACTCCAGGCACTCGCGCAGTTTCTCGTGCTTGAACTCGATGGTCGGGCACTTCTCGGTGCCGGGAGGTGCGGTGGCGATGTCCGACCAGTAGGTCAGCTTGCGCCGTTCCTCGAACGGGAAGTCGAACAGGGTCGCCAGCATCTGGGTGGTCAGTTCGATCGAGACGCGGTCGACCCAGTCGAAGGTCTCGCCGATCGGCAGTTCGTCGAGAATCTTGGCGGCGCGCGAGCGGATCAGGCCTTCCATCTGCGCGAGGTTGTGCGGCGAGACGATCGGGCTGACCACCTTGCGCTGGGCGTCGTGCTTGGGCGGGTCCATGGCGATGAACATCGGCATGCGGAATTCCGCCGGCGCGTCGCCGATGGTGATGCCGCCCTCGGACGAAAACACCTGGTGATTGGTGTCGATGTCCATGATGTCTTTGTACTTGGTGATCGACCAGTACGGGCCGTGCTCTTCATTGACCGCGAAGTGCACCGGGTCCTCGCGGCGCAGGCGCTCGAAGTAGGGCCAGTGGCTGTCGTTCAGGAACAGGGTCGGATCGGCGACGTCGATCTGGTCCAGCGGTATCGACCAGGCCCGCGCCTTGGCCTCCGGGTCAATCTGAACCGCGCCGTCGGCCATGGTCTCGCTCCCGATG
>Ga0302314_10014891_pt1 | contig 13261 bp, 12 predicted proteins | sample III_Palsa_N2_3_FD_200533 | JGI IMG/M metagenome (GOLD analysis project Ga0302314, IMG submission 200533) | Peat permafrost microbial communities from Stordalen Mire near Abisko, Sweden - III_Palsa_N2_3 | ecosystem: Environmental > Terrestrial > Soil > Palsa > Peat permafrost | place: Sweden...
GGCCACGCCGTAGTACTCGGTCGCCTCCAGCGGGTGTCCGCTCTCGAGCAGGGCGTCGCCCGCCTGCTCCATCGCGAGCGCCGAGAGCTGAGCGTCGCCTGACCCGGTGGCCGCCGCGTTGGCGGCAGTGAGGGTCGCGAGCGCCTCTGCGCGCCGCCCGGCATAGGCCAAGGCGGTTCCCTGATCGAGCAGCCCCAGCGCCTCCTCACCCCGCCAGTTGCTGTAGTGCAGCCGGGCGCGGTTGACCGTGATCGCGAAGTAGTCGGCGGCCGCGTTGTAGCGGTGCTCGAGGAAGGCGATCTCGCCCTCGCGCTGAACGGGGAGGACGTTGTGACGCTGCGCCTGGGACCACTCGTACGCCGCCCCGGCGGCGCGGCGAAGGTTGCCGGCGTAGCGCCACAGGTTCTGGCGGAGGTCCTCGAGGTCCGAAAGCGATGTCGGCGCCGCCGCGCGCGTGGCGGCCCCAGGGTGGCCGAGCACGAGCTCGGCGACTCCGGCCAGGTCCCGAGGGCCATCGTCGAGGACCGCGAAGCTCGAATTGCAATCGGACTCGCCCGGTCTCAGGTCCGTGAGCCGCGGCGAGAAGTCGCTGAGGACTTCGGCCGGATGCCCGGAGAGGAGCAGGTCGACGAGGCGCGACCATCCCGGGCACCAGCGCGCCGCCCCGCCGACGCCGTTCATGGGCAGGAAGGAGGGAAGGAAGGAGAGGTAGCTGACGGTCGACGAATTCAGCACCGAAGGCTGGGTGATCACGACGATGTCCGCCGGCTCCATCACCCCGACGCCCGTGGACAGGGGATCGTTGACGTCCTCGTTCCCGCTCGCGTCCCGATTGGCCGCGGTGGCGGGATCGGTCGGCGACACGTAGACGAAGGGGGACGCGTAGAGCTCGGCGCCGCTGGGGAAGGTGTGGGCCGAGCTCAGCTTCGCGGCGGCCACGGCGGCGGCGGCGAAGCGGTGTCCACGCTGGAGGTAGTCGAGCAGCCTCACCTGCAGAGGAGCGGAGGCAGGGTCGGCCGCGACCGCGCGGCGCTGAGCGGCGATGGCCCCCTTGAGGTCGCCGAGCTCGGCCAGGGCGCGCCCCAGCCCTGCGCGGTTCTGGAAGTTCGGCTGCAGCGCGACGGCCCGCTGGTAGTACGCCCGCGCCGCCTCGAAGCGCCGGCGCGCCGCGAACGGCTCGCTGTCCTCGAGCTGGTAGCCGGCGAGCATGTCGGCGTCGCCCTCGCCGGCCCACGATCCGGCGGCTCCGGGAAACAGGCGCTGCATGCGCCGGAAGGTGCCGAACAGCGCCGAGTCGGTCGCCGCGCCTCCGCGGGTGTCGGACTGGAGCTCGTATTCCCCGAGGCCCCACAGGGGCGTGGGGTCCCGCGGGCACGCCGCCACCGCTTTCTCATACATGCTCTGCGCTGGGTCACTGATCTGGTTCTCATCCGCGGCCCAGAGAAAGGCAAGGTTTAGCTGCGCGGCACAGCCGCCGCCCCCGGACACCGCGTGCCTCAGCAGGTCGAGCGCGAGGATTCCGCCGTCGATAAAGACCGAGCTGTGGGCGCGCCCCTCGCCGGTCGTGGGCGCCGACCCGTTGATGATGAGCAGGGCGGCGAGGTCATTCTCCTGCAGCGGCGCCGCCGCAGGCAGCGGCGGCAAGCGCGGATCGAGATATGTCACCCGCGGCAGGGCCCGCTCGATCGCCCGTACCCGCCGCGCGCCGAACAGACCCCGCAGCCGCGCATCAATCGCCCGCAGCTCCGCGGCATCCCCGCCCGCGACCAACCCAGCCACCTGCCCCGAGGTCATCGACACGAACACGGGAAGGCCCCGCACCTGCTGCCCAGAGGCCCCCACCCGCAGCGGCGCCAGCCGCACCCCCAGCACCGGGGCAACCGGCTGCGCATCCGCCGCCAGCCGCGAAGCCACCGGAAACACCACCAGCGCCACCACCCCAACCACCAGCACCAAGTCCCCCCACCACAGCCGCTTTCTCACAGCCGTCCGCAAAAGCGCCCTCCCCATTCCGAGCCACGATCCAAAGCGAGCCTACCGCAACGCCCGAGCCCAAACCAGGGCTAATGACCAAGCAAACACCGCCGCACTGTCATCCCGCTCAACCCGCCAGGCGCTTCGGTGGGGGTTGGGGCCGGCGCCCGGGAGACTTGCGTCCGCGCCCACCAGAAACCAACGAACCCGCCACCCCAAAGCCCTCTCCCGGCGGCGCCAGCCGACCCCCCACCGAACGAGCGACAGACCCCTACGTAATGAGCGGAATGATCAGCAGCGCCACAATGTTTGCCACCTTGATCATAGGGTTGATCGCCGGCCCCGACGTGTCCTTGAAGGGGTCACCGACGGTGTCGCCGGTAACCGCGGCCGCGTGAGCTTCTGAGCCCTTGCCGCCGAAGGCGCCGTCTTCGATGAGCTTCTTGGCGTTATCCCAGGCGCCGCCTCCTGCGGTCATCGAGATGGCCATGAACACGCCGACGACGATCACCCCGATGAGCAGGCCGCCGAGCGCCTCGATGCTGATCAGGCCGACGATCACGGTGAAGACGATCGGGATCAGGGCAGGAATGATCATCTCGCGCTGCGCGGCCTTGGTCACGAGGTCGACGCAGGTGCCGTACTCGGGCTTCTCGGTGTAATCCATGATTCCCGGGTGCTCGCGGAACTGGCGGCGCACCTCCTCGACGACGGCGGCGCCGGCGCGGCCCACCGCCTCCATCGACAGCGCGGCGAACAGGTAGACCATCAGGCCGCCGATGAGCAGGCCGATGAGGACCGGGGGGTTACCGATGGTGAAGTTCTCGAGCTTGTGCTTGCCGATCAGCTCCTGCTCGAAGGCGTTGAAGAGGACGAGGGCGGCCAGTGCGGCGGAGCCGATCGCGTAACCCTTGGTCACCGCCTTGGTCGTGTTGCCGACCGCGTCGAGCTTGTCGGTTACGTTCCTGACCTCTTCGGGGAGGTCGGCCATCTCGGCGATGCCGCCGGCGTTGTCGGTGACGGGCCCGAAGGCGTCGAGCGCGACGATCAGGCCGCACAGTGAGAGCTGCGCCATCACCGCGACGCCGATGCCGTAGATGCCGTGCGTGCCGCCGCCGCCGAGCTTCCACGAGCCGAAGATCCCCAGGGCGATGACGAGCGCCGGCAGCGCCGTCGCCTGGTACCCCTGGGCGAGCCCCTGGATGATGTTTGTGGCGTGGCCGGTCTGCGAGGCGCTCGCCGTGCTCTTCACGGGTGAGAAGCGCGTCGAGGTGTAGTAGTCGGTGATGAAGAAGAGCAGCGCGGTGACGCCGAGGCCGATCAGGGCGCAGAGATAGAACTTCCACCAGTGGGGGCCGGCCACGCCGCTCTTGTAGGTGACGCCGTGCATCAGCCATTTCGTCACCGGGATGAAGGCGAGCGCGGCGAGGCCGCCGGAGACCGCGAGGCCCTGGTACAGCGCGCGCTCGACGTTGCCGGTCTTCGACTTGACCGCGAAGGTACCGATGATCGAAGCGATGATCGAGACGCCGCCGATGACGAGCGGGTAGAGCGCGAGCGCGCTCGTCTGCTGGAAGAGGAGGATGCCCAGGAGCATGACGGCGACGGCGGTGACCGCGTAGGTCTCGAACAGGTCGGCCGCCATGCCGGCGCAGTCGCCGACGTTGTCGCCGACGTTATCGGCGATCACGGCGGGGTTGCGCGGGTCGTCCTCGGGAATCCCGGCCTCGATCTTGCCCACCAGATCGGCGCCGACGTCGGCGCCCTTCGTGAAGATGCCGCCGCCGAGACGGGCGAACACGGAGATCAGCGAGCCCCCGAAACCGAGGCCGATCAGGCCGTCGACGGCGTGTGTCGTGCTCTCACCGGCGATCCAGGTGAGGATCCCGTAGTAGCCGGCCACACCGATGAGCGCGAGACCGACGACGAGCATGCCCGTCACCGCGCCGGCACGGAACGCGACGTCGAGCGCGCGGGAGATGCCGCTACGGGCCGCTTCGGCGACGCGCGCATTGGCCCGCACCGAGACGTTCATGCCGACGTACCCGGCGCTGGCCGAGAGCAGCCCGCCGATCGCGAAGCCGATGGCGACGCGAATGTTCTGAATCGGGATCAGGACGATGAAGAGAATGACTCCAACCCCGGCGATCGTCGTGTACTGCCGGTTCAGATACGCGCGAGCGCCCTCCTGCACAGCAAGAGAGATCGAGCGCATCTGCTCGTTGCCGGGAGACAGCGCCAACAACGAGCGCGCGGTGAGAGCACCGTAGAGGATGGCGGCGGCGGCGCCCACCAGCGCAATGAGGACGCCGTGGTGCGTCAGAAAGCTAGACAAGTGTTCCTCCGGAGAGCAGGTTCAGATCGAGAGAAAGCGCGGACTGGAAAGCGCGCCCAAACAAGTGTGGAGGGCCCTCCACCCGTTTTGCTCGGACAGGGACCCTGGGAGCGCGCGAGTGTACCGGCCCGGGCGGCGGAATGCCTCACCGAGGACCGGCGACGCGGGAGTTCTGGGCAGCAGAACTCTCAAGGCGCTAGGCGGCATAGCCGACGAGCGCTCCGCTACTGACCCGGAATCCAGAGCCTCCCGCTGCGTTGTGCCGGTCCCGGCTCGCCGGGCTTGGGCGGCTCGGAGGCGGGCGGCGTCGGGGGCGAAGCGGCTTCTCCGCCCGGACCGCCGGCCTGGGGTTCCTCGCCGGAACCTGGTTGGCCGCCGGCGGGCGCCTCGGTGCCGGCGGGCGCCTCGGTGCCGGCGGGGGCCTGGCCGGCGATGGGCACCTGGCCGCCGATCTTCACGAACGCGAGCTGGAGCTGAGAGACGGCGTCGCGGATCGGGCCTGCCTGATCGGGCAGGATCTGCTCCACGAGTGGGCTCAGGGCGCGAACCGACTCGATCGCCAGGTAGACCTGCGCGGGGTCGCGCTCGCCCTCGGTTCCAGGTGCGAGTCCCGTGCGCCGCATCCCGAGGTTGACGAGCGAGACCACGCTCTCGAGGAGAACCTGCTCCACCCGCAGCCGCTTCATCTCCGCCTCGTAGGCGGCGCGCAGCTCTTCTTCTGTCGGTTGTTCGCTCGTGCTCATGGGGCCATTCATCGTAGACGTCCGGTCCCGGCGACAGGGCTTTGACCATAGGTCGCGCGTGTCTCGGCAACCGAGGCAGCGTAGATCTCGGTCATGCTCGTCCCCGCGTCGATCTGGCGTCGCTGTCGCTGCGAGCCGTTGAGCTCGGAGAGCACCACTTCGAGCCCGAGCTCGGCGCACACGGGCGCGGTCCACTCGAGCAGGCGCTCGACCTCGGCTGCCGCGGGGCGCTCCTCGACTCGTTCGAGATCGATGAGCTTGCCGTCGAGGCCGTAGCGAAGCGCGCGCCACATGTTCTCCTCGATCATGCGACCAGGGTGATGGTTGACCGGCCGGCCGTTGTCGTGGTCACGCGCGGCCTGCGCGACGCAGGCGACGATCAGGGCCGCGAGAGCCTCGGACTCGGCCGCCGTCGGTTGCGCATCGCAGACCCGGACCTCCACTGTCCCGAACGAGAAATGCGGTCGAACCGACCACCACACCTGCGTGTACTCGACCACCGACCGGGTTCGGCGCAGGAAATCGATGTACGCCGCGAACGTCTCCCAGTCGCCGAACGGGTCGGGCACGCCGCAGCGGGGAAAGCTCTTGGTGAATATCTGCGTGCGCGCGCTGTGCAGCCCCGAGTCGCGCCCGTCGAGAAACGGCGAGCTCGCCGAGACAGCGAGGAGCAGGGGCAGGACAGGACGCAAGCGGTCGCACACCGCTACGGCGCGGTCGCTGTCGCGAATCCCGACGTGGACGTGGAGCGAGAACGTGTTGTTACGCCAAGCCACGTACTTGAGCTCGCTCTCTACCCGGTGGTAGTGCTCGGTGTCGATGATCTGCTGCTCCCGGTAGTCCGCCCACGGATGGGTGGCGGTCGCGCCCAGGGCGACACCTCGCTCGGCGGCACACGCGAACAGGCGCCGCCGGCGGTCGCGCTGGGCCGCGATCGCCCCCGCGAGGTCAGCGCCCCTGCCGGAGCGAATCTCTATCTCCGATGAGATCAGCTCGCCGGCGATCGAGGCGGCGAGCAGGGGGTCGGCGGCCGCCGCCTCGCGGAGCTCCTCGAAGCGAGGAACTAGATCGAGCGTGCCTGGATCGAGGAGCGCGAACTCCTCCTCCAGGCCGACCGTGAAATCGGTTGACTGAGCGAAGGCCGCGCGCGCGGTGTCGACGTCGAGCTGCATCTGGGGTGGGCGCTCACTTACGTGAGATAGAAGTACAGCGCATAGAGCAGGTCGACGGCCGGGCTCGAGGTATGGACTGTTACTTCGGGGGGAACCTGGAGCAGCGCTTCGGAGTAGTTGAAGATGACGCGCACGCCGGCATCGACCACGGCGTCGGCGAGCGTCTGCGCCGCCGCGGAGGGGACGGCGAGGACGGCGACGACGATCTCCTCTTCCTCTACGACCACCTTGAGCTCGTCGTTGTGACGCACCGTGTGGGGGCCGACGGAGGTGCCGACCTTTCCCTCGTCGGTGTCGAACACGGCGACGACCCGGAATCCGTGGTCGGCGAAGATGTCGGAAGCCGCGATCGCGGTCCCCAGGTGGCCGGCGCCGAACAAGGCGATGTTGTGCTGCCCCGAAGTGTGCAGGATCGTCCGTATCTGCGACACCAACGAATCGATGCTGTAGCCGACACCACGCTTGCCAAATTTTCCAAAGCCCGACAGGTCGCGGCGAATCTGGGTCGAGTTGACGTGCGTGTACTCCGAGAGCTCCTGCGAGGAGATCGTGTCCTTGCCCATCTTGCGTGCCTGGGTGAGGACCTGTAGGTAACGCGACAGGCGTGCGGCGACGCCAAGCGAGAGCTTCTCCGCCGGCGCCTGCGCCGGCTTCTCGCCGGCTCCCGAGCCTCGGTCGTCGCCGCGACTAACCGTGTATTTCATCGTTGCTGCACTCTAGCGATCCGCCGAGTCAGCTCGGCCTCGTCGACGAACAGCTCGAAAGCCTCCTCGCCGTCGATGGTAACCACGGGGATGCGCTCGAGATAGGCACGCAGCAGCGCGTCGTCGGCTTCGATGTCCCGCTCCTCGAGCCCGAACGGGTGGCTCGAGCGCACGCGCTCGAGCACATCCCTGGCCTCGTCGCACAGGCAGCACCCTGCCCGCCCGTAGAGCACCACGGTCCTCATCGCCGGCGCTCCCCGCTGGCGAACACGTCGATGGCCAGATAGTCGGGGTACGGAACCGCGTCCAGGTACCGCGCCGCGCTCGCGATCATCGCCGCGTTGTCGGTGCACAGCTTCGTCTCGGGCACGTCGAGCTCGACGCCGAGCCCTGCCAGCCGCTCCCGGAGCGCGCCGTTCGCCGCCACCCCGCCGCCGACGGCGAGGCGGTCCAGTCCCGTCTGCCGCAGCCCGCGCTCGGCTCGGGTCGCCAGCGCCTCGACGATCGCCCGCTGATACGAGGCCGCGAGATCGGCGCGCCGCCGCTCGCTCTCGATCTCACCGAGCTCGCGCACCTTGTAGAGAAGGGAGGTCTTCAGCCCGGCGAAGGAGAAGTTCAGTCCGGCGACTCCGGCGCCGGTGGGAAAGGCAAAGGCCTCCGGGTCGCCATCGCGAGCGAGGCGCTCGAGCGCCGGCCCTCCGGGATAGCCGAGACCGAGGAGCCGGGCGCCCTTGTCGAACGCCTCTCCGGCGGCGTCGTCGAGTGTCTGGCCGAGCAGCTCAGGGTCGGGGCCATGATCGGTGACGTGGGTCAGCAGGGTGTGCCCGCCGCTCGCCACCAGGCTGAGGAAGGGGGGCTCGAAAGGCTCGGGGCCGAGCCAGCTCGCGGCCACGTGCCCGTGCAGGTGATCGACGGCAACGAGCGGTAAAGCGCGCGCGGCGGCAAGGGCTTTGGCCGTCGCCAGTCCAACGAGCAGCGCCCCGACCAGCCCCGGTCCCTGAGTCACCGCCACGCGGTCGATCTCAGTCAGGGTAACCTCGGCCGTGGCCAGTGCGTCCTCGATCACCGGACCGACGAGGTCCAGGTGCTGGCGGGAGGCGATCTCGGGCACCACTCCCCCGTAGCGGCTGTGGATCCCCTGGGAGGAGATCACGTTGGCGCGCACTTCGCCTTGCGCGGTGACGACCGCGGCGCACGTGTCGTCGCAACTGGTCTCGATCGCGAGGATCACTGGGTCTAGGCCGAGGCTGCGCCGCGCACGTCATCGGGCTCAGCGCCGCGCGCGTTTCCCGATGCGGTCCGGTCCTCCGGGACGCGCCACATGATCAAGGCATCCTCGCCCGTGTCCTGGTAGTAGCGCCGGCGCGTTCCTTCGGCGGTGAACCCGAAGCGCTCGTAGAGCTTGATGGCGCCGAGGTTCGAGGTGCGGACCTCGAGCGTGTAGCGGCCCTGGCCGACGCCGGCGCGCTCGAGCATCTGAGCGAGCAGCGCGCTCCCAACCCCGCGTCGGCGCCGGGTGGGGTCGACGGCCACGTTCATCAGGTGCCATACGTCGGCGTAGCGCGAGCAGATCAGGTAGCCGACGAGGTCGTCGCCGACGGTGGCGGCGAGACAGACGCCCGAGGGCTTGGAGAGCTCGAGGACGAACATCGCCAGCGACCAAGGGGTGGGAAACGCCCGGCGCTCGACGGCGATCACCTGTGGTAGATCCGAATAGCCGAGTCGGCGGATCGTGATGGTCTCTTCTGTCACTTCGGTCCCTGGTGGCGCTCGCGATAGGCGATCTCCGCGTCTGGTGCTCGAAGGTAAGCCGGCTCCACCTCGGCCGGCACAGTGGCGGGGAGACCGGCCGCAAGCCGGCAATGGTTCATGGCGCTGATCCAATGCAGCGGCGAATCCGATGGGGGTAGCACCGCCCCTACTCGTTCGAGCTGCTCCCTGAATCGTAGCGCCCCGTCCCCGATCGCCAGCGGCGCTGCCCCACTCGCGCCGGTGAGCCGTGCGACCTCGATCGCGAGCGCGTCCGGACGCAGCGCAGACGGCTCGAGCTCCAGCTCCCGGCCACGCCAGGCCGCAGCGAAGGCCTCGCCGCGACGAGCGTCGATGACGGCGAGCACGAGGGGCGCCTCGGCGCCGCCCTCCGCCGCCTCGGCAACCCTGGCGCCGAGGGCGGCGCTCGCGAGCGCGGCGCTGGCGAGCGCGTGCAAGCTGGAGATTCCCACGAGCTCGCATTCCCGGGCACGGGTGAGAGCGCGCGCGGTGGCGATCCCGATGCGCAGTCCCGTAAACGTCCCGGGACCCACGCCGACGGCGATCCGGTCCACCGCCTCCCAGCCCCCTCCGGCGTCCTCGAGGACGTCGGCGATCATCGGCAGCAGACGCGTGGCGTGCCCCGGGCGCTCCCCGGCCCGTGGGTCGTGGCGCAACTCGAGCTCGATCCCGGCTTCAGGGTCGCGTAGCGCCACGGTGGTCGCCTCCGTCGCCGTGTCGAAGGCGAGGATCCTCATTCGATCTCCGCAACTCGCCGGTCGCCGCCTGCGTGCGAGAGCCGGACTCGGCACGCGATCCTCGCGTGCGCTGCCAGCGCGTGCTCGCCCCCCTCGGGCCACTCGACGAAGGCGATCGTGTCAGGCCCGAGATAGTCGGCGAGGAGGGCCGGGTCCTCGCCCCCGATCCCCCCGGGCAGCCGATAGAGGTCGAGGTGCGAGATCGGGACGCGTCCGCGGTAGCGCTGGCCGATCGTGAAGGTGGGACTGGTGACCGGGTCGGTCACTCCGAGCGCGCGAGCGGCGCCGCGGACGAACGTCGTCTTGCCGGCGCCGAGCTCGCCCTCGACGAGCACGACGTCTCCGGGCGCCAAGGTCGCGGCCAGCGCGGCGCCGAGCGCTTCGGTCTGCTCGGCGGAGACGGTCTCTACCCGCCGCGTCACCGGGTCCGGCGTAACCCGGGTGCGGGGCGCGCCCGCCGCAGCGCCGTCCCCGCAGCGAGTAGGCCGACTCCGAGCAGGGCGAGGATCGAGGTATCGAACCCGGTCTTGGGAAGCCTGGGCTGCGCCGTCGTCGTGGTGGTGGTCGACGTCGGGGTCGTGGACGTCGGCGCCAACGCGACCGGTGGCGTGGAAGACAGTGTGGGCTCCCCACTGTGGGTTGACGCCAACGGAGGATAGAAGAGGGCGCCCGCGAGGAGCGCGAGCGTCGCGATCACCATCGCGAGAGGCCGGGGACGTAGCATTGCCGGTGCGGAACGATAGAGGACGTACCGGCGGCCACGATGCGCTTCGCGCGACGTGATGACAGCCCGCTTCGCTACCGTGAATTTTCGCGATGACTGTTCCTGCGACGGGATCGGAAGGGGGTCGCCTCGCCGCCGTTAGGCGCCGCTACGCCCCGATGCTCACGAACCTCCGCGGTTCGGAGACCGCCAAAGCGTCATGGCTCGCAGGAGCGATGATGGCCAACAACGTCATCGCCTTGGGCTCGACCGTCGTCTTCGCCCGCCTGCTCGGTGACGACTATGGGTCGTTGGCGGCGCTCGTGAGCTATTTTCTCATCCTCGCGGTGGCCGGTTATGCAATGCAGGTCGCCACCGCCCGTGAGGCCGTTCTCGGCCATCTCGGCGTCGGACCCGGGCTCGCGGCCACGGCCCGTAGCTGGACCAGGTCGATCCTCATCTTCACCCTGGTGATGAGCGTCCTCTCGGTGCTCTTCCGCCAGCCCATCGCCGACGCCGTCGGCGTCAAGGACGAGGCTTGGGCGGCAGCGCTCGGCATCCCCGCGGGCTGCCTGTATCTGTTGCTCACCATCCTTCGTGGGGTGCTCCAGGGAACCGGCGACTACCGCACCGTCGGGATCAGCCTCATCGGCGAACAGACCGTGCGGCTGATCGTCGGCGCCATTCTCGCCCTCGCCGGGCTCGGCGTTACCGGCGCCTACCTGGGAACGCCGCTGTCGTTCGTGGCCATGTCGCTGTACTGCATGTTCATGATCCATAGGGAGATCGGCGTGCCCATTCCCGGGCAGGGCGCGGCGCTCAGCCTGTGGCTGCACGTCAAGCGTGCGTGGGCCCCGATCGCCGCGCTCGCCATCATCGCCGTGCTCCAGAACATCGACATCATCGCCGCCAAGCACCGCTTCCCGAAAGACCTGGCCAGCTCCTACAGTGCGACGGCGGTGGCCGCGAAGGTAGTGATCTGGGTCGCCATGGGCGCGGGCTTCTATCTCGTCCCCGAGGTTTCGCGGCGCCGTGCCGCCGGGGGAGACACCCGACCGGTGCTGGCGCGCGCGCTGCTCATCATCGCCGTGGTCGCCGTCCCCTGCCTGCTCATCTTCGCCGCCGTGCCGCACTTGCTGCTCGAGCTTGCCTTTGGGAAGGGGCGGGCGACCGCCTCGGACTCGCTGTTCATCCTCGGCCTCGCCTTCACCGTGCTCGCGGCGACCTACCTGGCGATCCAGTACATGCTCGCGCTCAAGCAATTCTGGTTCCTGGTCGTGCTCGCTGCCGTCGCGGTAGCCGAGCCCGTATTCCTGCTCAACGCGAGCCAGAAGCCGGCCGGCTTCGCCGCCGTCGTCCTCGGGATCCAGGCCGCCGGCGCCCTGCTCGCTTTCGGCATCGCGCTCAGGCGCCGCGGCCCGCCGCCGGATCGCGCCGGCGGCTTACCACCCGATGCGGGCGAAGCTGAGGCTGAGGCGGCGACGCCGGAGCTGGTGTAGTCCATGGGAGGGAACGCCCTAGAACAGCCCCAGCTGAGTCGCTGGTTGCCGCTCGACCGGCGTTGGCGGCGGGTCAGGCTCGGGCTCGGGAACCGGCTCGAGGAAATCTGACGGTCCCGCGTCGACCGGGTCGGGCTGTTGCGGTGCTCCGAGCGCTAGCACCTCGGGCAGACGCTGAAAGTCCGCGCGCAGGGTCTCGAGCATCCGCGGCGTGTACAGCGCGGCGGCAGGGTGAAAGAGCGGGTACAGGCGCACGGCGCGGGCCCCCACGACGCGTACCTCAGACGCGCCGTGGAGGCGCGAGATCCCCGTCGGATCACCGCGCAGGAGCTTGGTCGAGAAGTTCCCGAGCGTGCAGATCACCGTCGGCTCGATGAGCTCGACCTGCCGCCACAGGTAGTCCTGGCACGACTCGATCTCGCCGGGGTGGGGGTCGCGATTCCCGGGAGGCCGGCACTTTAAGACATTTACCACGAACACATCCCGCCGTTCCAGCCCGATCTCCGCCAGCAGCTTGTCGAGCAGCTTCCCCGCCTGGCCGACGAAGGGAAGTCCCTGCTTGTCTTCGTTGGCTCCCGGCGCCTCGCCCACAAACATGAGCTCGGCGTTGGCGTTGCCGGACCCGAACACGACGGTCGTGCGCGTCTCGTGCAGCGGGCACCGGACGCAGCCCATGGCTTCGTCGTAGACCTCCTTGAGCTGCTCGCGACGTTCTGCGGGGCCAGTCACAGGGCACGCATGTTATTTCGACCCGCCGACGGGTACCATTGGTGGGCGGCCGTCACCCACCTGGGGACGGACTGCAGACCTATCAGCTTGATCACATCGCCCCCAGCCGACCGGTATCTCCATGAGGGAACTGGAACGGGATCTCCCTTCATCTGCGCGCACTAAGGTAGCCATCGTAGGCGCAGGCCGTCTTGGCGGCGCGCTGGCGGACGCCCTGCTCGAGGTGGGCTACGAGATCGACGGCCCGCTCGGGCGCGGGGTGGCTCCGCGCGAGAGCGACGTGGTCCTCCTGTGCGTTCCCGACCGGGAGATCGCCGCGGCCGCCGCCGGAATCTCCCTGCGAGCGCCTTCCCCTCTGGTCGGCCATTGCTCGGGGGCGACGGGACTGGCAGCCCTCGCCCCTCACGAGGCGTTCTCGCTGCACCCGCTGATGACGGTGACGGCACAGGGCGCGAGGTTCAGGGGCGCCGGTGCGACGATCGCCGGCACGACCCCGCGCGCGCTGGCGATCGCCCGGGAGCTCGCCTCCGCGCTCGGAATGCAGGCCGTGGAGATCGCCGAGCGCGACCGGGTCGCCTACCACGCCGCGGCATCGATGGCGTCGAACTTCCTGATCACGCTCGAGGGCGCCGCCGAGCGCCTCGCCGCCACCGCGGGCGTCGAGCGGTCCCTGCTCGTGCCGCTGGTCCGAGCGACGGTCGAGAGCTGGGCGGCGCTGGGCCCCGAGCGTGCCCTTACCGGGCCGGTGGCACGGGGTGACGAGGAGACGGTCGCCCGCCAGCGCGCGGAGATCGCAACGCGCACGCCCGAGCTCCTCGGGCTCTTCGATGCCCTGGCGCACGCCACGCGCTCCCTCGCGCACAGACCGCACCGCGACCTCGCGGAGGTCGCCCGA
>Ga0302314_10014893_pt1 | contig 13260 bp, 11 predicted proteins | sample III_Palsa_N2_3_FD_200533 | JGI IMG/M metagenome (GOLD analysis project Ga0302314, IMG submission 200533) | Peat permafrost microbial communities from Stordalen Mire near Abisko, Sweden - III_Palsa_N2_3 | ecosystem: Environmental > Terrestrial > Soil > Palsa > Peat permafrost | place: Sweden...
GCGACCCTCGGCCATGACGCCTTCAAGACCGCCGAGTTCTGCTCGATGTGCGGCCCGAAGTTCTGCAGCTACAAGAACAGCCAGGACGTGACCGCGGCCTGGGACAAGTACATGGTCGAGACCGACGGCAAGGGCGACGCCGCGACCCTCGCCCCGGCCCTGTCCTCGCTGTCGGCGACCTCCGATGCGGCCGTGGCCGGCATCGCCCAGGCCGCCGCCGCCGGCCACAAGCCGGGGGAGCTCGCCCTGCAGGCGGCCAAGGAGCGCCAGGTGCAGCGCCGCGCGCGCATCGCCGCCGAAGCGGGATGAGCGACGCCTCCCCGCCGGCCCGGGCCCCGGAGGCCAGCGGCCCTGCGGGCACCGCCAGCAGCTGGGAGATCTACGGCGGGGACCGTGTCTTCGAGCCGCTGCTGCGCGACTTCTATGCGCGCATCGCGCGCAGCCCCCTGGCGGCGCTCTTCCCGCCGGATCTCGATGAGACGATGCGCAAGCAATTCGCCTTCCAGAGCGAGTTCTGGGGCGGCCCGGTCCGCTACAGCCCATGGCGTGGCCACCCGCGCCTGCGCGCCCGCCACCTGCCCTTCCCGATCGGCCTGCCGGAGGCCGAGACGTGGCTGGAGTGCATGCATCAGGCGGTCCTGGCCAGCGCCATGCCGGTGGCCCTGCACGGCCAGTACCTGGGACAGATGGCGCGCACCGCCTATGCGATGATCAATCAGCCGATCACCGCGCCGGACCCGCCCGCCACGGGGGCCTGAGCGGCCTGGCAAACCCGGGTTTGCCGCGTCGGCCGTGGCGCGGCGCTGTGCCGGCAGCTCGGCGCGCGCGGTACGCCGGGATGGTTGGGATCGGCGGAAAGGACGCTATGAACCACACGTCTCCTTCATGCCCGGAGCCCACCGCATGACCGCCGCCCCCCAGCCCATCGCCGACCTCTCCCAACCGCTGCGCCAGACCGAGGCCGAGATCGGCAAGATCCTGGTCGGCCAGCGCGACGTGGTGCGGCGGCTGTTCATCGGCTTGCTGTGCGAATCGCACCTGCTCATCGAGGGTGTGCCGGGCCTGGCCAAGACCACCGTCATCAAGACCCTCGCGCAGGCCTGCTCCGCGCAGTTCCACCGCATCCAGTTCACTCCCGACCTGCTGCCGGCCGACATCATCGGCACGCGCATCTATGAGGCCGGCACCTTCACCACCCGCAAGGGCCCGATCTTCGCCCAGGTGGTGCTCGCCGACGAGATCAACCGCGCGCCGGCCAAGGTCCAGTCGGCGCTGCTCGAGGCGATGCAGGAGCGGCAGGTCACCATCGGCGATGAGACCTTCCCGCTACCGCGGCCGTTCATCGTCTTCGCCACCCAGAATCCGATCGAGCAGGAGGGCACCTATCCGCTGCCCGAGGCGCAGACCGACCGCTTCCTGATGAAGATCCGCATCACCTATCCCAGCCAGGCCGAGGAGCGCATGGTGCTCGACCGTGCGCTGAACCCGGTCAAACCGCTCATCAACCAGGTGCTCACGCCGGAGGCGCTGGTGCGCGCGCAGCAGGCCCTCGACGACGTGCACATGGACGAGCGCATCCGCGACTACTGCGTGTCGCTGACCCGCGCGACGCGCGGCCCCAAGGCCGCGAATGTCCCGAGCCTGGAAGGCATGATCGACCTCGGCGCCAGCCCGCGCGCCTCGATCTCGCTGGCCATCGCCGCGCGCGCCCAGGCCTTCCTCGAGGGCCGCAGCTTCGCCACCCCGCATGACGTCAAGACCATCGCCCCCGACGTGCTGCGCCACCGCATCATGCCGAGCTACGAGGCCGAGGCCGAGAGCCAGGACGCCGACGCGCTGATCAGCCGGCTGCTCGAGCACGTGCAGGTCCCGTGACCGTGGCGAGCGCGACCTCCGTGGATCTCGCCGACCTGCTGCGGCAGGTCAAGCGCCTCGAAGTGCGCACCAACCGCCTGGTCTCGGCGCTGGCGGCCGGCCGCTACCGCTCGGCCTTCCGCGGCCAGGGCATGGAGTTCGACGAGGTACGCGAGTACAGCCCGGGCGACGACATCCGCTCGATCGACTGGAACGTCACCGCGCGCGCCAACAAGCCGTACGTCAAGGTCTTCCGCGAGGAGCGCGAGCTGACCACCATGCTGCTGGTCGACGCCTCGTCCTCGATGCGCTTCGGCGCCATCCCCGGCATCTCGGCGCGGGCCAAGCTCGGGCTCGCGGCCGAGGCCGCGGCGATCATCGGCATCACCGCGCTGCGCAACCACGACCGCATCGGGCTGATCCTCTTCAGCCATGGCACCGACCTGCACCTGCCCGCCCGCAAGGGCCGCGGCCACGCCATGCGCCTGGTGCGCGAGGTCCTGGCGGTACCGGGCCGGGCGACCGGGCGCGGCGGCACCGACCTGACCCATGCGCTCGATGAGCTGGGACGGGTCGCGGCCAAGCGCGCCGTGGTCTTCATCATCTCCGACTTCCTGCCGGGCGCGGACGGCGGGCCGACCCAGCTCGGCGCCGCGCTGGCGCGCGCGGCGCGCCGCCACGATGTCGTGGGACTGCGCGTCAATGATCCGGGCGAGGAGGCGCTGCCCGCGGGCGGCTCGCCTTTGGTCATCGAGGACCCGGAAAGCGGTGCCATGCGCACGCTGCGCGGCGGGGCGCGCGCCCGCGCCCGCTACCGCGAGCTGTGGCTGGCCACGCGCGCCCAGACCGAGCAGCAGTTTCGCACCAGCGGCTGCGACCTGGTCAACCTGCGCACCGATGCCAGCGCGCTGTCGGCGCTGACGCGCTTCTTCACCGAGCGGCGGCGGAGGAAGCATGGCTAAGCTGCGTGCACTGCCGCTATGGGCCCTGCTGTCGTCCCTGGCGCTGGCCTGCCTGGGCTGGTGCGCCGATGTGGCGGCCGCGGACGCGGCCCCGGCCTCGATCGAGATGTGGGCGACCCCGGCGCAGGTCGAGGTCGGCAAGCCGGTCACGGTCTCGGTCGTCTACCACTGGGCGCACGGCTGGAGCGTGGACCAGCAGCCCGACCCTTCGCAGGCCTTCGAGGACCAGTTCGTGACCTTCATCTCGCCACCGCGCGCCAGCGTGGCCGGCGGCACCGAGACCCGCGCCTTCACCTTGACCGTGCTGCCGACCGCCAGCGGCGCATGGACGCTGCCCAGCCCGCGCCTGGTGGTGACCGGTCCCGGGGCGAGCCGCCTCGAGGTCGCCCCGGCGCCGGTCATCGTCACCGTCGGTCGCGCCAGCGCCGACCTCCAGGCACCAGCACCGCGGCCCCTGGCGCGCCGCCCGCTGGTGGCCGTCGGCCATCCCTACGTCTGGCTGGGTGCTGGCATCGCACTCGCCATCGCGGTGTGGGTGGCGGTCATGGTGCTGATGCGCCGCACGCGCGCCGCGGCGCGCCTGCAGTCGGCGCATGAGGCGCTTGAGGAGACCCTGGCGCAGGCCCTCGTCCAGCAGGACGGCAAGGAGGCGGCCGCGCTGGCCTCGCTGGCGCTGCGGCGTTTCAGCGGCGCGATCTGGCGCTTCGACGGTCCCGGCTCGACCGCGCGCGAGACCGTGGCGATGGTGCGCGCGCGCGCCGATACCGAGGAGTTCCGCGAGCTGGCCCGGTTACTTGATGAGCTCGACGCCCTGCGCTGGGCCGCGGACGATCTGAAGGCCCAGCGCCTGCAGCCGATCATCGATGCCGGCCGCCGCTGGGGTGGCGCGGTGCAAAGCCGCCTCGCGGCCGAAGCCGAGGCGGCCAAGGCCGCGCCCAAGGGCCGACCCGGGCCGGTGGCGGTGGCCTCATGATGTTCCGCTTCCAGGATCCGTGGTTTCTGGCCCTGGGCATGCTCGTGCTGCTGGTCGTGGCCTACCGCCCGGCGCGCGGCGCGGCGTCCTTCGGAGCCTATGGGCTGGCCGCACAGCTGCCGGTCAGCCTCGGTCCTCTGTTGTGGCGCGTGCTCATCGCCGCCGGGCTGTCGCTGTTGATCGTCGCGCTGGCCCGGCCGCAGTGGGGACGCTCGATCACCGAGCGCGTCGAGGCCGGGCGCGACATCATGCTGGTCATCGACACCAGTTTGAGCATGTCGGTCGATGATCTGCGCGATGCCGAGGGCAACCGCTCCGACCGCTTGGCCGCGGTCTTCGGCGCCGCCAAGGAGTTCATCCACCACCGTCCCGACGACCGCATCGGGCTGGTGTTCTTCGCCTCGACCGCGGTCACCAGCTGCCCGCTGACCTACGACCACGGCACGGTGGAGGACTTCCTCAACCAGATCGAGAAGAACCAGCGTTGGCGCTGGGAGCAGCTCCAGGGCCGCGGGCGCGAGGCGGGCTTCCTGGGTGACGGCACCAACATCGGCCTCGGCCTGGGCTATGCGCTGCATGCGCTGGATGATCCCAAGGCCAAGGGCCGCGCCCTGATCCTGATCACCGACGGCGCGGATTCGCGTGAGCTGCCGACCTGGGTCGATCCGCTCGTCGCCGCGCACCATGCGGTCAGCCTGGATGTCATCATGTACGGCATCGGCGTCGGCGATCCGCACGGCACCATCACCCAGCACGACATGTTCGGCCGTGAGGTCGCCAGCCCGACCCCGCCCGACCTGCTGCCGGACATGGACCGCCTGCAGTCGATCGTGGAGATCACCAAGGGCACCTCCTTCCAGGCCAACGACAAGGCGGCATTGGCGCGCATCCTGGACAACATCGACCATCTCGAGCCGACCCCGCACAAGGTGCGGACGCACGATGACTTCACCGACCGCTACGCCTGGGCGCTGATCGTCGGCTCGCTGTCGATCCTCTCGGCGCTCGCCTTCGAGTCGCGCCTGCGGGGCGTGGTATGAGCTGGGGGCATCCGCTGTTGGCCCTGCTCCTGCCGTTGGGCGTGGCCCTGGCCTGGCTGCTGGCAACACTGTGGAGCCGGCGCGTGCGCCACCGCCAGCGCTCGCTCGGCACCGGGGTGGCGCACCTGACCACCAGCGTCGGCCGCCGCCGCGAGGCGTGGCGCGCGGGATTGTTGTGGTCGGGCCTGCTGGCGCTGGGCATCGCCCTGGCCGGTCCGCGCTGGGGCTCGGAATCGGTCGAACAGCATCAGAGCGGCGCGGACATCCTGCTGCTCATGGACTGCAGCCGCTCGATGCTGACCACCGACATCTATCCGACCCGCATCGAGGCGGCGCGCCGCAAGGCCCTCGACCTGCTCGAGCAGGCTCCGGAACTGCGCATCGCGCTGATGCCCTTCGCCGCGGTGCCGATCCTGCGCTGCCCGTTCACCGGCGATCACGCCGCGCTCGAGGAGATCCTCAAGGACTGCTCGCCGGATCTCTTCCCGGTCGAGGACGGCATGCAGGGCACCGCGATCGGCGCCGGGGTCACCGAGGGCCTGAGCCTGCTCTCGCACGGCGCAGAGCGCGGGCAGGCGATCCTGATCATGTCCGACGGCATGGATGACGACCAGGCCTCGGTGGAGAAGGCGGCCAAGGCCGCGAAGGACGCCGGCATCCCGGTCTTCGGGCTGTTCTTCGGCGATCCCGCGGTCAAGTCGACCCTCGCCCTCGATGGCCAGAGCCAGGCCATGAACCCGCAGCGCCAGACCCTGGAGAAGCTCGCCGACGCCACCGGCGGCATCTGCGTCACCGCCTCACGCGATGATGCCGATGTCACCGCGCTGATCAGCCGCATCGAGCACAGCCTCAAGCTCGGCGTGTGGGAGAGCCACGCGCGGATCGTCGCCAGCGACCGCTACCAGTGGCCGCTGGGCATCGGCATCGCGCTCATCGTCCTCGGCGCGCTGATGCCCAGCCGGCGCCGCGAACCGCGGCGTGGGCTCCTGCCAGCGGCGCTCGCCGCGCGCGCCCTGCCGCTGACGCTGCTGCTGCTGGGCGCGCTCACCGCCGCTGCGGCCGAGGATCCCTGGGATGCGCTCAGCCAGGCGGTCTCCGAGCCGCCCGACCAGGCACGCAAGGACATCGAGGCCATCCTCCTCGACCATCCGGGCTTCTACGCCGCGCATTACGATCTCGGCACGCTCCTGGTGCAGTCAGACCCGGTGCAGGCGGTCGCGCACCTGCGCCAGGCGACCCTCGCCACCGACATCGACCTCGCCGCCGACAGCTACCTCAATCTCGCGCTCGCGCTGCTTGCGCAGGGCCGTCTCGATGATGCCCTGGTCGCGGCGGCCAGCGCCTACCAGCTCAAGCCGTCGCTCAGCCCCGACGTCAACCAGCTGCGCGCCAAGGTCATCGCCATCAAGGACGAGGCGCGGCGCGCGGCGCAGGAGGAGGCCAAGAAGCTGCACCTGCTCACCACCCAGCTGCCGCCGGCCACGGTCGCCGAGCCCTACAGCACGACCGTGCTCGCCGCCGGCGGCACCGGCACCTACCGCTTCGCCGCGCTCAAGGACGCGACCAGCGGCCTGGTGCTGGATCCATCCGGGCTCCTGCATGGCGCGCCTGCCAAGACCGGCAGCCTGCCCCTGGCCATCACCGTCTCCGACGGTGCGGGGACCATCACCCGCACCCTGACCGTGCAGGTGCTGCCGCCGCCGACCATCGTCCCGGACGTGCTGCCCGAGGCGATCCTCGGCCAGCCCTATCGGGTCGACCTGGCGGCGATCGGCCTGGAGCATCCATCCTGGTCGGCGCATGGCTTGAATCCGGGCCTCGCCCTGGATGAGGGCGCGACGCCCGCGCAGGCGGTGGTCAGCGGCACGCCGCGTGTGGCTGGCACCTGCGAGGTCACGGTCGTGGCCCAGGATGGGGCGCGCCAGGCGCGGCGCAGCTACCACCTGGTGGTCAGCGACTCCTTCGCGCCCGACGTCATCGACCTGCCGCCTGGGACCTCCGGCAGCCCCTACCAGGACCGGCCCTCGGTGCGCGGCCCGGCCCAGGACTACCGCTGGGCGATGACCGTGCCGGTCAATGGCCTGCAGGTCGGACCGGACGGCATGATTTCGGGCATCCCCATGACCGACGGCGACAGCAATCTGCCGGTCACGATCACCGCCAGTGACGGCCGCAGCCGCTCTTTCAATCTGCGCCTGCACGTCAATCCGCCCCCCGTGATCAGCGAGGACAAGCCGATCAGCGTCACTGCCGAACGTCCGGTGCAGCAGTCCCTGCATGTCACCGGCGGCACGCCACCCTACCAATGGCAGGTCACCGACGGCGCCCTGCCCAACGGACTGCGCCTCGAGCCGGGCGGCACCCTGTCCGGGGCCACCACCGCCACCGGCGACAGCACCGTGACGGTCGCCGTGACCGACCGCTGGCAGGCCACCGCCCACAAGGCGATCACCATCTCGGTCACCGCCCCGCCGCTCGACCAGAAGAAGCCGCCGCAGGATCAGCAGCAGAAGGACCAGGATCAGAACAAGGACCAGAAGAAGGATCAGGACCAGAAGCAGGATCAGCAGGCAGCCAATCCGCCACCCAAGGACCAGAACGGTTCGCAATCGCAGGATCAGCAGAAACAGGATAAGCAGTCGAACGGCCAGCACGGTCAGGACCAGCCGAACCAGCAGGGGCAGTCCGCACAGTCCGGGCAGCAGGGACAGCAGGGACAGCAGGGACAGCAGGGACAGCAGGGACAGCAGGGACAGCAGGGACAGCCGTCTAACGGCCAGCAAGGCCAGCAGCCGCAACCGGCGCAAAACTCCAACCCGTCGGGGCAACCCGGTCAGCAGGGCGATGCTGCGCAGAATCAGGGCCAGAATGCGGCCGGACAGCAGCCCACCGCCCAGCAGGCGCAGCCAGGCAATCCATCCAATACCGGCGCCGGCGCCACGGGACAGAAGCCTGAGACCCCGCCCAGCGGCACCGCGGAGCCGTCCGCGACCCCCCTGGGCGAGCATGGCGACAAGACGCCGGCCGGCAGCGCGCCAGAGGCGGCAGCGGCCACCGCCGCCTCCGGCGGCCCGCAACCGGGCCAGGGCGGGGAGGTCGGCGTCAGCAACAGCGGTGGCACCAGCGCCGAGCGCGCGCGGCGCGGCGCGGAGATATGGATCGAGAGCCTGCCGCCGGAGAACCACGACGCGCTGCGCGAACAGATGCTGCACAATGTCCAGCCGCCGGCCCAGCGGGGCAATCCATGGTGAACCGCCTTGGGCTGCTGTGGCTGCTGCTGATGCTGGCGGTGCGCGCCGGCGCGGCCGAAGCGCATCTGGAGCTGCCGGAGAGCATCCCGCCCGAGGTGACGGTCACGGTCAAGCTGATCGTCGACGGCGGCGGCAGCCTGTCCGATGTCCACATGCCGACCGTGCCGGGACTGCTGTTTAGCAATCAGATCATCCAGCACGGCGTCACCATCATCAATGGCGACCGCCAGGACTGGGTCGGCATCGAGCTGCGCGCCACGTCGCTGGGCGACTACCTGATTCCGGCCTTCGCGATCACGCTCGAGGACGGCACCAGCGTGCAGAGCACGCCCGCCGTCCTGCATGTCAAGTCGGGCGACCAGCGCCTCAAGGGCATCGCCGTGGCCGAGGCATCCTTCGAACCGCCGACCATCGTGCCGGGCCAGCCGACGAAGCTCATCTACCACCTCTCCATCCTGCGTTCGGTCCAGCCGCAGGATGTCTCCTTCGGACCGCCCGGCGATGCGGTCAAGCTCTCCACCGAGCCGCAACAGACCACCGGCACCGGGATCGACGATCAGGGCCGCGAATGGCAGGTCTATACCCTGACCTGGAAGGTGACTTTCATGACCCCGGGCGAGCATGTCGTCGACGGCGAGCAGCAGGTCGTCGTGGCCGAGGACTTCTTCAACCAGCAGCGCCAGACCGTGCCGGTGCGGCCGGCGCGCCTGCTGGTCACCACCATCCCCGACGCGGGACGGCCGGATGATTTCAGCGGCGTGATCGGGCCACTGACCCTTGCGGCCACCCTGGGCCAGATGCAGATCACCAGCGACCAGGGCACGGTCCTGTCGCTGACCGTCAGCGGCCCGCAGGCCGCCCAGATGCACCCGCCACGCTGGACGCCGCCGGCGGGGCTGCGCGCCTATCCGCTGGATCCGGTCGATGAAGCCGGCAAGCGCACCTTCCGCTGGGACCTGACCGCAGCCACGAGCGGCGAGTACCGCATCCCGTCCTTCGACATCCCCTTCTTCGTGCCCGATGCGCGGACCTTCTCCCGCGCCACCACCAGTCCGCTGCGCCTCTCGGTCCTGCCCGGCACGCGCGTCATCCCGACCGCGCCGCTCGGCCTGCCGGGCACCGCCGCCCCGACCGAGGCGCCCGCTCTGCACCTCATGCCGCTGCGCCTGCACACCTGGCCGACGCCAGCGCCGGCGCACCTGCCATGGATATTCGCCTTCGCGGCGCTGACCGGCATCCTCGCTGGACTGGCGCCGCGCGAGATCCGCAAGCTGCAGGCCCGGGAGCATCCGGGGCGCGACCTGGCGCGCGCCATCCATGCGCACGACCTCGATGCCGCGACCCGCGCCCTGGCGCGGCTGCGGCCGCGACTAAGCGATGCCCAGCAGGTGCACGCCGCCGAGGAGCTGCGCCGTGAACTCGATCTGGCGCGCTACGGTGGGCGCGACCTGGCACCCGCGGCCCTGGCCTGGGTAGTGCAGCTGGAGCGCCTGTGAGGCGCCTGCTCGCGCTCCCGCTCGGGCTGCTCGTGGGCTTGGCCTGGCTTGCGCCGCATGCGATGCAGGCGGCTGACGATCCCTATGCGGCGTGGATGCAGGGCCGGCCCGCGGAATCGGTGACCGATCTCCTCGAGCAGGCGAGCCTGCACCAGCGCTGGAGCGACTGGTATGACTGCGGCCTGGCCGCCGCCGCAGCCGGGGAGCGCGGGCTGGCCAGCTACGGGCTGGTGCGGGCCCATGCCCTGGAACCGCAGCGCGCCGAACCCCTCGCGGCCCTGCGCAGCCAGGGCATCACCCTGCCCCCCGGCTGGTGCGAGCGCCTCGGCGTCCTGGTCCTCCCCGGGGCCGGATGGCTGGGGGGCGCGCTGCTGGTGGTCGCCGGATTGGTGCTCGGGCTGCGCGTGACGCGGCCCTTGCCGCGCGGCCTGGTGGCCGCCGGTGTCGTGTGCCTGGTCGTGGCGGCGCCGGGGGTCATCAGCACCTGGCACGACGCTGCGAACCCCTTCCTGGCGGTGGTCAGCGATACCGCGCTGCTCGACAGCACCGGGGCGGTGCTCAGCCCGGTCGCGGCGGGCACGGTGGTGCGCCAGGAGGACGAGCGCCCCTGGGACGGCAGAGTGCTGGTGCTAGTCGATGGACGGCGCGGCTGGATCCCCCTGGTTGATACCCATCCACCGGGGCTGTCACGGTGAGCCGGTGCTGGCCTGGACTCGAATTCCGCCAGCAGATCCTCAGGCTGAACCGCTCAACGCGCCATGCCACTCGTCACTCCCGAACAGCAGACCGAGTCGGAGACGAAGACCGCGCCCCTCTGGAACGTGGTCCTGCTCAACGATGACGACCACACCTACGACTACGTGATCGAGATGCTCGGCAAGCTCTTCGGGCTGCCGGTCGAGAAGGCCTTCCAATGCGCCTGCGAGGTCGACCGCGCCGGACGCGCGGTGGTCGACACCACCTCGCGCGAACGCGCCGAGCTCAAGCAGGACCAGATCCATTCCTTCGGCGCCGACTGGCGCATCCCGCGCAGCAAGGGCAGCATGAGCGCGGACATCGAACCGTCGCAGTAGGCGCACCCGCGCCGGCCTTGACCGTTGCGGGGATGGCCGTCCACGGACACTGCGCCGCATGGCCGTCACCGACCCTGTATTCAAATCACGCGACGAGCACCGCCAGTGGCTGGCGACCCAGGCGGCCATGCCGGCGGGCTTTCGTACCGGCAGCCACCGCTTCGCCTTCACGCCGCAGGAAGTCGCCAAGCCGTCGCACATGACGGTGACGGTCATCAGCCTCGACCGCCCGACCCCGGCCTTCGCAGGGCTCTTCACCCGCAACGCCCTGCCCGGCGCACCGGTGATCGTCGGCCGCCGCCGCCTGCAGGCCGACACGCTCGGCGCGATCGTCATCAACAACAAGATCTCGAACGTCTGCGCGCCGGGCGGGGTCGACGACGCCGAGGCGATGTGCGCCGCCACGGCCCAGCAGCTGTCGCTGACGCCCAGCCAGGTGATCCCCTGCTCGACCGGGGTGATCGGCTGGAAGCTGCCGATCACCGACCTCGCCGCCGCCATCCCCAAAGCCTGCGCCGCGATGCGCAGCGACTCGCTGCTGCCCGCGGCCGAGGGCATCATGACCACCGACCTCTATCCCAAGCTGCGCAGCCGCACCGTGGGCGCGGGCTCGGTGGTCGGCATCGCCAAGGGCGCGGGCATGATCGAGCCCGACCTGGCGACGATGCTGGTCTACATCCTCACCGATCTCGACGTCGGTCGCGACCAGCTGCGCGAATGCCTGCGCGTGGCCTGCGCCGGCAGTTTCAACTGCATGTCGATCGACAGCGACACCAGCACCTCCGACACGGTGCTGGCGGTCTCCTCGCAGCGGGTGAGCTGTCCGGACCTCGCCGCATTCCAGGATGCGCTCAGCACCGTCTGCGGGGAGCTCGCCGAGGATGTGGCCCGCAACGGCGAGGGCGTCCACCACGTGATCCGCGTCCGGGTGCTCGGCGCGCCGGACGCCGCCATCGCCCGCGGCATCGGCAAGGCGGTGGTCAATTCACCCCTCTTCCAGTGCGCGGTGTGCGGCAACGACCCGAACGTCGGCCGGCTGGTCATGGCCATCGGCAAGCAGATCGGCTCGCACCACCCCGAGGTCCCGGTCGAACGGCTGCGCATCCAGATGGGTGGCTTCGAGATCTTCAGAAACGGTGCCTTCGCCCTGAATCCCGAGACCGAGCGCGGGCTGATCGCGCATCTCACCGCGGCCGAGCTCTACGCCAGTGCGATACCGGTGGACGGGGTCTTCACACCACCCGTCGACTACCCGCCCCATGGACGTCGCGTGGAGATCACCGTCGACCTGGGCGGCGGCGGGATCCATCACCACACCGAGGCCACGGTCATCGGCACCGACCGCTCGCACGAGTACATCAGCGAGAACGCCGACTACCGCAGCTGAAACGGCGAGTGCAGGAAGCGCAGGTTGCAGGCGGCGCAGCGGCGCCGTGCGGATCAGGCCGGGGCGGCCACGTCGATGCTGATGCGGCCCTTCACGCCGCCCGGCGTCGAGCGGCCGTGATGCGTCCAGGCGCCGTCCGGGCCGCAGCTCCACGCCGGCGGCACACCAGCTGCCCATTCCGACTTGGTGCAGGCCTTCCGTCCACCGCCGGGCGTTGCCACGACCAGCACCAGCCAGGATTCGCCTGAGCCATGCTCGGGCTGGAAGGTGATGCGGTGGCTGGGCTCCCAGCTCGAGCCGGCCGGAGCCGACACCGGCTCGGGCAGCTGCTCGCGGGCCGCGGCCTCGCGCAGCTGGTAGGAGCTGCGGGGCGAGGGTTCCAGGCGTTTCGAACTGCGCGGTGACGGCTCGCTCAGCCGCGCGGAACCGCGCGGCGAGGGTTCCAGACGCGCCGCGGTGGCGTCGCGGCGCTGCGTGCTGGTACCGGTCCCGTCGGTACTGCGTCGTTCGATACGGTTGGTGACCGGCTTGGGGATGGTCGCGGTCATGGTCGAGAGACCCTCGATCAGGCGGTGCTGGCGCTCGAGCATCTCCTCGAGGGTGCGGAAGCGCCGCTCCAGAAGCGCGATCCCGCCGACCAGCACCAGGACGATGCAGCTCGCAATGATGGTTACGATGGTCATGGGAAGATCCACGCCACGAGTGTGCGCAAAAGCGCGCTGAAATCCAATTATTACTGAGGAGAAATCCCCCACCGCAGGGCCGGTGTAGGTGTCAGTGCGCGCGCTTAGCGCACGCGCCGTTCCTCGTCCAGGACCCGCACCACCTCCATCAGCACGCCCTGCAGGGAGGCGGTGATGGTGCGTGTCTCGGCCAGGGGCGCGAGCGCGTGGAAGGCGAACTTCTTCGGCGGATGGCGGGCCAGGTCGACCAGTGCGTCCATGCCGAGCTTCACGCCGTAGAAGGCGTGGGTGATCTCGCCCTTCTGGAAATAGATGGCCGCAAGCGCCCGGCCGCCGGCCAGATCGAGGCGTCCGGTCTTGCTCGTGACATGGAAGTATTGCAGCAGGTCCATGAGCTTGTCGCCATCGACCACACCGATGAAGTTCGCGCCCTGGCTGACGATCTCCGAGACGCTGAAGTTCGGCCCCATGGTCTCCTCATGCGAGAACTTCGGCGCGCTTTGCAGCAGCAGGTTGGGATCGGTGCCCGGGGGCACCAGCT
>Ga0302314_10014896_pt1 | contig 13259 bp, 8 predicted proteins | sample III_Palsa_N2_3_FD_200533 | JGI IMG/M metagenome (GOLD analysis project Ga0302314, IMG submission 200533) | Peat permafrost microbial communities from Stordalen Mire near Abisko, Sweden - III_Palsa_N2_3 | ecosystem: Environmental > Terrestrial > Soil > Palsa > Peat permafrost | place: Sweden...
TGTTGGCGAAGATGTCCGGCGACCCTTCGCACGACAGCAGCACGACGTCGTTCTTCATGAGGTCGTCGGCGCTGTCCCACAAACCGGGCGACGCCCAGCTCTGGGGCGCGCCGGTCATCGAGTTGTTCTCCGGCGACGCGCCGTCGAAGATGTGGACGTGACCCGTCCCGGTCCACCCGGGCTGCCACTCGGTGTCGGCGATGCCGATGCGCGTGAGGAGACACTCGAGCGAGTCCGCGGCTCCCGTCGACACGGCGATGTCGGGCATGTCGCCCTCGCTCGACTGGGACGGCAGCTTGATCGTGCCGAGGTCCACGTTTCCGCACTTGGTCGTCGTGACGTTGCTCTTGATGACGCGCCACTTGCCGACCTGAATCACGACCTGCATGTTCGAGCCGACGGGCGCGTTCTGGATCGTGAACTTGCCGTCGGTGCCCGTCGCCGCGAAGACGAGCGGGTCGCCCTGGAAGAGCGCGCTGCACGAGCACGCTTCGGCGCCCGTCGGCACACCCTTGGGGAGCGTCCCGGCCGTGACCGTCTGCGACGGCACGTACGCGATGATGTTCCACAGGGGGTCCGCGCCCGCCGGGTCCATGACCGTGCCCGTGATCGTCGTCGATCCGGTGCCGGGGCACGACACGTTGCACTGGTAGCTCGCTGGACACACCGGGGCGCTACCGGACGAGCTACCCCCCGAGCTGCTGCCCCCGCTCGAGCCGAAGTTCGTCCCGTTCGACGAACCGTTCGACGACCCGTTGCTCGAGCCGTTGCTCGATCCGTTGCTGCTCGCGCCGCCGGAGGACCCGAAGCCGCTGCCGCCGCCTCCCCCTCCGCAAGCCGGCGCGAGGAGGAGCGCGCCGGCGAAGGCGACGCTGGCGCTGCTCAAGGCGAGCGTTCGAAGGTTCATGGGCTGGAATGCTGAGGGCTGCAGCGCTGCGGGCAAGGAATGTCTGCGTCTCCCGCCTCCACTTCCCGTCTCCACTGCACCACGCGCGCAATATTCCAGCGCGGGCGCGGCGCGGATCGCGCGTGACCCACCCGGGCTACTTGCAATACCCCCTCGCGTTGCACGCGACGGGCGCGCACCCGGCGTCGCCGCCGTCCTGGTCCGCCGGCGCGGGGCAGACGCCGAATTGGGCGCACGAGGCCGTGCACCACGAGCTCTGTCCGCCGGCGAAGCAATCGGGGAACTGGGGATCGGTGCACTCGACCGGATCGGGCCCTGACGCGTCGAGCGTGCACGGCCACCCAAAGCTGCCGTTGATGGCGCACTCCGCGTAGACGGTCTCGGGCGCAGGCTTCTCGTCGAGGTGCGTCGCGTCGCCGGGCGTGTCGATCGACGTGGCGTCCTCGATCCCTGCGTCGAGGCCTCCGCTGTCCTCGCCGCACACGCAGTCCGCGTAGCCGCACGCCACAGTCCCGGCCTGGCCGCTCGCGCAGGTGCACGCGAACGTCTCCCCGCTGTTGCAGCTCTCGCCGGGCGTCGTGGTGTCGCAGCCGAGGGTCATCGCGAGGGCCCCCGTGATGGAGCCAATCCAGAAGAGATACGGACGGAAGAAGCGGGGTCGCCTGGTCATCGCTTTGCTTGTTCGCCCGAGCAACGTTCATGCTCGGCCCAGCAATCGTAAGCGCGCGGATGCGCTGCGGGGAGAAAACGGTTCGCCAGGGCCGCGAGAGCGCCCGTCACGAGCGTGTAATATCCACCTGGATCGAGGAGACTCCATGATCGCTCGCGAAGAGGCCCGGTTGCGGGCGCTGTTCCAACGTCTGCTGCTCCTCTCGGTCGCGACGTCACCGCTCGCGTGCTCGTCCTCGTCCGACGACGGCGGCAGCGACGGCGGGCCGAAGGACGCGACCACGAACGACGCGGAGCTGGACGCGAAGGAGCCGGTGGACGCCCCGAAGGTCTTCGACGCCGGCGAAGGGGTCAAGACGGATCCTTACGGCTTCGTCGATGCGGCGTGCGACCCCGTGCCACTCGACGGCGGGACGGACGGGAGCGGGTGCGATTTCCTGGAAACGCTCCCCTGCGGCCTTCCGGCCGGGGTGGTGACGGACGTGGCCGACAACCTCCCTTGCTACATCCTTCTGTCTCAGTGTGCCGTGCTCTGCAACGAGACGGAGAGCTTGCAGCGCGTCTGCGCGATCTCGGAGTGCTTGAACGTGGACGCTTCGGCCATTCCGAACATCACGCCCCTCACGCTCGAGTGCGCGACCGGAGCGGGAGCCTGCGCGCCCGGTGCAGGCAGGCGACCCGCCGGGCTTCGCGACGCCGCGCCCGCGCGCCGCGGTGACGCCGTCGGTGCCGTGCTCGCCGACACGGCGAGGCTCGAAGCGGCGTCCGTGCACGCGTTCCGCCGGCTCGGCGCGGAGCTCACGTCGATGCGCGCGCCGCGCTCGCTGGTGCGCGCGGCGGCGCGCTCCGCGCGGGACGAGGTGCGCCACGCTCGCGTGATGTCGCGCCTCGCGCGTCGCCACGGCGGCGTCCCGGCCCGAGTGACCCTGGAGCGCCCGCGGCGCGCGCGCTCGCTCGAGGCATTCGCGATCGAGAACGCCGTGGAGGGTTGCGTTCGCGAGTCCTTCGGCGCGCTGGTCGCCGCGCGCCAGGCGTCGCACGCGCCCGATCGGGAGCTGGCACGCGCGATGGGGTCGATCGCGAGCGACGAGGCGCGGCACGCGGCGCTGGCGTGGGCCATCGCGCGCTGGGTGCGCCCGCGCTTGAGCGCGGGCGCGCAGGCGCGACTTCGCCAGGCGACGCGGGACGCTCTCGCGGCGCTGCGATGCGAGGTGGAGTCGACGTCGCACGATCTCGCGCACTCGCTCGGGCTCCCGGCGGGGCGTGATGGCGTTGCCCTGGTCGATGCCTTCTCGGCCGCGCTCTTCGGTGATACCCCCGCTTCATGCCCAGGACCGCGAACGACGTGAACGGCGACGCGAAGGAACTTCGAGCGATGCTGGAGGTGTCATGAAGATCGCAGCCGGGAGCATCGTTCGCATCGAATACGAGATCCGCGTGAAGGGCGGGGACGTCATCGAGTCGTCGACCAAGTCGGGCCCGGTGCAGTACGTCCAGGGCGAGGGGAAGCTCCTTCCGGCGCTCGAGCGCAGGCTCGAGGGCCTCACCGCCGGGCAGACGCTCGAGGGAGACATCCCCGCGGCGGAGGCGGTGCCGGAGGACAAGCTACCGACGCGGGCCATCCCTCGCGCGGAGTTCCCGAGCGCGGGCCCGATCGAGGTCGGGTCGACCTTCGAGGCTCACACCGCGGCCGGGGGCGTCGTCAGCCTCCGCATCGTGGCGGTCGACGAGAAGCACGTGACCGCGCGCCTCCTGCCACCGCTCGCGGGAAAGGACCTCGCGTTCAAGGTGCGGGTCATGCGGATCGAGGATCCCGTCAGCAAGTTCGTCTCCGTCGTCCACAAGCCGCCGCCGCCGCTGCCGGCGGAGGCGCTCAAGATAGAGCTGGAGCCGGACGGCGACTGAGATGGATGCCGACCACGCCCGCCTGCTCCGGCTCCTGCGCCCGGCGTGCGCCGGCATCTACACGGTCTCCACCGGGTCGAGCGAGCAGCTCCGCATCCAGCGGCGCATCTACGGCGCCGATCGGGACGAGCAGATCGTCCCCCGCTGGCACGCCGCGCTCGAACGCCTGACGAAGGCGAAGGTCGTGCTTCTCGGGGTCCCCTCGGATGTCGGCGCGGGCTTCCTTCGGGGCGCGAACATGGGCCCGCAGGCGATCCGGCGCGAGCTGTGCGGCGCGGGTTCGTGGCTCTACTCTCATCCCGACGTGGTGGATGTTGGCGACGTGCTCGTCGTGCCTCAGCTCCTCTCGGACGAGATGCTTGCCGCGGATCAGCTCGCGCGCACGCGACGCGCGATCTACGGCGACGCGGACGTCGACTTGCCCGTGTCGCCGCTCTCGGTCGTAGAGGAGGTGCTGCGCCTCGTGCGAAAGCTGGCTCCGAACGCGGCGCCGCTCGTCCTCGGTGGCGATCACTCCGTGGGCTGGCCGTCCCTCGCAGCCGTGGCGGAGGGGCGGGAGCGCGAGACGGCGATCCTCCACTTCGACGCGCACACGGACCTGATGTCCGAGCGGCTCGGCATCCGCTACTGCTTCGCTACGTGGGCGTATCACGCCAACGACCTGATCGGACGCGGCGGACGGCTCGTACAGGTCGGGCTGCGCGTCTCGCGGCGCTCACGCGCCGAGTGGGAGAGGGAGCTCGACCTCCGGCAGTACTGGATGGACGAGGTGCGCGCGCGACCCATCGAGGACATCGCCTCCGAGATCGTCACCCGGTTCCGCGAGCGCGGCGCACGAGGCGTGTACGTGTCGAACGACATCGACGGCACGGACCCGCTCTTCGGCCTCGCGACCGGTACGCCGGAGCCGAAGGGGCTCCAGCCCGACGCGGTGCTCGCGCTCATCCGTGCCGTGGGTGAGGCATTTCCCATCTGGGGGTCCGACCTCGTCGAGGTCGCGCCGCCGCTCGCAGGTCACTCGCCGCGTGAGCCGCAGCAGACGCTGCGCACGGCGGCCAGCTACGTCGAAGCGCAGGCGCGACTCTCGGTGCCGGACTGACCAGGCGGCTGGTGTCAGCGCTCGAAGGTGCTCAGAGGTCGTGCTTGCCGCGCATGGGCGCGTAGAACTCTTGGATCGTCTCCATGTCGCGCTCGACGTCGCCGGTCGGGATGAAGACCCTTCCGAGGCCCCCGACCTTGCGGCCGTAGTCGAGGAAGCCGAGCACGATCGGGACGCCGGCACCCTGGGCGATCCGGTAGAAACCGGTCTTCCAGCGATCGGTGTCGCCGCGCGTCCCCGCAGGCGCGATCACGAGAAGCAGGCGCTCGTGGCTCGCGAGCAGGTCGACGGCCTCGCCGACCGCGCCCTGGGGCGAGCGGCGGTCGACCGACAGGCCGCCGAGGCTTCTCATCAGCGTCCCGAGCGGCGGCCGGAAGAGCGTGTGTTTCCCCATCCACGAGATGTGGACGCCCAGCGCTGCGGCTACGGCCAGCATGAAGGGCAGGTCCCAGTTCGACGTGTGGGGCGCGGCGACGACGACGGCCTTCGGGACGTCGGGGACGGCCCGCTCGATGCGCCAGCCGAAGCTCGAGAGCCAGGCTCGCGCGAGCATCGCGGCCGTCCCGGCCTGGGGGGGAAAGTCTCGGGCCGCCGACGTGTCCATCCACGGCAGCGTCGCGGCGACCGACACGGCCGTCAGTCACAGTTGCGTCAGGCGACAGTCGTGACCTGCGCGAAGAGCTCGCTCGCGAAGCTGCAACGAACTTCCCATTTCCCCCTGGAGCGTCCAAAAAGAAGGGCATGACGCTCCTTCCGCAACCGGGCGCGATCTTCGACGGCAAATACCGGATCGAGCGCGTGCTCGGTCGGGGCGCGATGGCGGTCGTGTTCGAGGCGACGCACCTGAACCTCGACGATCGCGTCGCCATCAAGCTGCTCCTGCCGGAGCTCGCTGCGAATGCCGAGCTGGTCGAGCGCTTCATGCGCGAGGGGCGCGCTGCCACGCGCATTCGCAGCGAGCACGTGGTCCGCGTGTTCGACGTCGGCATCGCCGATGCGCACCCGTACTTGGTGATGGAGTACCTGGACGGAAGCGACCTCGATCAGGTCCTCGCGAGCGATGGGCCGATGCCCGTCGCGCTCGCGGCCGACTATCTGCTCCAGGCGTGCGAGGCGATCGCCGAAGTGCATGCGCGCGGGATCGTTCACCGGGACCTCAAGCCCGCGAACCTGTTTCTCACGCGCCGCCTCGACGGCTCTCCGTGCGTGAAGGTGCTCGACTTCGGGATCTCCAAGGCGGCGCCGGGCGACGTACCCGACACGCGCACGACCGAGCCGGCGACGGTCATGGGGTCGCCGCACTACATGTCACCCGAGCAGATGCTGTCGTCGACCGCCGTGGACGCGCGCGCGGACGTGTGGGCGCTCGGCGCGATTCTGCACGAGCTCCTCGTCGGGTCGCCGGCGTTCACGGGCGAGACGATTGCCGCGCTGTCGGCGTCGGTCCTGCGAGACGCGCCACCGTCGCTCACCGCGCTCCGCCCCGACGTCGGGCCGGGGGTCGAGGCCGTGGTGCTTCGTTGTCTGATGAAGGACCCGGGCCGGCGGTATGCGAACGTCGCCGAGCTCGCCTTCGCGCTCGCGGACTTCGGCAGCGCCTCGGCGCGCGCCGCGGCCGAGCTGATCTCGCGCGTGCTCGAGACCGGGACCGGCAAGCTCTCGATGCCGAGCGCGCGCCCGCCGGACGTGAAGTCGATCCCGAGCGCCGCGGCGTTGCTCGCGGGGACGACGCCGCCTTCGCGTCCGCCGCGTCCGCGAGGTCGCGTGCTCGGGTACCTCATGGCGGCGGTGGCGGTCGTAGGGATCGGCGGGGCGATCGCGCGGATGGCCGTACGAGACGAGCAGGTCGAGCGCGCGCGCGTGACCGTGACGAACGCGAAGGTCGGCGCTCCGGCGAGCGCCGCCCCGAGCGTCGCGCCATCCGCGGCGCCCGCAGCATCCGTCGCGCAGCTCGCGAGCAACGCGAAGCCTGCGGCGTCGACGGCCACGGTGCTCGCGGTCCCGACGCCCGCGCCACCACCCGCGAAGCCCACGCACGCTTCGAGGCATGCGCCGCGCCCTCAGCCTCGCATCGCGCCGCTCCCCGATTTTCCCATTCCCAGCAATTCGGAAGGTGAGCCACCCGCGCGACCGATTTCGCCTTCCCCGCCGTGACGGTGTAGCCGGACACGGCGACTGGATCGCGCTTTCTCCAGGAGTGTCGTCCCAGGTCACCGGCGGACGCTCCGACAAGGCGGCGCATCTGCGGATTCCCGCGCTGAAGGTGCCTCCGTCGCGTCCGGCATAGCGGTTGCGAAAGCAGCCCTCGATGCCCACCAACGACACCCTCCGCCGCCTCTCGACGCAGCTCGTCGCCGCCCTCGCCGCGGCACCCCTCGCCGTGTTCGCAGCGGGGTGCTCCGGCGCCGCGCCCGGGGAGGCCACGGGCACGAGCGACTCCGCCCTCTCGAGCAACGAGGAGGCCGCGTACGAGTACTTCGTCGGCAAGGGGCTCAAGACCTTCCAGGCGGCCGGCATCGTCGGCAACCTGATGCAGGAGTCGGACGTGGATCCGTCGTCGGTGCAGTACGGCGGCGGGCCGGGGCGCGGGATCGCCCAGTGGTCGGTCGGCGGACGGTGGGATTCCGACTCGGCGGACAACGTCCTCGCCTACGCCTCGGAGCACGGCGAGTCCGCGACGTCGCTCGACCTGCAGCTCGATTTCGTCTGGTACGAGCTCGAGACGTTCTCCGACTACGGCCTCGCGGAGCTGCGCGCGAGCACGAACGTCACGGACGCGACGATCGTCTTCCAGAACGACTTCGAGGGGTGCGGCACGTGCGACCAGTCGACCCGCATCGCGTACGCCGAGCAGGTGCTCGAGGCGAACCCCGGCGGAAGCGGGAGCAGCAGCGGTAGCGGAAGCAGCAGCAGCGGCGGCGCGACGTCGCCCGACGCGTGCACCCAGGGCGACGGCTTCTGCACGGCGACCCTGCAGTGCGACGACGGCCACTGGATCATTCGGCAAGACGATCCGTCGGCGTGCACGACCGTGCAGGACGTCCAGGAGCCCTGCAGCCAGGCCGGCGGCTACTGCACGGCGACGCTGCAGTGCGACGGGGACAATTGGGTGCCGCGCTCGGACGATTCGAGCGCATGCACGTCCGGACCTGGGGGGTGACGCGCGCGGCGGTTGCCTCAGCGCGCCGCGCTCCCCTTGGCGAGGCGCGCGAGCCCCGCGCGAGCCTTCTCCACCGTGACCGACCGCGGCTTCGCGTTTGGCCATCGCGCGATCACGCTGTCGTATGCCTGCTTCGCACCCGCGATGTCGCCCGTCTTCTCGCGGGAGAGACCGAGCAGGTACCTGGAGCGCTGGAATTGGAGGACCTTGACGAGCTCCCAGCATCCACCGACGAACTGCTCGAGGAGCGGGACCGCTTCGGCGTAGCGTCCGCCCAGGGCGTAGGCAGAACCGAGGTCTCGGGAGTGATCCGCTAGCAAGGGCTTCAGCTCGACCCCGCCGAGCTTTTCGAGCGCCGCCATCGCCTCACGCCCGTCACTCTCGTCCTCGGCGCCCGCGGCATAGATGGCCGACCATACGATCGCCGGGTCGACCCTTCCCGCGTTTCGCCCATCGATCTCGCGCTGGTAGCCGTGTAGCCGCTCCTGCTCGGCGTGGAGCTCGTCGCGGGTCGTCACCCCGGCGTGGACGCTCGCGAGCGCGAGCCGAGCTTCCGTGCCGATGTCGTGCTCGCTCGTCGGCAGAGCGCCGACGAGGGCGCGCGCTCTCTTCACGAGCGCCTTCGCGCCGGCGACGTCCCCCGCTTCGAGCGCGAGATTGATCTGACGTAGCAGGGGCTCGAAAGGGTCGATCGAGCGCTTGGTCGCCGCGAGGCCGACGATGTCGCCGAGAGCCTTCTGCGCACCGGGCAAGTCGCCGTGGACGAGGAAGATGTGCTCGTCCGTGTACAGCTCCGTGGAGCGTCTCTCGGTCGGGTCGACGATCTGCGCGTCGCCTTGATGAAGGGCCTCGACGGTGGTGTCGAGCGGCTCGCCCAGCGCGAACGTCGACGCCGCGAGGAGCAAGTACGCCAAATGCGACGTCGGATCGATCGCGAGGACCCGACGCGCGTCCGCCTTCACGTCGGAGCAGCGCTGGTTGTCGTTGTCGTCCATCAACCGGATCTCGATGCAACTCACGGCAGAGGGCGACGCTTCTAGACACCGATCGGTGATGGCGCGCGCGCGCGCGCCGTCGCCCTCAAGGTAGGCGTTCTGGCTCTCCGCGAGGTAAGCGGGGACGTAGCGCGCATCCGCGGCGAGGGCGCGCTCGAGCGCGGCTTCGCTGTCGGCGCGGCGCTGCGACGATTGAAGGCAGGTGCCGAGCAGGGTCTGGATGTAGGGGTCCGCGGGGAATCGCGACGCGAGATCCTCGAGTCGCTTGTTTCGCTCCCCGCGGTCGGGCGGGTCGCGAAAGCGTGGCTCCGAGGCGTCGAGCAACGCCGCGTCCAGGGCGCCGAGCGTGGCGCGGTGCTCGACCGCCTTGCGGTAATCGGCATGCGCGTCGCCTTCGCCCGCTGCCACGTGCAGAAGCGCAAGCCGCAGATGGGCAGCGCCGAGCGACGGATCACTCGCGATCGCCACTTTGAAATTCTTCTCGGCCTCGTCCGGATTACCGTCGTGCTCCGCCTGGACCGCCGCCTCGTACGCGGCGGCGGCCTGCGGAGTCGCCGGCGGGCGGCCCGGTCGCATCGCGGACGGCGCGCTCGACACCGCCGCAGCCTGAGGAGCGGAGGCCTCGTGCGCGCGCCTCCATCCGAAGACGGATGCAGCGATCCCGACGAGCACGACGCCCGCAAGGAGCGCCTTCGTTCCTCGGTTCCCGCGCGCCTTCGCGCTCGGGTCACCCGTCGCCGCGGCCAGGCCTTGCGCGGTGGTGAGCGCCGGCTTCGCCGTGCTCGGCTCCGCGCCGCCCGCGTCCACTGTCGGATCGAACCCCGCGTTGCTCGACGCGGGCGTCAGCTTCGCGTCCGATGCGACGGTCGCTTCGAGCCCCGTCACGCGCTCCGTCTTCGGCAGCGGCGCTGTCGGTGCGCCGGTCGCCTCGACGGACGCCTTCGCGAGCGCCTCGCGCATCGCCGTCGCGCTCTCCCACCGGTCCTTCCTCTCGAACGCGAGCGCGCGATCGACGACGTCGGCCACGGGCTTCGGCATGTCCGGCGCGACGCTCGCGAGCGCGCGAGCCTTCTGGGTCGCCGCGCGCACCATGAGCTGTGATGCGTTGTCCCCCTCGTGGACGAACGCGTCCGAGAGGAGCGTGAAGAGTGTCGCGCCCACCGCCCACAGGTCCGTCTGGGCATCGATCTTGTTCGACTCGCCCATCGCCTGTTCGGGCGCCATGAAGGCGGGCGTTCCGAGCATCGCGCCGGTCTGCGTCGCGTGCTGCGGCAAGCTCGTCTCGTCGCGGAGACGCGCGATGCCGAAGTCGAGCACCTCGAGCCGCCCGTCGTTCGTGAGAAACACGTTCGCGGGCTTCAGATCGCGGTGCACGATCCCCTTGGTATGCGCGGCGACGAGCACGTCGAGCAGCGCGTCGCCGATCGACAGGACCAGCGCGAGCGGCAACCTCCGCCCCTCGTGCTTGGCTGCGAGCTCATCGAGCGTCGCCCCCTCGAGCAGCTCCATGACCAGGAACGCGCTGCCGTCCTCGGCCACGTCGTCGTCGAGCACCGCGACGGCGCCCGAGTGCTCCACGGAGTTCGCGACGTATCCCTCGCGGACGAACCGCGTGCGGATGGTCTCGCGATGGGAGAGCTCCGCGTGGAGCATCTTGATCGCGAACCGTTTCTTGTTCCGGTGGGTCGCCGCGTAGACGGTGGCCATTCCGCCGATGCCGAGCACGCTGTCGAGCCGATACTTGCCGCGCAGCACGCGACCGAGCCGGGCGGTCGCGACTTGGCGGAGCTCGTCGTCGGGCATGGGCGCGGTCCTACGGTACCTCCGTTTCCTCGGCTACGTCGTTAGGGGCGCCCGGTTCGCGAGTAGCCAGGCGATCGACGCGTCCACTTGTTACCCTCGGGTGCGATGGACGAGAGCCTGAACCCCACGCTTCGGGCGAGCGACCACCCCGAGGTGGTCGAGCCGGGGGAGCTCCCGCGGGGCGCGACGCTCGGCCGCTACGTCATCCTCAAGCGCCTGGGGCGCGGAGGCATGGGGGTCGTCTACCTCGCCATCGACAGCGAGCTCGATCGACGGGTAGCCATCAAGGTGCTTCGCGCGGAAACCACCGAGGGCGGGGAGACGCGCGCACGCTTGCTCCGCGAAGCGCAGGCGATGGCCAAGGTGTCGCATCCCAACGTCATCGGCGTGTACGACGTGGGCACGTTCCGCGACGAAGTGTTCATCGCGATGGAGTACGTGAGCGGGACGACGCTCCGCGAATGGTGGACGCGGACGAAGCCCGGGATCGGCGCGATCATCGGCGCCTACGCAGCCGCGGGGCGCGGCCTCGCCGCTGCTCACGCGGCAGGCATCCTTCATCGCGACTTCAAGCCGGAGAACGTGCTGGTCGACGAGCGCGGGCAGGTGAAGGTGCTCGACTTCGGGCTGGCGCGGCTCGATGACTCGGCCAGCGCCGCACCGCAGAAAGAGAGCGTGGGGAGCATCGCGCTTCACGAGACCGGCCTTCGCGGTCACGGCGCGCTGGCGACGCCCCTCACCCGGTACGGCGCGATCATGGGGACGCCGGCCTACATGGCGCCCGAGCAGCTCGTCGGTGAGGTCGCCACGGCGAGAAGCGATCAGTTTGCGTTCGCGGTCGCTCTCTATGAAGCGCTCTACGGTGTCCTGCCCTTCGAAGGCGAGACCATGACGACGCTCACGTCGGCAATCCACGCGGGGCGCTTCCGCCCGGTCTCGACGGCGGCAGGAGTCCCGCGTGGCGTGCGGCGCGTCCTGGTGCGAGGTCTGTCCGGAGCTCCGGACCGGCGCTTTGCGTCGCTGGACGAGCTGCTGCGAGAGCTCGATCGCGCGGTGCGGGCGCCGAAGCGCCGGCTCGTCGCTGGGGGTGCCGTCGTCGCGGCAGCGGCGGTCGTAGCGGTGGCGGCGCTGCGCCCCGCGCCGGCCAAGCTGTGCAAGGGCGCAGAGGAGGCGTTCGCGCCGGCCTGGAGCGCCCTCCGTGCTGACGAGGTGAGGCGCGAATTCGTGGGCTCCGCGAATCCACGCGGTGAGGACGCATTCACCCACGCGCGCGCCCTGCTCGACCGCTACGCCGCGTCCTGGGTCGCGATGCACACCGACGCCTGCGAAGCGACGCGCGTCCGCGGCGAGCAGTCGGAGGAAGGGCTCGACCTCCGAATGGCCTGCCTGAAGCAGCGCCAGCGCGAGGTGAAGGCGACGGTGGACCTGCTCACCCATGCCGACGCGAAGATGGTCGACAACGCGGTCGAGGCGGCCGCCCACCTGACACCCGTCGATACGTGCGTCGATCTGGCGGCGTTGCGCGCACCGTTCGCGCCGCCCAAGACCGACCAGGAGTCTCGCGCCGTCGACGATCTGCGCCGGAGGCTCGTCGAAGTGCAGGCGCTCGAGCACGCGGGGCGCTGGGAGGACGCGCTGGCGATGGCGACGGCTCTCGTCGACGACGCGGGCCGCGTCGGCTACGGACCGGTCAGCGCCGAGGCACTCCTCTACCGCGCGGAGGCGGAGTACGACCTCAACAAGTCGAGCGACGTCGAGACGTACTTCTCCGCGGCTCTCCAGGCCGAAATGTCGCGGCACGACGTCGTTGCCGCGCAGTCGTGGATTGGACAGCTTCGCGCGAACAGCCGCCATGCCGCGTTCGGCGAAGCGCACAGGTCCGCGCGCCTGGCCGACGCTGCGATCAGGCGTGCGGAAGAGAACGAGACGCTGCGCGCGGCGCTCCTGCAGGCGCAGGGCTGGCTCGCGTACGACGAGGGTCAGCAGAGCGACGGCCTCGACTTCGCGCGACGCGCGCTCGCGATGCGCGAGCGGACCCTCGGCGACGCCCATCCGGACACGCTCCAGGCGCGCTCCGACCTCGCCGATCGACTGTGGGACCTGGGAGAGATCGAGCAGGCGCTCGGCATGTACGAGGAGCTTCATCGGGCCCGCGTCTCTCTCCTCGGCGAGACACATCCCAAGACGGTGCGATCGCTCGACGACATCGCGGAGGCGAAGAACGAGCTCGGGGAGTACGGCGACGCCGTGGAGCTCACCGCGAAGATCATCGCCCTGTCGACGCTCCCGTCGCGCCTCGCGGTGGGGCGCATCGACAAGGCGATCGCGCTCGCCGGGACCGGGCGAGTCGAGGAGGGGCTCGCGACGTTCGCCGATGGGATGGCGCTGATGAAGACGCTCGAGTTGCCCGGGCAAGTCTCGAGCGCCTATAGCGATTTTGCTCGCGCCCTCGTCCAGCGCTACGCGAGCGCCGAGGCCGAGAGGATGGCCGCGATCGCGCTCGACGACACGGGGCGCGACCTGGAGAAGGGAGAGGCGCTTGGCGTGCGCGCGCTCTGCAAGGAGCGACGTGGCGACGTAGCGGGCGCGGTCGTCGATGCGCAGGCCGCGCTTGCCGTGAAGGGCAGGCTGCTCGGCGAGCGCGCGGATCTGATTCCGCTACTCGCGCGCGGTCAGGCCTTTCTTCTCTCTCACCGCGAGAGCGACGGCCTGGCCGACCTC
>Ga0302314_10014897_pt1 | contig 13258 bp, 12 predicted proteins | sample III_Palsa_N2_3_FD_200533 | JGI IMG/M metagenome (GOLD analysis project Ga0302314, IMG submission 200533) | Peat permafrost microbial communities from Stordalen Mire near Abisko, Sweden - III_Palsa_N2_3 | ecosystem: Environmental > Terrestrial > Soil > Palsa > Peat permafrost | place: Sweden...
ATGCGTGACCCGATTGAGCTCCTGCGCCGGCACACCAGGCCCACCGGCCAGAGCGCCGCTGCGCGTGTAGAACATCTCGTAGAGCGGAAAGCCGTAGACATAGGCCTGTTTGCCCGCCCGATAGAGCGCTTCCGGCGACAGCGTGCCCTTGGCACTCGCCTCGCCCGCGCTCAGCGCCGCCACTGCCATGATCGCCACACTGCCTCCGATGATCGACTTGAACAAGACGTGCCCTCCCGTGCCGGGGGAATGCACCCCCGTTCGGCCGAGACACTGCCTGCTGCCGGACCGCCACGCCATGATCGGGCGCGACAAAAGCGTGATCGGATGTGACAGATGCGAGGGGCGCTTTTCGCTGTAGGATACTTCGAACGGCCCGGATAGCAAAACAAGGCAAGCCCATGATGAAGACCCTCTCCTGGCGAGACCTGGCCATCGGGCTTGTGCTGGGAGCGGCGCTCTCCTTCGTCCTCGGCTGCGTCTATGCCTATGCCGTCTGGGCTCCGCCCTCGAATGACTGGGGCAATGAGAAGACAACGACGACGATCCTGCTCACCCCGGTGCTGCTCGTCGTCCTCGGGGTCCTGTGGTGGCTGCGCAAGCTGCTGCGGCGCCTGCTCGGGCGGGCGCTGGGAATTGGGCGCTCGGGCCTGATCGGGTTCCTGATCGGGACGCTGGCTTTGCCGGTCGCCGAGCTCGGCCTGGTCGGGATCGAATGGTCCCTGACGATGGCGAAGCTGCCCTTCGCCCAGCGGGCGGTGACCACCCAGCTGGCCGATATCGGGGCCCAGCTGAAGCAGGCCGATGCCGTCGTCCTCGAAAGCCCGCTCTTGAAGAGCCCGGACAGCCTCGACTGGCTCGTCTTTCGGCTGGCGGCGCTTACCGGCAAGCCGGTCTTCGCCGTCTATGACATGAATGGCGGCCGCCCGCCCCTGGCCCTGCGGCAATACCGGATCGGCTCGGGCCCGGCCTGTCCGCCGATGCTCGCCCAGCCGCCCGGCCACCGCAAGCCGGCCACCAGCGGCGACAGCTGCCTGATCGGCACCGACATTGCCGATTTCGCCGATTGGCCGGCACAGGGGCTGCTGCTCTCGATCGACATCGACTCCCGGCAGCTCGGCCACACCAAGCGGGCCTTCGGCGAGGGCAGTCTCATTCCGGGGCTGGTGGTCGCGGCTTTGCAGAAACCGGCCGCCTTGCCGCAGACGCCCTATGCGCAGCCCTACGACCCGGACGCCCAGCCCCGGACAATCTGGGAAACCACTTGTTTCATCAAACCCTATGGCCCCTTCCCCTTCGGCCGCGGCGTGCATTGGCAGGTCTGCACCGATCTTCTCGACCTGATCGATGTCGCCGACCGGATCTTCGGGCCCGGTCCGACGCAAAATTGAATTCGATCCTGGGCCGCAGGATGCTGTCTTCCGGCGGCATTCCGCTTCGGGCTTCTGGACAAGCATCTGCTGGTGCTGAAGACTCGTCACCAAGCCCGGCCGAACGGAGCAAGAGCGAGCAATGCCGAGCGCCAGCCGGAACAGTGACGAGCCCCGCGCCTATTCGCGCGCGATACCGCTGCTGCTCGAAAGGCTGCGGCGCGGCGGCGCCGATATCGGGGCGCTGCGCCGGCGCCTCGGGCTCGGCACGGCCGATCTCGACGATCCCGATACCAGCATCACCGCCAGCCAATATATCGGGCTCTGGGCCGAGGCCGCCCGGCTCGATCCGGCCGTGGCGCTGCATATCGGCGAGGATTACCGAAGGGGCGACATGCATGTCGTCGGCCATGCCGCCGCCCGCAGCGCCACGCTCGCCGAAGCCCTCGCCTGCTGGAGCCGCTATGCCCATCTGCTGTGCGAGATCGACGAGATCACGCTCGAGCCGCAGGGCAGCCGGACGCGGCTGAGCTATCGCAGCACCCACCCGGCCTACGACAATCCCTGGCTGGCCGAGCACTACCTCGCCGCCGCCTGGCGGACGGCACAGACCGGCACCGGCCGGGCTCTGCACCTGGCCGGGCTCTGTTTTCGTCATCCGCGCCCCGATTATGCCGCCTGCTATCGCGAGCTCTTCGGCCTCGACGCCGGTTTCGACGCGCCGGTCAATGCCGTCATTTTCCACAGCGCCGACCTGGCCCTGCCGATGCGCGGCGCCGATCCCTATCTGCAGCGCTTCCTGCTCGCCGAAGTCGAGGCGCGCGATGCCCGCTCGGCGCGCCACACCTCGTTCGAGCGGCGTGTGGTCGAGGCGGTGCTGCGCGGCTTCGATCAGGGGGCTGCCCCCGAGGCCGACGCCGTGGCGGCGGCGCTGGGCGTAACCGGATCCACGCTGAAGCGCCAGCTGCGCCAGGGCGGCCAGGGCTGGCGCAACCTGGTCGAGACCCTGCGCCGCGACCTGGCCGAAACCTATCTGCGGCAGGGTCTGTCGGCGACGCAGATCGCCTATATGCTGGGCTTCTCCGAACCGGCGGCGTTTCAGCACGCCTTCCAGCGCTGGTTCGGGATCAGCGTCGGCGGCTATCGCCGCGCGCTGGCAGGTGCCGGGTTGCGCGAAACGGCGGCCGGCGATTCTCAGGACGATCCGCTCCGGCCGGCCTAGACAGCGGCGATGCAGTCGATCTCGATGTCGAACGGGCCCGGCCAAGCCGGGACGTTCACGAAGATCCGGGCCGGCGGGTCCTGCGGGAAGTATCGGGAATAGACGGCATTCACGGCCGCGAATTTCTCGACCGAGGTGCAATAGACGGTGCATTTCAGGACTTGGTCGAGCGACGAACCCGCGGTTTCCAGGCACAGCTTCATCTGTTCGAGCACCAGCTCCGTCTGGCGCTCGATGGATGCCTCGATGACCTCTCCGGTCTTGGGATCGAAGGGCGGGAGGCCCGACACATAGATCGTGTCGCCATGCCGGGTCACGGCAGAGGTCGGCGCCTTCCAGCGTTCCAGATAGGTGGAGAGCGGCTCCACGCGGATGATCTCACGCTTCATGACGGCACCCTTCCTCCTGCGCTTCCGGTTCGCGGGGTCATTGATGTTCGGGCCTTTACCTACGCCCGCCGATCGAAATGGTCCCGCGGTATTGCTACGGTCGCGACCGAAGTGTTTGAAGCTCTGCTCGTTTCGAAGGTTTTAGTTTCGGTTTTAGTCTCGGGGACATAATACAGAATTCAGCGCCGCTTGCTGACACCGGCGGGTAATTATGTATTATGTCCCCTTATCTCACCCTATCTCATGTATTATGTCCCCTTATCCCTCAATTATGTATTATGTCCCCTTATCCCTCCAGCCCCTGGGGCACGCGACCCCGGATCTGCGTCCGGTGCGTGTCAGGCCAAACCGCATTCCCCTCGGCTCCCGCCCTTGGCTCCCCCCGCTCCTCCACCGCCACCCTCTCCTTCGCCAAGGCTTCGGAGGGCTGCACGGCTTCGTTCGCAGGCTTCATCGCTACTATGGCGGGATCTGACTTCTTGCGCCCGTCCATCACCGGCTTCGGCTCCTCGCCTTCCCGATGCGGACCGGATCGGCATAGGCCGACCGGCCAGGCGCAAGATCTCTCACGTTCCGGCGCGTTCCTTTCATACGTGATGTGGCCTTCGACCCCGGCAGGGCGTCAGCACCTCGCATAAGCGGTGCTGCACATGTAGCCTTCGGCAACGTCCAAAACCTCGGCCCCTGCAAAATCGGCATTTCGTGGCTCAATCCCACACCCCGCATAATCGCTGTGTACGCTTCGCGACCGTCGTCACCTTCGGCCCCGCAACACTCGCTACCAGGCGGGCGCTACCCCTTCCTGGACCGGACTCTCACCGGCTGGATCGCGCCAGCCTCGTGACGCACGGACGACCGCCCCACTGACGAACTCGAATCCCACCCCGCCGGAAAAGCCTGTGCCGGCGCGATCCCTCGGCTATGTATGGTCGCCTTGCCAGGGCTGACATGCTATGAGGGGGTTTTCCGGGGTGGGCGGCATCGCCATATGCGCGCCTGGGCTGATTTACGGCCCGCACTCATGATTGGCGGGCAGGCTATCAAAGCCCGCCGCGCCCAGCCCAGACAGAGCAATCCGCGAGACCCATGCCGCTCAAGATCGAAACCTTTTCGTCGCTCAAAGGCGGCAACAGCTTCTTCAAGGCGATCACCCATCCGGCCGCAGCCGATCGGGCGGCGAGCCTGGTGCAGCGGCTCATCAAAGCGCAGAGCCTCGCGGTCTACGATCCGCTCGGCTTTCTCGAGGGCTTCGCCGCCTGTCATGATCTGGGCCAGGCTGCGATCGTCGGCATCTATGTCCAGGCCGTGACCGAGATCGGCAAGGAGCGCCTCGGCCGGGCCGCCGAGCCGGTGACGGCGCTGGCCGGCAGCGGCGCCGATCTGGTTTTCGTTGCCGGTTTCGATGCCGGCAAGCTGGTCCAGCATATTGCAAATCTCGTCCCGGCGGGCGCGGAGATCGTCACCCTCGATGCCATGCGGCTCGACGAGTCGCTGCTGACCAATGCGCGGAACTATCTCGACCCGCTCAATTTCGCGACCAATTTCGCCTTCTTCCGCGATGAAGACGGCCAGCACACAAGGATCGTGACGGCCAATTACTGGCGCGGCTATGGATCCTTAGACACGAGCTTCGCCCTGACCCTGTTCGGTGCGGATGGCACGGTACTCGCGCGCTGGCGCGAGGCGCTGGGCGGTGACGGCGCGGTCATCACGCTGGACAGCCGCGAGATCCGCGCACGTTTCGGGCTCGGTGCCTTCACCGGCCAGCTCTTCATCCATGTCGTCGGTGCCGCCGGCCATGATGTCGTGAAATATGCCCTCGATATTTTCGAGGAAACAGGCCCGAGTCTCAGTTGCACCCATGACGCCAATGCCTGGCCGGCGGATTTCTATGCCGGGCTGCCGGCGCCGCGGGAGGATGAACGCGTCGTGCTCTGGGTGCAGAACAGCCTGCCCTTGCCGATTCCGGCCGGCGGCATCGCCCTCAATTTGATGGGCGACGCGCGGATCGTGAAGTTTGGCGAGAGTGTCGCACCCTTCGCCACGGTGGCGCTCGACGTCGCCGCGCTGCTGCCGGACGCGCGCTGGCCGCAGCAGATCGAGATTTCGGCCGGCAAGCATATCGTGCGGCCGCGCTACGAGGTGATCCGGGGCCAGCACCGGCGCATCGCCCACCCCAATGTCGAGCGCACCGACCTCAAGCCCAATCCGGAGCTGGCGGGTCTCGCGCACCTCGGCAAGGGCTATCTCCTGCCAGCGCCGATCCTGCCGGTGGCGGAATGGCGCAGCCTGCTGCTGCCGACGCCGATGGCGCGGAGCCAGGAGGTACTGCCGATCGCCGCCACAATCTATGACCCCGCGGGCAATGAGATCGGCCGCCGGAGCTTCGGCCGGTTGGCCCGTCGGGATTCCGTGGCGCTCGAACTCGACGAGTTGGCAACCGCCCTCCCCGGCTTCGGCCATGTCGAATTGAGCTATGACTGGACCGCGGGTGCCGAGGCCGATGGCTGGCTGCACGCCCTCTTCCGCTACGAGCATCGCCAGAGCGGGCATGCCGCCGAATCGAGTTTCGGCGCCCATGTCTTCAACACCGTGCTTACATATCGCGACGAGCCGCAGGCCTATGCCGGCCGGCCGCCCGGCCTGTCGACGCGGCTGTTCCTGCGGCTGGGTGCCGCCCCGCTCGATACGCTGTGCCACCTGATCTACCCGGCCTCGACGGCCTGGCATGCGAAATCCGCGACCGATCTCATCCTGCGCGACCGCAACGGCGCCGAGGTGGCACAGCGCCGAATCGAGATCGCCTGCAGCGGCTCGTTGTTCTGGCGGGTTTCGGAGATGTTCGACGAGTCGGCACGCCAGGATGCCGCCGGCGGCTATGTCGTGATCCGCGATACGACCTGCCGCCTGTTCGGTTATCACGGCTTGCTGGGTGCGGGGGGGCGTTTCAGCCTTGACCATATGTTCGGCTTCTAACGACTCGGGCACACAAGCTCTTGTAGCTTGCATCCGAGCCCCCAGATTAAATACTGTGTTTTAGAATGGTTCCGGGTCGGCCGACCGACCCGCAATGGGGCAGCGATGGTAGAGCGTCATCACAGCAAGGTTTTGATCATCGGCGCCGGCCCGGCCGGCTATACCGCCGCGATCTATGCTGCCCGCGCCAATCTGCAGCCGACCCTGATCCAGGGCCTGCAACCGGGTGGGCAGATGACCATCACGACCGATGTCGAGAATTATCCAGGCTTCGCCGATGTCATCCAGGGCCCCTGGCTCATGGAGCAGATGCAACGCCAAGCGGAGCATGTCGGCACCAAAACCGTGTTCGACATCATCGACAAGATTGACCTGTCGAGCCGGCCCTTCACGGCCACGGCCGATAGCGGCGATGTCTATACCGCCGATTCGGTGATCATCGCGACCGGCGCCCAGGCGCGTTGGCTCGGCATCGACAGCGAAACGGCCTATCGCGGCTTCGGCGTCTCGGCCTGCGCCACCTGCGACGGCTTCTTCTTCCGCGGCAAAGATGTCGCGATCGTCGGCGGCGGCAATACTGCCGTAGAAGAGGCCCTCTATCTGACCAATCACGCCAAGTCGGTGACGGTGATCCATCGCCGCAACAAGTTCCGCGCCGAGCAGATGCTGCAGGAGCGGCTATTCCGCCACCCCAAGATCAAGGTGGTCTGGGACAGTGCCATCGACGAAGTCCTGGGCGAACAGGGGCCGGCCCATGTCACCGGCATCCGCCTGAAGAATGTCGTCGACGGTGCCACTGAAATCCTCCCGGTTGATGGTTTATTTATCGCAATCGGGCATACTCCGGTGACGGACCTGTTCAAAGGTCAACTGAACCTTGACGAAGACGGCTATATTGTAACGGCGCCGGATTCGACCGCGACCAATATACCCGGGGTGTTCGCGGCGGGGGATGTTAAGGACAAGGTGTTTCGTCAGGCCGTTACGGCGGCCGGGATGGGGTGCATGGCCGCTCTCGAAGCGGAGAAATTCCTGGCGGCTCAAGAGGCCGCGCACGCACTGCGTGCCGCCGAGTAACAGGCGGAAGCAGGCTTTTGGGACCGGGGCAACCCGGGCAGGGGACAGGGGATGGACTGGGACAAGCTGCGGGTCTTTCACGCCGTGGCCGAGGCTGGCAGCTTCACCCATGCGGGTGACGCGCTCAATCTGAGCCAATCGGCAGTCAGTCGGCAGATCAGCGGACTCGAAGAGAGTCTGCAGGTGCCGCTGTTTCACCGGCATGCGCGCGGGCTCATCCTGACCGAACAGGGCGAGCTGCTCTACCGCACGGCACGCGACGTCTTCGCCAAGCTGTCGATGACCGAGGCGATGCTGTCGGAATCCAAGGATCGGCCCAAGGGTCCGCTCAAGGTGACGACCACCGTCGCCTTCGGCTCGGCCTGGCTGACGCCGCGGATCAAGGAGTTCCTGGAACTCTATCCGGAAATCACGCTATCGCTGCTGGTCGATGATGGCGAGCTGGATCTGTCGATGCGCGAGGCCGATGTCGCCATCCGCATGACGCCGCCGCGCCAGCCCGATCTGGTGCAGCGCCACCTGCTGACCGTGCGCTCCTATGCCTTCGCCTCGCCGGAATATTTGAAGAAACACGGCGTGCCGACCCGGGCCGAGGATCTCGATGAGCACCGGCTGATCGTCTATGGCGACGATGCCAGGCCGCCGGCCGCGACCATCAACTGGCTGCTCGAAGCCGGCTCCAAGCCGGGGGCGGAGCGCCGGCCGATCCTCAAGGTCAATAATGTCAACGGCATCTACCGCGCGGTCCAGAGCGGCCTCGGCATCGGTTCGATCCCGAACTACATGCTGCAGGAAACCAGCGAGCTGGTCCGCGTGCTGCCCGAGCTGAGCGGACCGACGGTCGAGGCCTATTTCGTCTATCCGGAAGAGCTGCGGCCCTCCAAGCGCATCGCCGTGTTCCGCGACTTCCTCATCCGCAAGGTCGCCGAGGCCCGGCTCAACTGAGCCTGGCCGACTCGGCTTTCGCAGCTGCAAACGCCCGCCCTTCCCGGCGGGCGTTTTTTTCTGCGAATCGGGCGACTATCAACCAAATGTAAACTTGCGTGTTGCATATTGCGCACAGGTGACTTGCCCTTTTGGGTCTGGTTCGGGCGCGGCGGGCGCCCCATCTATTGCAGTGCAGAGACGATTTCGCCCCTGCACCGAATTTGCCGGCACGGTCCCCCGCCGCGTCGGCACGAGTTCCCGCAGCCTCTGGCTCGGGAAAGGGTCTTCGGATCCTACGTCTCCCAGACGTGAAGCCTCCCTGTTGACTTGCCCCGTAAGCCATTGGTTTACGGGGCTTCTTTTTGAGTGAGTGCGCTCAGGGCGGCCCGCTTGGCGGCCGGCTGGCCGGCACGGGCGATTGTCTTGAAATTGTCTTCCAATCATAATGTACAAAACAGGAACGGTGGTGTAAGGTCCAATTCCGCGCGGCCCAGCCCCGGTGCCGCGCTCCGCAGAAGGATGAGCCATCATGGCCAGCGCCAAGCCCATTCCCGACGGCTATCATTCGATCACGCCCTATCTCGTCATCGACGGTGCTGCCCGCGCCATCGAGTTCTACAAGGCGGTCTTCGGTGCCACCGAGCTGCTCCGCTTCCCGCATCCGGACGGGCGGATCGGCCATGCCGAGCTGCGTATCGGTGATTCCATCATCATGCTCGCCGATGAGTTCCCCGATCACGATGCCCTCAGCCCGGGCAGCGTCGGCGGCACGCCGGTGTCGCTGATGCTCTATATCGAGGGCGTCGATCAGGTCGTCGACCGGGCGCTCACCCATGGTGCCACGCTCAAGCGCCCGGTCGCCGATCAATTCTATGGCGATCGCAGCGGGACGATCGGCGACCCGTTCGGCCATCAATGGACCATCTCTACCCATGTCGAGGACATCCCGCCGGAAGAGATGCAGCGCCGCGCCGCCGCTGCCACTGCGTAGGGCGGCTGAACGCTGGGCGCCAGCGCTCCAGGATCAGCCGGTTGACGACGGGATATAGCCGGCTGCCGGGGCGGCCATGGCCGGCCGCTCCGGCAGGTGCGGCATGCGGTTGATATTGTATTGGGCAACCAGCATGCGGCACAGGAACTGCGCGATCGGCGGGATGCGGGTGCGCGCCTTGTCGATGATGCTCGGCATCGCCTCCCTCATGGGATCGGGGCCGGCAGTTCAACGGCAACCGGGCGACGCTACCGGCAAGGCTTTGACGAAGAACGAACGGTTCAGTTCTCGACCTTGAGCAGCGGGAATTCCTGATGGTCCGGTTTGCCGTTATGGATGAAGTCGCCGATAATCAGCAGCCGGTGGTCATCGACGCGCCGATACGTCAGGCGCTCCCCCGCTTGCGGACCCTGGCCGTCGAGCACCGCCGACCGCGCTTGGCAGTCGGAGAAGAGGAACCGCATCGGCGGATCATGCCCCTCCCGGTCGCGATTCAGGCTGTCGGAGAAATGGCGCAGACGCATGGCGAGGCCCCCGGGCCCGCCCTCGATCGTCATGATCTCGCCGAACACCGCCTTGCCGTCCTTCACGGTCCAGGCGCTGCCGAGCAGCAACCCGCCCGGCGCATCGGTCCAGCGCTCTTCGCTCTGGCCATCCTTGGCGTCGGAACGCCAGGTGCCCTTCAGCCAATCGAGCTGTGCCACCGTGCAGGAGGCCGCGCGGGCCGGCCCGGTGACGGAGAGCGCGAGCGCGAGCGCGAGCGCAATCAGCGCGGCGGCTCTAAAGCGACGCCCAAAATTATGGCCGCCATTGCGAGCGCAGCGAAGCAATCCAGCCCTCGGTGCGGCGGCCCTGGATTGCTGCGCTGCGCTCGCAATGACGGCCTTGGGATGATGTCGTAACTCGCCCAATTTTGGACGCCACTCTAACGGTTGCGCTTGAACTCGACATGGAACCGATGATGCGCCTCCATGACATTGACCCCGCCGCGCCGGGCCGGACGGAAGGTCGAGCCGCGAATATAGGTGAGCGCCGCATTGCCGAAGACCGGCGGGCCGCTCTGCTCGACGACCCGGCAATCGCGGGTATGACCGCCGGCATCGACCGCGCACTCGATCTCGACAGAGACGGTGCGCCCCTCCTTCGCCATCCTCGGTGGATAGGCCAGCGGCGGGCCCGAGATCCGCTCCCCGACCGGCACCTCCTGCTGCGCCAGCCTTCGTGCGGCCAGTTCGGCCTCGGCCTGGACCCGCCGCTGTTCCGCCTCGGCAGCCTCGCGCGTGGCATTTCTGGCGGCATCGGCGTCCGGCCGAACGGCTGGCGGCCTGGGCGGCTCGGCGACCGCAGGCCGCGGCGGCGGCTCGACGACAACGGGCCGGGGCACCTCGGCGGATGGCGGTCTATAGACGGTTGGTTGCTCGGCGATCGGCCGCTCCGCGGCAGGCGGCGGCGCGGGTGGTTCGGTGGCTGACCGAAGAGCCGGCGTCGGTGCCGGCTGCTCCGGCGCGGCCGCCGGGGCCGGCGGTTCCTGCAGGGGTTGTTCCGCCGCTTGCTTCGGCGCCGCCGCTACCGGCTGTGCCGGCGGTGCCACGGCGACCGGCGGCGGCTTGGTCGGAGCGGGAATCAGCGCGGCCATTTCCGACGGAGCAACCGCGGGCGCCCGGAATCGAGGATTCAGCAGAAACCACGCCGCCCCGACCAGAACCGCAATCGCCACGAGGCCGCCGCCGACCAGCGGCAGCCGGGACGATCGGCGCGGCACCATGATTGTCGGGACCGCCGCGGCTACGGGTGCCTGCCGGCGCAGCGTTATATCCTCCGCGCGCGTCGCTGGATCCGTCCCGGCGGTTTCGGCCGGCAACGGCTCGATCCGGCGCGCCGGCGGCTGATACTGCGTGACCTCCGCCTGGTCGTCTTCGAGCAGGGCCTGCAATTCCGCGATCGATTGCGGCCGCTCCTCGGGTGCTACGCGCATCGCCCGGTCGATCATCAGCAGCAGCAGCGGGTCGTAGCGCCCGGCGCCGATTTCGACGGCCGGCGGCTGCGGATCGGGCCGGCCCTTCAGCAGAGCCTGATGCCGCGTAAAGGAATCGACCGTCTTGCCGCCGACGGCCCGGTACAGCGTCGAGCCGAGCGCATAAATATCCGAAAACGGCCCCTGCTCCGCACCGGCAAATTGCTCGATCGGCGCATAGCCTTCGGAGAAGATCTGGGTATAGGTGGCAGTCTCGCCCTGGCTGATGCCGCGGGTGGCGCCGAAATCGATCAGCACCGGCCGGCCATCCTCGCGCAGCAGGATATTTGCCGGCTTGATGTCGCGATGCAGAATGCCGGCCTCATGCACGCAGCCGACCGCGCGCATCAGATGCAACATCAGCGGGCGCAGCTCCGCCTCCGGCAGGCCCTGCGGATGCGCCTTGATCAAGGCTTCCAGCGGCTGGCCGGCGAGATACTCCATGACGATATAGGCGGTGCCGTTGGCCTCGAACAGCGTCGCCACCTTGACCACGCCCTCGCCGGCCGCACCAATGCTGGACAGGCGCAGCAGGGCCCTGGCTTCCTTGACGAAACGGCCCAGGCAATCCTGATAGCCCTCGCGCACCGAGGTGCCGGTCGGCACGACTTCGCTGCCGTCGCGCATGGCGAATTGGCGCGGCAGATACTCCTTGACGGCAAAGACCTGGTCGATGGCATCGCTGGCGCGATAGGTGATGCCGAAACCGCCGCGGCCGATGATGGCATCGATGCGGTAGCCATGCAGCATCGTCCCGCGCGGCAGGGCATCGCGTTCCCAATCATCTATGGTTACGCCCATCGGTTGGCTCCCCGTTGTCGGAATAACAATAGCCGATCAGGCGCCGACCGCGAAGTCGCCGCGGGCGCGATCGGCAACACTAGCGCGAAACCGCACCCCGTGCCACGACCAGCGCCTCCCCCAGGGGACTCGGGCGAACGAGATATTCGATTTTCCTGTTGTCGCTTGAACTTCAGAATCTATGAGGGTGCGGCGGCCGCCGGGTTGGATATCCTGGGTAGTCGACCAAAACCAAACCAGGAGCACCCTCATGGCATCGGATTTTGACGCGCATAAGCCGGCGACCGCCTTTGATCACGATAGCACGCTGGTGCTGGCGCTGGAAACGAGTGGCAAGGCGTGGGATCTGGGCGCTGTTGTTCCGGGTGTGACTCGGCGGCCGCCGGCCCCCTCGCAGCCCTACCAGAATGCACCAGAAGAGCCAAATTCCAGATACAAGGTGGGGAACGTTCTCGTGGTCAAAATCACGCGCTTGGTACCTGGGCGACGAGTTGGGTACGACCGAGATTGGGGGGATTCCGGTCGGACCGGTTCCGGCCAGGATACAAAGGGACTGGACATTCGTTTCAAGGCCGGGTCGGGACGTGAGGGGATTGACCGCGTCGGGCACCTGGCACGAGGGAGCGGACATTCGCGCTTGCGCGTCCGATGAAAGCTCTCGGTACGAAGCCGCCGGTTCTCGTGCCGGCACGCTCGCGCAGCCGATGCTTTGTTTGTTCGTAAACCCGTCCGACAATCAATTTGTCCGGAAACTCATCGTCAACTCAGGTTTCCGGACAACTTTGGAAATGGCCGTCAAAGGGCGGTCTGCGGACAAGGCCACTCAGAAGAGATGAGCTGGCTCGGGGCACATGCATTCCAGATTCTCCGGCCGGGACAGAAGCTGTGATGCCATTGGCTCGAGCGCTTCCAATAAGCGCAGCAAACGAATTCGGCCTCGGAACTCCGGATGGGTAGAATCCGACGCTATCGCCCACTCCTTCGGTCTCTTAACGTCTCAGATCCCGGAAGAAACAACAGGGGCCAGGGCGATGGTAAATAAGCGCGGGGCGTTGGTCGCAGCCATGACGGCCACGATCCTGTCGGTGACCGCCGGTCTCAATTTCTTCGGGACCGCCCTTGCTGACGTTCTGCCGGCCAATGATCCCTTGATGAAGCTCGCCACCCTCAAGGCGGCTTGCGTCGATCAGATCAAACAGCAACTGGACGATCCGAGCAGCATGCAACTCGTCCAGTACGGCGGATTCGCGACCGCCGATCACAGTTATCTCGCTACCGCCGGTCGTAAATGGATCCCGATCAAGATCCGGTTCAAGAACGCCGATGGCAGCGACATGGGCGGGGATTGGGTGTGCAGCTTTCATATGCTGACTGGGGCGCCAACAGACCTTGCCGCCTTTGCTCAGCGATTGACGTCGCCCATTGGGTCCGCGGGGTCCCTCCGGCAGACGTTGGAACTCTCTCTCGGCGAATCTGCTCTCGGCCTCAAAA
>Ga0302314_10014898_pt1 | contig 13258 bp, 15 predicted proteins | sample III_Palsa_N2_3_FD_200533 | JGI IMG/M metagenome (GOLD analysis project Ga0302314, IMG submission 200533) | Peat permafrost microbial communities from Stordalen Mire near Abisko, Sweden - III_Palsa_N2_3 | ecosystem: Environmental > Terrestrial > Soil > Palsa > Peat permafrost | place: Sweden...
GATACCGCTGTGCGGTCGATCCTCGAAAAACGCCATCTGCAGCAGCTCGGCCTGTTCCTTGGGCAAACGCCCGATTGCGGATCGCAAACTATGCTCGCGCTCGGCGGTTTCAATCCCCTGCAGGGCAGTTTCGGCCGCGTCGGGCACCAGCAGCGGATCATCGGGATCGATGGTCGGATGACGTTCGCTGCGCAGCCGGTCGATGCGGCGGTTGCGGGCGATCGTATAGATCCAGGTCGACACGCCGGCCTGCGCCGCATCGAAACTTTCCGCCCGTCGCCAGACCGTCAGCATCACGTCCTGCATCAGCTCCTCCGCGGTCCCGACCTCGCAGCCGAGCCTGACCAGATAACCCTTGAGCCGTGGGGCAAAATGCCCGAACAGCAGGGCGAAGGCCGTGCGGTCCCGAAATTCGGCGACGCGGCCCAGCCAAAAGGCGAGCTGCCCGGCCTCGGTCGTCGCGGGTGAGGAAACTGTAGCCATCACCGCGGCAATCTAGAGCCAAGCCCATCCGGCCCACAAGCCGAACGGGTACGCGCCGTCTTTCTGCAAGCTGATACGAGCGCGCCTGCGAATTGGATCAGACCGCCGGTTTTGATTCCGCCCGGAGCGAAATCTGGCTTTGTGACGATCAACGCCATTTTTTTGCCTCGACGTGGCGCCAGGATGGCGTCATCACGGGAATGAACTTGGACGGGAGGTCGTTCCCGGTTCGGATATCAATGATCGAGGTCAAGTTAATGTCGATGAAACATCGGGCCGCCCTCGTGGCCCTGACGGCCTGTTCGCTGACGGTTTCCGCCTCGGTTCTGGCCGCCACGGCGCCGACCGCAGCGCCCAAGCAGCTGGGCGAGTTTCACGGCTGGACCGCCTATACCATGACCGACGGCAAGAGCGAGATCTGCTACGTCGTCGGCGCACCCAAGGCCCAGGAGCCGGCCAAGATCAAGCGCGACGCCCATTTGCTGATCACCCATCGCCCGTCCGACAAAGCGTTCAACGTCGTCTCGGTCGAACCCGGCCCGAACTTCGCCTTCGCCAAGGGCGCCGACGTGACCGTCGCCATCGACAAGCAGAGCTTCGCCTTCTTCACCGCGGCCGATACCGCCTGGTCGCGCGACAGCGACACCGACAAGGCCGTCGTCACCGCCATGTCCAAGGGCAAGGAACTGACGGTCAAGGCCAAGCCCGCCAAGGGCGCCGATATTTCCGACACTTACACGCTCGCCGGTTTCGGCGACGCGCTGGGTGCCATCGACAAGGCCTGCAAGGTGAAGCGGTAGGCCCCCACCCAATCCGTCATGGCCGGGCTTGACCCGGCCATCCACGTGGATGGGCAACGCGCATAACGCGCCGAGAGTGTCCAAGCGGAGACGCGTGGATGCCCGGGTCAAGCCCGGGCATGACGAATTTTAGAAAATGGCGGTCGATATCACGCCAAGCGCCCGGCGAATTGCTGACCAGCAGCGACGAGACTTGGGGCCGGGTGCGGTTTTGACTTATAAGGGCGCCTGAAACCCTTCTTGAGCAGTATGCCCATGGACGCCCACGCCCCGACGGCCGACGCGACGGCCACGCCATTGCCTTTGGCCGCCCCCGACGCGCGGACCAATCTGGTCGGGCTCGACCGCGACGAGCTGATCGCCGCCATGGCGACGATCGGCGCGCCCAAGTTCCGCGCCAACCAGCTGTGGCAGTGGATCTACAACAAGGGGGCGACCGAGTTCGACGCGATGACCTCGCTGTCGAAGAATTTCCGGGCCGAATTGGCCGAGCGCTTCGTGGTGCGCCGGCCGGAGACGACGCGCGACCTCGCCTCGATCGACGGCACGCGCAAGTGGCTGATGAAATTCCCGGACGGCCAGGAAGTCGAGACCGTCCATATCCCGGAAGAAGACCGCGGCACTTTGTGCGTGTCGAGCCAGGTCGGCTGCACGCTCACCTGCAAGTTCTGCCACACCGGCACCCAGAAGCTGGTGCGCAACCTGACCGCCGCCGAGATCGTCGGCCAGGTCATGCATGCGCGCGACCGCCTGGGCGAATGGACCGCGGCCGAGGGCGAACACAAGCTCACCAACATCGTCATGATGGGCATGGGCGAGCCGCTCTATAATTACGAGAACGTCTCCAAGGCGCTGAAGATCGTCATGGACAACGAGGGCATCTCGCTGTCGAAGCGCCGGATCACGCTCTCGACCGCCGGCGTCGTGCCGATGATCGAGCGGTGCGGCGAAGAGCTGGGCGTCAACCTCGCCATCTCGCTGCACGCGGTCACGGACGAGCTGCGCGACGAGATCGTGCCGATCAACAAGAAATATCCGATCGCGGAATTGCTCGACGCCTGCCGGACCTATCCGGGCTCGTCCAACGCGCGCCGCATCACCTTCGAATATGTCATGCTGAAGGACGTGAACGACAGCCCGGCCGAGGCGCGCGAGCTGGTGCGCCTGTTGGCCGGCATCCCGGCCAAGGTCAACCTGATCCCGTTCAACGCCTGGCCCGGCTCGCCGTTCGAAGTCTCGACCGACGCCGCCATCAAGGTGTTCGCCGACATCGTCAATGCGGCCGGCTATTCCTCGCCGGTACGCCGTCCGCGCGGCGCCGACATCCTGGCCGCCTGCGGCCAGTTGAAGTCGGACAGCATCAAGATCCGCAAGAGCGAGCTGTTGAAGCGCGAAGCCGAGGCCGCAGCCGCGGCCGCCGACTAGCTCGTCGGCGCCGCCCGGCCGGCCAACTGGGCCGGATCATAGTAGAAGCGTTCCTCGGCGATCCGGTCGCCGTGCCAGCGCTGATGCGCCAGCTCTTCCAGCGCGTAGCGGCGCCCGCCGCCATCGGTGATCTCGAAGCGCCAATGGATGACGACGATATCGCCGTCGATCAGAAACTCGCCGCCGAGGGTATTGACCCAGTTGCTGCCGAGCATGGCCCGCTCATGGGCGACTAGGGTCGCCCAGCCGACGCGCTTTGCCCCCAGATTCTCCTGCATGCTGGCGTCTTCGGTATAGAAATCCTCGATCGCTTCGACGAAGCGGTTGGCTTGCACCTGGGCGATCAGCGCCTGGACGCGTTCTTTGGTCGGCATGAATGCGGCTCCTCGAATGATGGGACGAGGATGCCCGGCCCCGGCGCCCGGGTCGCGCCGGATCTGACGATCCGGAGCAGGAAAGCGCGACGATCTAGCGTCGGGCGCGGCGGATCTCGCCGGGGGTCACGCCCCGCACTTGGCGCAGGACGCGCGCCAGGTGGCTTTGATGGGCGAAGCCGGTCTCCAGTGCCACCTCGGCGATCGCCATGTCGCCCGACAGCAGCAGCGCCTCGGCCCTGAGCGCGCGGCGGCGGGCGACATAGCGATGGGCCGACAGGCCGACCGAACGCTTGAACAGCACGCGGAAATGCGAGGCACCAAGCCCCGCCTCGGCCGCGAGCACGGCCAGCGATAGATCCTGGTCCAGATGCGCCTCGACATAATCGACAACTCGCCGCAGCTGCCGCTTCGACAATTGCTGCCGGACCGGAGCCGCCGCTGGCGCGCGGCCGAGCAGATGGGCCGCAAGCCCCAGCCCCATGCTGTCCAGGAACAGCCGGCCGCCCGGGCGGCCCGCCTCCAGCGATGCCTTCAAGGCCCAGCCGATATGGGCGATTGCCGGGTCGCGCAGCTGCAGTCTGGCGCCAAGCGAGATCCGGTCGGGGTCCAGATCCAGCTCGACGGCGGCACGGCGCAGAAACGCCGGCGCCATGACCATGTGCAGCAGCGTGGCCGGCCCGTCGTCGGTCCAGACGCCGTCGGCGCCGGCGGGCACGATGTCGATATCGCCCGCGACCTGCAGCCGCTGCTGGCGCAGCCCGTCGCAGCGGCAATCGGCCTGGACCGGCGCGCCGACATGCAGCGCCAGCAGGTGATGCGCCTGGGCCGGAACCGCGAAACTGCCGCCGGCATAGTGGCGCAGGTGTGCCGAAAATCCGCCCAGCGTCGCACGCGCATCCATTCCAGACACTCCCCGCTCGCGGCGATCGATCAAATTGTTAACGTCGTTCTATAGTCGCCCAAAGGCAGGCGTGATAGAAGGTCGAACCGTTCCCGGTCGCGATCGGAAGACGGCTTCCTTGCCACGGCACACGGCGGCGCGCGGATGTCCTCCTCGACTGCGGACGTCAAAAACTGGATGCATATGTTCCGCTGGATCGTAAAGCTGATCCGCGACGAATATGGCATCGACGAGAAAGCGCTGGTGCGGACGGCCGTGCTGGAGAGCGATCTCGGCCTGTCGATCGACCAGGTCGAGCGGGTGCTCGAATTCGTGTCCGACAGTTTTGAAATCCGCTTTCCCGACGGCACGCTCGACGAGGTGGTGCGGCTGGAAGAACTGTGCCTGGTCGCGTCCTGGCTGAAGGGCTTCTACAAGCGCCCGGCCTTCATCGGCCCGGAGTACGAGGCGTCGTGCCGCGATCTCAACCCCGGCGCCTCGACCGAGGTCTGAGCGCCGGCGGTCAGATCGGGATTTCCAGTTCCAGCTTCCAGCGCACCGTGCCGTTGGCCGATGCCCGCGTCGCTCCGAACAGATAGCCGGTCTCGTATTTGAGCTGGCCCAGCCGTCCCAGCAGAAAGCCGCCGACCGCGACCGGACCGATCAGAAATTGCTGATCCTGGAACTTGCCGATTCGATCGATCTGACCGGCATCGCCGTAGATCTCGACGGCCGGTGAAAACGAGCGCCACAGATTATACCGGCTCTGCACCGCGTAGCTGAGGTCGAAGCCGTGGTTTTCCTGATTGGGCCCGATGTTCTTGCCCAGGAGCAGATTGAGCGTCTCCGTCGTGTGACCGATGTCCTTCTCGATCAGCGGTCCGAACAGCGTCGAGTCCGACGCATGACCGACGGCCGATGCGCCATATTCGAAATAGAGCCCCAGATCGGCCCAATACTCGCCCGGATCGGTCAGGCTGAACGTGTTCTCCCAGACCACCGCGTCGGCGTTGGTCGGTTGCCCCGGCCCCGGCGCCCGGTCGAAATCGAGTTCGATTTCCGGGTGCCACCAGGAGTTCACCCCATAGCCGATCTCGGCCGTATAGGACTGAAGGTTCGAATTGGCCGGACTGCGGTCGAAGCTGACGGCGCCGTTATGTTCGAGTTCCAGCTCGCCCTCGTCGATCTCGTTCGGCGAGCGGATGTGATAATCGGCGCGAGCGGCGACCGGCGCCAGCAATGCCGCGAGCGCCGCGGCGGCGATCCAACGGGAGGTCGGCATCACTTGGCGACCATCACACCCTGCGCGGTATCCTGATGGAAATCGCCGAAGAATTTATACTCGCCCGCGTCGAGCGGCCCGAGGAATACCGGAATTTCCTGTCCGGGCGGCACGACCTTCTCACGCTTCAGATCGAAGCTCTCGAATTCCTCCGGCGTCTGATCCTCGTTCTTGACGATCAGCTTGAACTTGACGCCGGCCGGCACTTCGATGCGCGGCGGGTCGTATTTGTGATCGCGGATCGCGAGATGGACGACGTCATCGGCCAGTGCCGGTCCCGCCGCAAGCAGAACGGCGCAGAACGCCAGGAGCAAGCGCATCAAAAGCCTCATGTCAAAAGGGTCAGCGGACCTGCGGCGCCGGGCGACCGACGCCCCCGCCCGGCCGGGTCGCCGCGGGCTTGCCAATCGCGCGGCTCAGGCTCACCAGCAGCACGAGCGTGACCAGATAGGCCGCGACCTGAACGCCGCTCGGCCGGTCGGAGTAACCGACGAGCGCATGGAGCGCACGCCCGACCATGCTGCCCTCGGACAGCAAGCGCGAACTGTCCCACAGCTGATCGCCCCAGGCCGGAATGATGTCGGTTCGGGCCAGCAGGTCCGCCGCTTGGCCCGCCATGCCCGCGGCGAGCAGCGCCACCAGCGTGTTGGTGACCGAAAACAGATGACGCATCGGAATGATGACCAGGCCGCGATAGAGCAGATAGGACAGCATCCCGCCGCCCAACATGCCCAGCATGCCACCGACCAGCAGCGGGATCGGTCCCTCGTTGGTCGAGACCGCGATGCCGTAGAGGAACAGCACGACCTCGGAACCCTCGCGCAAAACCGCGATCGCGACCACAATCGCCATCGCCAGCAGCGATTTTTGGCCGCCCTTGACCGCGGCCCCGGCCGCATTCATCTCGGCCGCGATCTCACGCCCGTGCCGCGCCATCCAGATCGTGTGCCAGCCCAGCATCAAGACCGCGACGCAGAGGATACCGACGGTGAAGACCTCCTGGCCGACGCCTTCGAGCGCGTTCGACAGGGCCCCGGCAAAGAGGGCCACCAGGCCCGCGCCCAGCACACCGCCGGCGACGCCCCCGGCAATCCACAGGCCGCGACCGGCGACCCCCTCGGTCGCCGCCAGGATGATCCCGACGATCAGGCCGGCCTCGATGATTTCGCGGAAGACGATCAGCAGGCTCGCCAACATGGCGTCTAAAACTCCTCGAATCCACGCACCCTGCAACAAAGGGCACCGGTATTCAGAACCATTCGCAAAAAGACTGTTATCGCAAATCACTCGCACCGACAAGTCGGCGGCACATTCCGTGCGCGAAACCCAGCCCCGCCGCCGGTCGCGCCCGCTCAAAAACGAGGCCCCGGCCCGCGCCCGAGTGCGCTTGTCCCGCCAAGGCTTTCCCCTATACTGCCGGCCGTTCCATCCCCTTCGTCACATGTTCGCGCGAGATCCATTATGAGCGGCAGCATTAAGAAGGTCGTGCTGGCCTATTCCGGCGGCCTCGACACCTCGGTCATCCTTCGGTGGCTGCAGGACACCTACAAGTGCGAGGTGGTGACCTTCACCGCCGACATCGGCCAGGGCGAAGAGCTGGAGCCGGCGCGCAAGAAGGCCGAGATGATGGGCGTGAAGGAGATCTTCATCGACGATCTCCGCGAAGAATTCGTGCGCGATTTCGTGTTCCCGATGTTCCGCGCCAACGCGCTCTATGAGGGCCAGTATCTGCTCGGTACCTCGATCGCCCGGCCGCTGATCGCCAAGCGCCAGATCGAGATCGCCAAGCTGGTCGGCGCCGACGCCGTGTCCCACGGCGCCACCGGCAAGGGCAACGACCAGGTCCGGTTCGAGCTGGGCTATTACTCGCTGAAGCCCGACATCAAGGTGATAGCACCCTGGCGCGAATGGGACCTGACGTCCCGCACCAAGCTGATCGAATATGCCGAGAAGCATCAGATTCCGATCGCCAAGGACAAGCGCGGCGAGGCGCCGTTCTCGGTCGATGCCAACCTGCTGCACATCTCGGCCGAAGGCAAAGTGCTGGAAGACCCCTGGGCCGAGGCGCCGGAATTCGTCTATTCCCGCACGGTCTCGCCCGAGCAGGCGCCGGACAAGCCGGAATATGTCGAGGTCGAGTTCAAGGCGGGCGACGCGATCGGCGTCAATGGCGAGACCCTGTCGCCGGCCAACCTCTTGGCCAAGCTCAACGAGCTCGGTGGCCGCAATGGCGTCGGCCGGCTCGACCTGGTCGAGAACCGCTTCGTCGGCATGAAGAGCCGCGGCGTCTACGAGACCCCGGGCGGCACGGTCCTGCAGGCGGCCCATCGCGGCATCGAGAGCATCACGCTCGACCGCAATGCCGCCCATCTCAAGGACGAGCTGATGCCGCGCTATGCGGAGCTGGTCTATAACGGCTTCTGGTTCTCGCCCGAGCGCGAGATGCTGCAGGCGCTGATCGACAAGAGCCAGGAGCATGTCGAGGGCACGGTCCGCCTGAAGCTCTACAAGGGCTCCGTCAGCATCGTCGGCCGCAAGTCGCCGAAGACGCTCTATAGCCTGGCCCATGTCACGTTCGAGGAAGACCAGGTCTATGACCAGCGCGACGCCGCCGGCTTCATCAAGCTGAACGCGCTGCGTCTGCGTCTCGCCAAGGCCGCTCGCGGCTAAATCGTTCGAAGGAGGCCAGGCCGTGACCGCGCTGATTCGGCCCGACCTGGCCGCTCTCGACCAGACCGACCCGCTCCGCCCGTTCCGCGAGCGGTTCACGCTGCCCCAGGGCGTGATCTATCTCGACGGCAATTCGCTGGGCGCCCTGCCGCGCACCACGGCGGCACGCGTCGCCGAGGTGGTCGAGGCCCAATGGGGCCGCGACCTGATCACCAGCTGGAACAAGCACGGCTGGATGGAGCTGCCCGGCCGGATCGGCGACAAGATCGGCCGCCTGATCGGCGCCCAGCCGGGCGAGACCATGGTCGGCGATTCGACCAGCGTGAACCTGTTCAAGGCGCTGGCCGCCGCGGTCAAGCTCAAGCCCCACCGCAAGATCATCCTGTCCGAACCGGCGAATTTCCCGACCGACCTCTATATCGCCGAAGGCCTGGCTGCCCTCCTGGCCGAGGGCCACGAGCTGCGCCTGGTCGAGCCGGACCAAATCGAAGCCGCGATCACGGACGAGGTCGCCGTGGTCATGCTGACCCATGTCAACTACCGCACCGGACGCATGTACGACATGGGCGCCGTCACCGCCAAGGCGCATGAGGCCGGATCGCTGATGCTATGGGATCTGGCCCATTCCGCGGGCGCGGTCCCGGTCGATCTGAACGCGGCTGAAGCCGATCTGGCGGTCGGCTGCGGCTATAAATATCTGAACGGCGGCCCGGGCGCGCCGGCGTTCCTATGGGTCGCGTCCCGCTGGCACGGCCGGATCGCTATGCCGCTGACCGGCTGGCTCGGCCACGCCGCCCCCTTCGCATTCGAGACCCATTTCCGCCCGGCCGACGGCATCGCCCGCGGTCTGGTCGGCACGCCGCCGATCCTCAGCCTCGCGGCCTTGGAATGCGGCGTCGATATCCTGCTCGACGCCCGGATGGCCGACATCCGCGCGAAATCGCTGAAACAGAGTGCGCTGTTCGCGCAATTGATCGAGCAGGAACTGGCCGGCCACGGCTTCACCCTGGTCTCGCCCCGCGACGACGCGATGCGCGGCAGCCAGGTCTGCATCGCCCACGAGCATGGCTATCCGATCATGCAGGCCCTGATCGCCCGCGGCGTGATCGGCGATTTCCGCGCCCCCGACATCCTGCGCTTCGGCTTCACGCCCTTGTACCTCGGCTATGGCGAGCTGTGGGACGCGGTCTGGGTGCTGAAGGAAATCATGGAAGACCGCTCCTGGGACCGGCCGGAATATCACGCCAAGGCAAGGGTGACTTAGGGCCCGCGAACTAGCGGGCCTGCAACCTGACCAGAGCCATTGGGTAGAGGACATTTCTGGCACTCTTCTGAGGATCGAAGAGCACCAGAGGAGTATCCACAAACCTCGCTCTGCGTTCCTGAATATCCGACCTATCGGGGTAGCTGCCGGGAATGTTTTTTCTGACGCCTTGAATGAAGTTTCCCGCTGCGTCGCGGAACTGATAGGTCAGCGTGACAACCCGCCAGCCTCTCTCCAGGTGTTCCCGCTCGCCAATAATCGTGGCCTCCGCAACAGCCCACCATCGCACGCGATGCTTTTGCCGGAGGTACGCCACGGCGACCAGGAGAATTAGAAAAGCGAAAAACAGAAAAATAGCTGTCGCGGCTATGGCATATCCGCGCAAGATTCCGCCTGAGTCCATTCGGTCGACCGGATCGCCGAAATTGAGTATGCATCGGTCTGGCCTGAGAGGATCATAGATCACGGGCACCTTTGCGCCGATAGAAAGTGTCGAATACGCTCCCAGTGAAACGATCTGCTCACTGGAGATCGACGCACCATCTGTCGTCGAAAGCCCTTTCGGCCTGAATATATACTTTAAATGAAAGACGCTTACCGGTTCTCTTAAATTTCTCTCATGTATCGTGGTGATATAGCTGCCGGTCACCTCGCCTACCGTCGAAACACTGCGCTGCGTGAAGGCCAGGATCCGATAATATTCCGGTAGACCGACGATCACGACGACCGCAACTAGTACGATACAGAGCGTGATAGGAATGGTGAAGAGTGCCCAACAGGTGCCCGTCATAGCCGTCGCCCGCGGGCTGGCGGCGCTTTTCAGTAACGACTTCTCATCCATGCGGTAGCAACCTCGTTCGCCAAAGGCAAAACGACGCTACCATAACCCTAGCGCAATTTCGGCGCCGCTATCGGTGGTTAATCCTCGGCACCCTTCAGCGCCGTATCCATCACCTCGACCGGGTCCTTGCCGTCCTTGATCGTATAGACAGCGAGACGGCGATGGTCGTCTTCGAAGCTCACGACGAAGCGCATGCCGAGGGCCGGCTGGCCTGGCCGTTCCAGCTTGCGCTCGATGGTGAGCGTGTCGCCGTCGACCCAGGCGAAGCCGCTTTCCTTGGCGCCCGCGGCACCGCGGTTGGTGCGCAGCACATAGAGCCGGTCGGAAATCGGCACGAAGCGCATGATGACCGAATTGAAGCCGCCGACGGCGAAGACCAGCTCGTCGTTATGGCGCTCGACCGACAGGTCGAACGGCGTCGGTTTCGACCAGAGCGGGGTATAGAGACTGCCCGGCGTCGGGCCGCTTTGGCCCTGGAACTGGCCGACGAAAGGTTCGAGCCGATCCGGCATCGCTGCGTCTGCCGGCCGGGCGCCGAGCGCCGCCATTGCGAAAACCACCGAAAGCCCCAGGGCGACAAGCCGCTTCATCGATCGCCTCCGTCCTCTCATGCCATCACTGTTCCGGGCAGCGTAACGCCGCCGTCACGCTATTGACGCGCAAATTTCGTAACCGATCGTTTCCATCCGGACGAATTCTGCTGCATCGCGGTAACATGACACGGGTCCGCGGCGATCTGCCTCAATGATGCGAGGTGCCGGCATCGCAACTGGGGGCCACATCGCAATGGCTGGCACCGGAATGATGGTCGCCGCAGCCGTCGCTGGGGCCGATATCGACCGCGAACGGGTTGGCGGCTGTGGTCCTATCGACAGTCTGGCGCAGCACCGCGGCCTGGGCTGCCTCGTGCGTCTCGTACGGTCTCCGCCGGCGTAGCCAATCGAACATCGCGACACCCCTTCGAGGGATCAGAGCTCGGTACGAACTTCCCACAATTCGGGGAAAAACACGATCTCCAACGCTTTGCGCAAATAGGCGACCCCGGCGGTGCCGCCGGTACCGCGCTTGAAGCCGATCACGCGCTGGACCGTGGTGACATGGCGGAAGCGCCATTGCTGGAACCAATCCTCCAGGTCGACCAGCTCCTCGGCCAGCTGATACAACTCCCAATGGGTCTTGGGATCGCGGTAGATCGCGAGCCAGGCCGCGCGCACGCTGGCGTCGCTGGCATAGGGCTGGGTCAGGTCGCGGCCGAGCGTCGCCGCATCGATGGCGAAGCCGCGCCGGACCAGCAGCTTCACCACTTCGTCGTACAGGCTGGGCGTCGCCAGCGCCGCCTCGAGCGAGGCCGCCAGCTCCGGCACATGGCGGTGCGGCTGGATCATCGCCGCCTGCTTGTTGCCCAGGAGGAATTCGATCTGGCGGTATTGCGCCGACTGGAAGCCCGAGGATTGGCCGAGCGCGTCGCGGAAGCTGGAATAATCCGACGGCGTCATGGTCGACAGGACGTCCCACGACTGGATCAGCTGCGCCTGGATGCGGCTGACCCGCGCCATCGCCTTGAACGCCGGCTGCAGATCGTCGGCCGCGACCAGCGCGCGCGCCTGGGTCAGCTCGTGCAGCACCAGTTTCATCCACAGCTCGGTCGCCTGATGGATGATGATGAACAGCAGCTCGTCCGGCTTGTCGCTCCGCGGCTGCTGCGCCGACAACAGCGTGCCCAGCTGCAGATAGTCGCCGTAGCTCATGGCGCGCGCGAAATCCGTATGCGCCTCGGCCGCCAGCTGCTGGGCCTCGTTTCCGGTCTGGTCGCTCACGCCTGCCTCCGTGGTCATTCGGGGCGGAGCGATACACCGGGCGACGGCCGGATACCAGGCTATTGCGCCAGCAGCGCCGCCAGCACCAGGATCATCAGGCCCAGTCTGGCATCAGCCAGTGATTCGAATATGACTTCCAGCATGATCCGCCCCTTCGCCCCATCCGCCCGCCCCCGGGCTATGGAGGGGATAGTGGCGGCCAACTGCGGGCGAATGAGGGCCTGATTTCGGCTTTCGCGTGTCGAATTCAGGCGGAATTGCGGCCAGGAGTTTAGACCGCGGGAACGGCCACGCCCTTGATCCGGCAGGCCGCCGTCAGCGTGTTGCGCATCAGGCAGGCGATGGTCATCGGGCCGACGCCGCCCGGCACCGGCGTGATGGCGGCGGCCAGCGGCAGCGCCTCGTCGAACGCCACGTCGCCGACCAGGCGGCCCTTGCCGTCCGGGGTCGGGACGCGGTTGATGCCGACGTCGATCACGGTCGCACCGGGCTTGACCCAGCTGCCCTTGATCATCTCCGGCCGGCCCACGGCGGCAACCAGGATATCGGCCTGGCGGCAGACGGCGGGCAGATCCTTGGTCTTGGAATGCGCGATGGTGACCGAGCAATTCTGGGCCAGCAGCAACGCCGCGATCGGCTTGCCGACCAGGGCCGAGCGGCCGACCACGACGGCGTTCAGCCCCGTGAGATCGCCGAGGCGATCCTTCAGCAGCAGCACGCAGCCGAGCGGCGTGCAGGGCACCAGACCTTCCGCCCCGTTCCACAGCGCGCCGACATTCTCGACATGCAGCCCATCGACGTCCTTCAGCGGATCGATCGCGGCCACGACCTGGGCGCTGTCGAGCCCGGCCGGCAGCGGCAATTGCACCAGGATGCCATGGATGGCGGGGTCGGCATTGAGGCTGGCGATCAGCGCCATCAACTCGGCCTGGCCCACCGTCGCCAGCAGCTTGTGCTCGACGCCGTGGAACCCGGCTTCCGCCGTCGCCCGCGTCTTGGAGCGGACATAGACCTGGCTCGCCGGATCCTCGCCGACCAGCACGACGGCGAGACCGGGCTGAAAGCCGTGCTCGGCCTTGAGCGTGGCGGCGGCGGCGGCGACGCGGGTGCGGAGACCCAGCGCGAAAGCCTTGCCGTCGATCAGCTTAGCCGAGGAGTCCACTGGCCAGCACCCACATCTCGCGATTGATAAAGGTCAGCAGCAGGATGGCCACGATCGGCGAGACATCGACGCCGCCCAGATTCGGCAGGATGTTGCGGATCGGGCGCAGCACCGGATCGGTCAGGCGATAGAGCGTGTCGCCGATGGTCGCCACCACGCGGTTATAGCGGTTGATGACGCCGAAGGCGGTCAGCCAGCTGAGGATGGCGGAAACGATCAGCATCCAGATGAAGATCTCGATGACGGCACTGATCAGC
>Ga0302314_10014901_pt1 | contig 13256 bp, 11 predicted proteins | sample III_Palsa_N2_3_FD_200533 | JGI IMG/M metagenome (GOLD analysis project Ga0302314, IMG submission 200533) | Peat permafrost microbial communities from Stordalen Mire near Abisko, Sweden - III_Palsa_N2_3 | ecosystem: Environmental > Terrestrial > Soil > Palsa > Peat permafrost | place: Sweden...
AGGGACAGGTAAAGGGCCGCGCGAGCAAGCCCCGCCTAGACCCGGGGCACCCCGGCCCGCGCGGCAGGCCAGCAAACCGGAAAACACAAAAATCAAGCTCAATCTCATCTACGCAGAGCGTCGTGACGGCCTCACCCGCGGGCGCACAAAGCAGCGCCTCGCGCCGGCACTCACCGCGCCGCCGGGCCTTAAGACCAGGCCAAGCCAAAGGCAGAAGACCGTAGGGATTGGTAACCCTGTTCCCGGCCTGCTGGCCGGGGCGTGTGTGTGAGCATGGGCTGAGCCCCGTTGGCGGCCGGGGCGGCTTCCACGCGCCGTCCAGCCGACAGGGGATAGCGGTTGACCGAAGCAGTCCCGCAGCCTGCACCGAACTCGGCCCGGCGTCGTTCCGACGCCGGGCGCGTCCGCCTCCAGCAGCGAACTCTCGGCCAGCGCAGGGCCGGCTTCCCGGCCGGTGCCGCGGTCAGTGCTCGCCGGTCGCCACCGGCCGACTGGGATCGGTGATCCAGCCCGACCAGGACCCCGGGTAGAGCGCGGCCCGGAAACCGGCGATCTCCAGGGCGAGCACCTCGTGGGCGGCCGTGACGCCTGATCCGCAGTAGACCGCGACCGGCCGGCCGGCCGCGGTCTCGGCCGCGACGCCGAGCGCGGTGAAGCGGTCGCGGAGAGCGCCGGCGTCGAGGAAGGTGCCGTCCGCGGACACGTTCTGCCGGGTCGGAGCCGAGACCGCGCCGGGGATATGGCCGGGCACCGGGTCGACCGGCTCGACCTCGCCCAGGTAGCGCTCCCGGTCACGGGCGTCGAGGAGCACGCCGGAGGAGGCGATCAGCGGCACCTCGCCGGCCTCGACCGCGTCGACCAGCGGCGGGCCGGGCACGAAGTCGCCCTCGGCCGCCTCGGCCGGCGTCGTTTCCACCGGGCGGCCCGCCCGCTGCCAGGCCGCGTAGCCGCCGTCGAGCACCCGCACGTCGGCGTGGCCCAGGCGCCGCAGCAGCCACCAGGCGCGGGCGGCCGACGTGGAGTTGTCCGCGTCGTACACCACGACGGCGGTGTCGTTTCGTACCCCGAGACGGCGCAGGGTGGCGGCGAGGCGCTCGGCCGGCGGCAGCGGGTGACGGCCGCCGGCGCCGGGCGGGTCGGCCAGGTCGGCGTCCAGGTCGACGAACCGGGCGCCGGGGATATGGCCCGCCAGGTAGTCCTCGCGTCCGGCGCCCCCGCCCAGCGACCAGCGCACGTCGAGTACCGTCGGGGGGCTGGTGCGGCCGAGCAGTTCGGCCAGGCTGGCAACGTCGGTCAGCGGTGCGGCCATCGCGGGAGAGCCCTTCTTTATACTCACGTCGTGTTGTTATCTCTCGTACTCGACATCGCCGCGTGCGCCCAGGTGGGTGATCAGCGGTTGCTGTTCCTCGCTGACCTCGTCCGATACGATGTCGCGGACGAGGCTCGGCCGCTCACCCGCGTCTAGCCGGTTGTTTGACTGCTGGTAAGAATAGCGTTTACCGAGACCATTATCTACTTAGCCGATAGGAATGATCCGGATTGCGCGTTGTGGTGGTAGGGGGCGGGGCCAGCGGCGCCCTGACCGCGCTGCATCTCGTCCGGCAGGCAGCCAGGACCGGCGCGCCGCTCGCGCTCGCCGTCGTCGAGCCGGGTCAGCTCGGGCAGGGCGTGGCGTACTCGACGCAGAACCACGAGCACCGGCTCAACGTCCCCGCCGCGGGCATGAGCGCGCTGCCCGAGGACCCCGGGCATTTCGTCCGCTGGCTGCGCGCCCGCCATGACCCGGACTTCGCGGCCGGCGGCTTCGCGCCCCGGGCCGTGTTCGGCCGCTACCTCGGCGACACCCTCAGCCGGCAGCTCGCGGCGGCGCCCGGCGTCGCGTGGGACCAGTACCGCAGCCGGGCCGTGGACCTGCGCGGCGACGGTCAGCGCGCCGCGGTCACCCTGGCCGACCATCAGGTGCTCGAGGCCGATGCCGTCGTCCTGGCCCTCGGGAACGGCCCCGCGACATCGGCCTGGGTTCCCGCGGCGCTGCGCCGCTCGGCCCGGTTCGTGGCCGACCCGTGGCACCCGGGGGCGCTGCCCGCGCTGGACCCGGGATCGGCCGTCCTGCTCGTCGGCACCGGACTGACCATGGTCGACATCGCGATGAGCTACGGCCACTGCCAGGTCAGCGCGATCTCCCGGCACGGGCAGCTGCCGCTGGCCCACGTCACCGACCCGCCCCCGCTCGCGCCGGTGCCGCTCCCGGAGACGGCACTGTCCGCCGCGGCCGTGCGGCGGCTGGTCTTCGACCGGATCCGCGAACTCGACGGCGACTGGCGCACCGCGGTCGACGGGTTCCGGCCGGTCACCCGGCAGATCTGGTCCCGGCTCCTCGACGACGCCGGCCGCCGCCAGCTGCTCGTCCACGCCCAGCGGCGCTGGGAGCACGTCCGGCACCGCATGGCGCCGGAGCTCGGCGTGCAGCTGACCGCCCGCCAGGAGCGGGGCCTGCTCACCGTCCGGGCCGCGTCGGTCGCCGCGGCCACCGACAGCGGCGACTCGGTCGTCGTCGGGCTCAGCGACGGCACGAGCGTCCGGGCCGACGTGGTGGTCAACTGCACCGGCCGCTCCGGCGCGGTCGAATCCGGCGACGACCCCCTGATCGCCGCGCTGCTCGCGCGCGGGTCGGCCCGCCGCGACCCGCTGGGCCTGGGCTTCGCCACCCAGCACGGCGGCTGCCTGGTATCGGCCGACGACCTGCCGGCCTGGACGCTCGGGCCGCTGCGGCGGGGCGAGCTCTGGGAGAGCACCGCCATCCCGGAGATCAGGGACCAGGCCGCCGAAATCGCCCGGTCGGTCCTGGCCCGCGCCCGACTGGTTTGACGGCCCGCGCTCAGTCGCCGGCCCGCGCTCAGTCGCCGGCCCGCGCGGCGGGCTGCTCGGCGAGCATCTCCCGGACCAGCGGAACGACCCGGGTGCCGTAGAGCTCGACCGCGCGGAGCCGGGCACTGGCCGACAGCGCTCCGCCCGAAGAATAGATGAGGTCGAAGCGCCCGGCGCCGAGGGCCCGGATGGCCCGGGTCATCTTGCGGGCGACGGTTTCCGGTGCGCCGAGGTAGAGCGAACCGTGTTCGACCTCGGCCTCGAATTCCGCGCGGCGCAGCGGCGGCCAGCCGCGCTGCGCGCCGATGCGGTCCCGCATCTCCTTGAAGCCCGGGTAGAAAAGCTCTTTGGCTTCCTCGTCCGTCTCCGCGATGAACCCCGGTGAATGCATCCCGACCGGGTAGGCGGTGGTGCCGAATTGCTCGGCGGCGCGCTGGTAGAGGTCAGTAAAGGGAACGAAACGATCCGGTGCTCCGCCGATAATCGCCAGCATGAGCCGCAGGCCGTAGCGGGCGGTGCGCACGACTGACTCCGGCGAGCCGCCCACGCCCACCCAGGTGGTCAGCCGGCCGGATTCGGTCTTGGGGTACACGTCGGCGTCGTGCAGGGCCGCTCGTGTCGTGCCCGCCCAGGTAACCGGCTTTTCGTCGAGGAGCTTGACGAACAGGTCGATCTTCTCCTCGAAGAGCACCTCGTAGTCAGCCAGGTCGTAGCCGAACAGCGGAAACGACTCGGTGAACGAGCCGCGCCCGAGGATCACCTCGGCCCGCCCGCTGGAAAGTGCGTCGACGGTGGCGAAGCGCTCGAACACGCGGACCGGGTCGTCGGAGCTGAGCACGGTCACCCCGGAGGCCAGGTGGATGCGCGAGGTCCGCGTCGCGATCCCGGCCAGCACCGTCTCCGGGGCCGAGACCGAGAAATCGGGGCGGTGGTGCTCGCCCACCGCGATGACGTCGATGCCGGTCTCGTCGGCGAGGACCCCTTCGGCCACGACCCGCCGGATGGCCTCGGCGTAGGAGACGATTTCGCCGCGGTCGTCCCGGGGCAGGTCCCCGAAGGTGTCGATGCCGAACTCGATACTGTCCACCCTGGCCTCCTCAGCAGCGGGCGCCAGGCCCGGCGTGAAGTAATTGATCCTTCAACTATACCTCCGCCGGGAGCACCGGAAGCACCGGAAGAATCCGCCGCCGCCGCCCGCTCAGTCGGCCGCGCTGGTGACGGCGGACAGGACGGCGACCAGCGCCGCGACCGCGTCCTGGGCGTCGGGGCCGACGGCGCGCACGGTGACCTGCTGGCCGTTGCTCGCACCGAGCTGCATGACCGCGAGGACGCTCTTGGCGTCGGCCAGGGTGCCGTTCACCGAGAGCTGCACCGCGCACGGGTACCGGCCCGCGGCCACCGACAGCGCGCCGGCCGGGCGCGCGTGCAGGTCCCCGGTCAGGGTGACCGTCGCTTCACAGCTTTCTGGCATGACGGGCCTCCTGCGCGGCGTTGAGGACGTCCTTCAGGGAGCCGCCCGCGGCGGCGGTGACCACGGCCGCGACCGTGCCCTCCACGAACGGCGCGTCGGCCACCTCGAGCTGGGCGGGCAGGTCGTCCGGATCGTCGGCCAGCAGCGTGCGCACGGTCAGCACCGAGCTGCCCATGTCGGGCAGGATCAGTACGCCGGACCCCGCGTCCGCCCGCCGGATCGCCGCCGCCACCTTGTCGATGCTGGTCCCGATGCGGCCGTCGTCGGTCCCGCCGGCGGTGGCGATGGTCACCGTCCCGCCGCCGATCTGGCCGGCCAGTTCCGCCGTTCCCTCGGCCAGCAAGGCACTGTGTGAGACGAGGACTATCCCTACCATCGCTGCCATCCAAAGTGCCTTATCCTGAGCGTGTTCGACATTACCGAAAGGGCTTCATGATCCAGTCTGTGGAGCGGGCCGCGGCTATCCTCGCCGTGCTCGGTTCGGGAACGCCGCGGCTCGGCGTCACCGAGATCGCGGAGCGGGTCGGCCTGGCCAAGCCGACCGTCCACGGGTTGTTGCGCTCGCTTGTCGCCAATGACCTGGTGGAACAGGATGCGGTGAGCGGCAAGTACAGCCTGGGTCCTGGCGTCCTCCAGCTCGGCAACGCCTATCTCGACGGTTCCGAGCTGCGGGCCAGGTCCCTGCTGTGGGCCGAGTCCCTGGCCCAGCGGGCGAACGAGGCGGTGTGGGTGGCGACACTGTCCGGAACCCGGGTGATCGTGCTGCACCACGTGTTCCGGCCGGACAACACGGTCCAGATCCTGGAGGTGGGCGCGGCCATCCCGTGGCATGCGTGCGCGCTCGGGCACTCGATCGTCGCGTACCTGCCCGCGGGGGAGGCCGCGCGCCTGATGGCGCAGGAGCGCGCCGCGCTCACCGGCCGCACCAAGACGACCCGGGCCGCCCTGGGCCAGGCGCTGGCCCAGGTCCGCAGGCGCGGCTACGCCGTCGAGAACCAAGAGGCAACGGTGGGCGACGCCGGGATCGCGGCGCCGATCGTCGGCCGGGAGGGCACCGTGGCGGGTGCGATCGGCCTCGTCGGTCCGGCCGAGCGGCTCCTCGAGCACGCCGCCAAGGACGAGCTGGTCCGCGCCGTCGTGGACTCCGCCCGCTCCGTCTCCCGCGACCTGGGGGCGGGCCGCCGCGGCTCGGTGCTGTCCGCGCTGCGCTGATCTCTTCATCCGGGCGCCCTCATAGCGCGGGCACCAGGTCCCATACCTCGGCCGCGGACGAGGCTTGCAGCGCCCGCCGCGTCAGCTCCGCGCACCGCGCCGCGGTCAACCGCGGGATCCAGGAACGGATGGTGGCGACCCTGGCCGCGGGCACGCTGACCGTCGCGACGCCGGCCCCGACGAGCAGTGGCAGCACCCGGGGATCGGCCGCCGCGTCCCCGCACACAGAAACCGTGATCCCGGCCGCCTGGCCGGCCTCGACGACCCCCTTGACCAGGGCCAGGACTCGCGGGTGAGCGGCCAGCGCGGGCCCCGCCGCCTGGTCGCGGCGGCCGAGTCCGAGTACGTCGCCGGTCAGGTCGTTCGTCCCGATGGAGAAGAAGTCCACGGCGGGCGCGAAGGCCGCGGCGCCCGCGGCGGTCGACTGGAGTTCCACCATGATCCCGAGCGGCGGCGGCGCCAGGCCGAGGCCGGCGGCGGTCTCGGCCAGGACGTCGCGCACCCGGCCGACCTCTTCGAGCGAGCTCACCATCGGGATCAGGATGGCGAGCCGCGCCTCGCGCCCGGCCTCGAGGACGGCCCGCAGCTGATCGGCGAGCGCGGACGGGTGCCCGAGCAGCGCGGCCAGGCCGGCCCCGGTCCCGGCCGGCAGGAAGGGCGGGATCTTGTCGCCGGAGAAGTCGAGCAGCCGCACGGTGGCGGTCCTGTTCGCCAGCAGCGCCAGGATCGGGCCGAGCTGGGCCCGCTGCTGCGCCCGCGTGGGCCAGTCCGCGGCCTGCGTATAGGGAATCTCGGTGCGCAGCAGCCCGACGCCCGCGGCGCCCGCGGCCAGTCCCCGCCGGGTCTCGATCGCCGAGGCCACGTTGCACAGCACGGTGATCTCGCGTCCGTCCACGGTCCTGACGGGCCCCGCGGGCGGCGGATCCCCGCCCGCGGCGGCCCGGGCCGCGGTCGCCCTCGGCGCGCCCGGGACGGGCGGCCCGCCGACCACGAGCTCGCCGGCCTCGGCATCGAGCACGGCGGCCTGGCCGGGCGGCAGGGTCAGCACCTCGGGACTGGCCCCGACGATCATCGGGAGCCCGAGCCCGCGGGCGACGATCGCGGCGTGCGAGCTGCCGCCGCCCGCGACGGAAACCGCGCCGACCAGGCCCGCCTCGGCCAGCTCGATCAGGTCGGTCGGACTCACCTCGCGGCGGACCAGGATGAACTCGCCGGCTGCCGTGCCGGGCCAGCCGCCGCCCGGTCCGCCGTGGGTGCCGCCTGGTCCGGTGCGGGCGCCGCCGCCCGCGGCGATGCGGCGCAGGACGGCGTCGGCGATCTGCCGGATGTCCCCGGCCCGTTCGGCCAGCGCGGGGTTGTCCAGCCGGGCCATCGCCGCGGCGTGCCGCTCGGTGGTCTCGCGGACCGCCGTGGCCGCGTCGGCTCCGTCGCGGACCGACGCGACGGCCGGGCCGGACAGCGACGGATCGGCCGCGATGAGCGCCCCGATTTCGATGATGTCCGCCTCGCCGCCGCGCCCGGCGGCCCGCAGCCGTCCGGCCAGCGCGGACCGCTCGGCCGCGACCGCGGCGAACGCGGCGGCGACCTCCTCCGGCGTGGCCGCCGCGGACGCGGTATCGGCGGCGGTGTCACCGTCCGGGTCGACGGCGATCGCCAGCACGCCCGCGGCCGTGCCCGCCGAGACCGGCAGGCCGCGAAACCGGGCGGGCAGCTTCATCGCACCGGCCGTCTCATTCCGCCTGCCGCGCCGCGACGTCGCGCAGCGCATGCAGGATCAGCGCCGCCGACGCCGCGCCCGGGTCCTCGTGTCCGACGCTGCGGGGGCCGAGGTAGCTGGCCCGGCCCTTGCGCGCCTGCATCTCGATGGTGTCGTGCGCGCCCGCGTCGGCCGCGTCGGTCAGCGCGGCCAGCGCCGTCGGCGCGTCGGCCCCCTCGGAGACGGCCTTGCCGAAGGCCGCGACGGCCGGGGCGAGCGCGTCGACCATGGTCTTGTCGCCCTCGCTGGCCGCACCGAGCTTCTTGACGCCGTTCAGCGCCGCCTCGAGCGCCTCGGCCAGCGCGGGCAGTTCGACCACGGGCTCGTCGCCGAGCGCCTTCGCGGCGCGCCGGAAGGCGGTCCCGTACAGCGGCCCCGAGGCCCCGCCCACCTTGGAGATCAGCGTGCTGCCGGTCAGCAGCAGCACCGAGCCCGGGGTGGGGGTGTCGGCCCCGGCCAGCGCCGTCTGCACGGCGCCGAACCCGCGGGCGAGGTTGATGCCGTGGTCGGCGTCGCCGATCGCGGAGTCGAGCTGGGTGAGATGGTCTCGCTGGGCCGCGGCGACCGCTGCGATCTCCGCTATCCAGGCGCGGAAGAATTCAGCGTTCATGGGGGCTCCTCGCGGTACTCGACGGCGCTGTCGCCTCTACCGTCCCCAACGAAGCCCGGGCGTGTCCACCGGTGAGTCCCACAACTCTGTCAGCGTATCGGTCAGGTGACATACGGTCACCGAGAAGCCCTGCATCTCCAGGCTCGTGATGTAGTTGCCCACCAGGTTCCGGGCGATCCGCGCCCCGTGACCGGTGACGTACCGGCTGACCTCGTTGAACGCGCCGTAGAGCTCGATCAGCGGGGTGCCGCCCATGCCGTTGACCATGACCAGCAGGTCGCCGGCCACGGGCACGTCGGCGTTGATCGCGTCCAGGACGATCTCCACGATCGCGCCGGCCGGCTGCAGCGGGGCCCGGGTCCGGCCGGGCTCGCCGTGGATGCCGATGCCGAGTTCGATCTCCTGCTCGGCGAGGTCGAACGTCGGCTTGCCCGCGGCGGGAACGGTGCACGAGGTGAGCGCGACGCCGAACGAGCGGCTGCGCTCGTTGACCTCGGCCGCCACCGCGGCGACCTCGGCCAGGGAGGCGCCGCGCTCGGCCAGCGCCCCGGCGATCTTCTCCACGAAGACGGTGGCGCCGACGCCGCGGCGGCCGGCCGTGTAGAGCGAGTCCTGCACGGCGACGTCGTCGTTGACCACGACGGAGGCGACCTCGATGTCCTCGTCGTCGGCCAGCTCGGCCGCCAGCTGGAAGTTGAGGATGTCGCCGGTGTAGTTCTTGACGATGTGCAGCACCCCGGCGCCGCCGTCGACCGCCTGCGTGGCGACCAGCATCTGGTCGGGCACCGGGGAGGTGAAGACCTCGCCCGCGCAGGCCGCGTCGAGCATGCCGTAGCCGACAAACCCGCCGTGCAGCGGCTCGTGGCCCGAGCCGCCGCCGGACACCAGTCCGACCTTGCCCGCCGCCCGGCCGGCCGCCCGCGTGATGACCCTGTTCTCGAGGTCCACCGCGAGCGAGGGGTGGGCGGCGGCCATCCCGGCGAGCGCGTCGGTTACCACGGTGTCCGGGCTGTTGATGAGCTTCTTCATGGACGCCCCACAGGTCACGCAGCGATCAAAATGATGTTCGGTAATACGGAACAGCGTTTTGCAAGAAAGATAGAACCTGGTCGTTTCCTGGTCAATAGTCCGATGGGGTCGTTCGAATTTTGCCAAAACTTTACCTCTTCCCCCCATTGCCGCGAACCGGGACGAGTCGTACTTTGAGCGCAGACCAGCACGTTCCGCAAGCAAGGACGCAGGGCGGAGGCAGGAGGGCATCATGGCTGATATCACCCCGCTGCGAGGTGAGGGTCGCACAGTCGGGCGCATCACTGGTTTGTACGGCGAACTGCTGGCCGAGTTCCTCGGCACGTTCGTCCTCATCGCGTTCGGCGACGGGGTGGTGGCGATGGCCGTGGCCGCGCTGCCCGGCTCCGGCCGCACCGCCGGTCCCACGGTCATCTTCCAGGCGGCGGGCGACTGGCTGCTGATCACCTGGGGCTGGGCCATGGCGGTCGCCTTCGCCGTCTGGGTGGCGGGCGGGGTGAGCGGCGCCCACCTCAACCCGGCGGTCACGCTGGCCTTCGCCGTCCGGCGCAAGTTCAGCTGGCGCAAGGTGGTGCCCTACTGGGGCGCCCAGGTGTTCGGCGCCTTCGTCGGCGCTGCCCTCGTCTACCTCGTGTACCACAGCGCGATCGAAGCGTTCGACATCGCGAATAAGACCCCGGCGAACGGCGGCCACGCGCTCGCGACGTTCTCGATCTTCGCCACGTTCCCCGCCTCGTACTTCCACGGCGCGCTGCTCTGGCCGCTGGTCGACCAGATCGTCGGCACGATGTTCCTGCTGATATTCGTCGTCGCGCTCATCGACTCGCGGAACTCGGCCGTCGGGTCCAACCTCGCGCCGCTGGCCATCGGCCTGGCCGTCGCGGCGATCGGGATGTCCTACGGCGCGAACGCCGGGTACGCGATCAACCCCGCCCGCGACTTCGGGCCCCGGCTGTTCGCGTTCTTCGCGGGCTGGGGGCACGTGGCCCTGCCGGGCACGTACAACAGCGGGGCGGGGTTCGCGTTCAGCAACTACTTCTGGATACCCATCGTCGGGCCGCTGATCGGGGGCGTCCTCGGCGTGGTCGTCTACGACCTGTTCATCGGCGACATCCTGCACGCCCGGCTCAAGGTGGTCGAGGACGTCGCCGGGCCGATTGAGGAATCCGAGCTGCCAGAGGGTGCAGCGGCAGCCCGGCTGGCCGAAGATGTACCGGAAGCCCGGCGGCCGGAAGACTCGGCGGCCGACGGCCAGGCACCCCGCGATCAGCACACCGAAGCCTGAGCGCCCAAGCGAAGGAGGACAGCCATGCCGGATTTCGTCGGTGCCGTCGACCAGGGCACCACGAGCACGCGGTTCATGATCTTCGACCACTCGGGGAACGAGGTCGGCAAGCACCAGCTCGAGCACGAGCAGATCCTGCCGCGGGCCGGCTGGGTCGAGCACAACCCGGTGGAGATCTGGGAGCGGACCGCCTCCGTCATCCAGACCGCGCTGAACGCGGCGGGCCTGTCGGCGTCGGATCTGGCCGCGCTCGGCATCACCAACCAGCGCGAGACCACGGTCGTGTGGAACCGCCGGACCGGGCGGCCCTACTACAACGCCATCGTCTGGCAGGACACCAGGACCGACCGCATCGCCAGCGCCCTGGACCGGGACGAGCGGGGCGGCGTGATCCGCCGCAAGGCCGGACTGCCGCCGGCGACCTACTTCTCCGGCGGGAAGATCCAGTGGATCCTGGAGAACGTCGACGGGGTCCGGGCCGCCGCGGAGAGCGGCGATGCGGTCTTCGGCAACACCGACTCGTGGGTCATCTGGAACCTGACCGGCGGCGCCGACGGCGGCGCGCACGTCACCGACCCCACCAACGCCAGCCGGACCATGCTGATGGACCTGGAGACCCTCGACTGGGACGACGAGCTGCTCGGCTACTTCGGCATCCCGCGGTCGATGCTGCCGGAGATCAGGCCGTCCTCCGCGCCCGCCGGTTACGGTGACGTCACCGGCCTGGCGGCGGTCCGCGGCGTCCCGCTCACCGGCGACCTCGGCGACCAGCAGGCCGCCACCGTGGGCCAGGTCTGCTTCGCCCCCGGCGAGGCCAAGAACACCTACGGCACCGGCAACTTCATGCTGCTCAACACGGGGGAGGAGCTCGTCCGGAGCAAGAACGGGCTGCTCACGACCGTCTGCTACCAGTTCGGCACGAACAAGCCGATCTACGCGCTCGAGGGGTCGATCGCGGTGACCGGGTCGGCCGTGCAGTGGCTGCGCGACCAGCTCGGCATCATCTCGGGTGCCGCCGAGAGCGAGAGCCTGGCCCGCCAGGTCAGCGACAACGGCGGAATCTACTTCGTGCCCGCGTTCTCCGGCTTGTTCGCCCCGTACTGGCGCAGCGACGCCCGCGGCGCGATCGTCGGCCTGTCTCGCTTCAACACCAACGCCCACCTGGCCCGCGCCACCCTGGAGGCGATCTGCTATCAGTCCCGCGACGTCAGCGACGCGATGGAGTCCGACTCCGGCGTGCACCTGGAGGTGCTGAAGGTCGACGGCGGGGTCACCGCCAACGAGCTGTGCATGCAGCTGCAGGCGGACATCCTCGGCGTCCCGGTCAGCCGTCCCGTGGTGGCCGAGACCACCGCGCTCGGTGCCGCCTACGCGGCCGGCCTGGCCACCGGATTCTGGTCGACCACCGAGGAACTGCGGGCCAACTGGAACGAATCCAAGCGCTGGTCGCCGCAGTGGTCGGCCGAGCAGCGGGCCGAGGGGTACGCGGGGTGGAAGAAGGCGGTCGAGCGCACTCTTAACTGGGTAGACGTCGACTAGGAACTCCTTTCTCTTGACCGGGCCGGGCAGTTCCGGCAACCGGCAGCAGTAGAAGAAAGAAGTGCTTCACAGCGGAGGTGTCGTGGTAGCTGCACTGTCCCCGGCGGCGCGGGCGGACGCGATCGCCCGGATGACCGAACGCGAGCTGGACGTGCTCGTCATCGGCGGCGGCGTCGTCGGGGCGGGCAGCGCGCTCGACGCGGTGACCCGCGGCCTGTCGACGGCCATCATCGAGGCCCGCGACTGGGCCAGCGGCACCTCGAGCCGGTCGAGCAAGCTGATCCACGGCGGCCTGCGCTACCTCGAGATGCTCGACTTCGGCCTGGTCGCGGAGGCGCTGCACGAGCGCGGGCTGCTGCTCGACCGCATCGCGCCGCACCTGGTGCGGCCGGTGCCGTTCCTGTACCCGCTGCAGCACCGGGGCTGGGAGCGGCCCTACGTCGGGGCCGGGATCGCGCTCTACGACGCCATGGCCTACGCCTCGGGAACCGCCCGCGGCCTGCGGCACCACCGGCACCTGTCCCGCAAGCGCGCGCTGCGCGAGGCCCCGTGCCTGCGGCCGGACGCGCTCACCGGCGCGATCCAGTACTGGGACGCGCAGGTGGACGACGCCCGGCACACGCTGACCGTGGTCCGCACCGCCGCCTCGTTCGGCGCGCTCGCCGCGAGCCGGATCAAGGTGACCGGCTTCCTGCGCCAGGGCGAGCGCGTCACCGGGGTCACCGCCACCGACCTGGAGACCGGCCAGGTCCTGGAGGTGCGGGCCAAGCAGGTCATCAACGCGACCGGGGTGTGGACCGACGACACCCAGGGCCTGGCGGACACCCGGGGCCAGTTCCACGTGCGCGCGTCCAAGGGCATCCACCTCGTCGTGCCCCGCGACCGGCTGCGGTCCAACACCGGCATCATCGTGCGGACCGAGAAGAGCGTGCTGTTCATCATCCCGTGGGGCCGGCACTGGATCATCGGCACCACGGACACCGACTGGACACTGGCCAAGGAGCACCCGGCCGCGAGCTCGACCGACATCGACTACCTGCTCGATCACGTCAACTCGGTCATCAGCTCGCCGCTGACCCGCGAGGACGTCGAAGGCGTCTACGCCGGCCTGCGGCCGCTGCTTTCCGGTGAGTCGGAGTCCACGTCCAAGCTCTCCCGGGAGCACGTGGTCGGGCACCCGGTACCCGGCCTCGTGGTGGTCGCGGGGGGCAAGTACACCACCTACCGGGTGATGGCGGCGGACGCGGTGAACGAGGCGGCCAGCGCACTGGACGCCCGGGTGCCCGAGTCCTGCACCGCCGACCTGCCGCTGGTCGGCGCCGCGGGCTACAAGGCCCTGTGGAACCAGCGCCGGGAGCTGGCGGCGACGTCCGGCATCCACGTCGCCCGCGTGGAGCACCTGCTCAACCGGTACGGCTCGTGCATCGACGAGCTGCTCGACCTGATCCGGGCGGACGCGACGCTGGCCGAGCCGCTGCCCGGTGCC
>Ga0302314_10014903_pt1 | contig 13256 bp, 13 predicted proteins | sample III_Palsa_N2_3_FD_200533 | JGI IMG/M metagenome (GOLD analysis project Ga0302314, IMG submission 200533) | Peat permafrost microbial communities from Stordalen Mire near Abisko, Sweden - III_Palsa_N2_3 | ecosystem: Environmental > Terrestrial > Soil > Palsa > Peat permafrost | place: Sweden...
CCAGCGACTTCGCCGAATCCGCGCGGCTGATGATGACGCGTTGCGGACTGCCGCCGTCTGCGATGGTTGCGCAGAACTGCACCGACTTGCCGTCGATGGTTTGCTCGAAAGTTTGAATCATCGCTAGGGTTCGCCTGTAGTAAATGGAAGGTCGAGTCAGGGCACGCATAAAACGTTCCGCACCCTGCTCGCTCCTTGTTTGCCCTTTTATCTATTAAACATCTCGCGCGGCGCAAGTTCAAATTTTTGTAGGCTTGGACCACGCGGGCACTTCTCACCCCATTATTCACGTTTTCTCATCGCAAGAACGAAGCGGCATTCAGCCAAGAATGCCTCAGAGATATTGCGTTGAGTCATAGATCGTTATCGGTCATGTCAGAAGTCCGGCGTGCCACGCGCAGGATTTGTACAAGTGCTGCGACAAGCAGCGCCGCGGCCAGCCACAACGTCGAGTCGTGCAATGTCCGGGTGGCCACCCCTCCAAGGATCGCCCCAACCAGGAAAGATAATCCGATCATGCCGAGCAGGCGAGCCTCGTGCAAAGAGTTGATATCCCGTTTCGGGAGGAGCCCGCTAAACAATGCCTGCGCGGCTCGCCTGAGGTTCCCGGTCGTCATGACCGAGGTGTACGACAAATTTCTCAGATGGGTGAACGACAAGGTCTGGAGAGTAGCAACAAAGGAGATGGACGGTATAAGCCAGGAATCGGCAATTGGGACGACCCCGCTCGCTGCAGTCGTCAGGAATGCGATTTCCAGAAGCAAGCATGCTATTGCCGGCTGACGCGCCCACCGATGCCCGGCCGAAGCCGCGAGCGCCAAAAGATGAACGACAAAAATGGCAAGTACGAACGCGATAAGCGGCGGTACATGCCGCCGTGCCTGCCGCCAATCCGTTTCTGCAAGATTGACACCGAGCAACGCGACGTTTCCTGTCATTGTATTGGCGAAGACGTGCCCGTGCCCGACGTAGGCAAACGTGTCAAGAAACCCACCGGACAGCGTCAGGAAAACCGCGACCGCTGCGTCGCCTTTCCGGCTTCAACGTTCATCATGATTTGGACTCGCTATAACCGGTGTCAATACATGACGTGAGACGCCCGCCTCGATCCGAGCGCATAGCCGTTCACCGGGTCCGCGCGATCAATCATCAATGGCTGCGCCAATGCCCTCGCCATGTCTGTTTTTCTCCAGGCCCGCGAACATCTGCGCTTTCGCATCGAACGCCTTTTGCTGCCAAGTAAAGGCATCTTCGAGATGATCGATCAATGCCTTTTCGGCGGCGGCGGGATCATGCTTGATTAAGGTATCAAGGATCTTTTGATGTTGACGCAACGTAGCTTCACCGACCTTCGGATCGCGCACGGTGATATGGCGAACGCGATCGATCGGCGCCCTAACCACTTCCACAAGTTGCTGAACCTTCGGTAAGCGCGCGGCCTGGCTGACCAGCGCATGGAACTCGTTGTCGTGCCGAATGGCCGCAACGGAGTTGCCACGTTTTATCGCGCGGCGATGGGCTTCATGAATATCTTTCAATTGTTCGAGTTCCTTCTCCGTGATGATTTCCGCTGCCCGACGAATGCTGGCCGTTTCGAGAACCTTGCGGATAAAAGCGCTTTCGATGAACTGCTCCCTCAGCACCGGCGCCACATACGTGCTCGATTGCGCGGCGATCACCACGAGTTCTTCCCGCGCGAGTTGCAACAATGCCTCGCGCACCGGGGTGCGGGAAATACCCAGCGTGTCTGATATCGCTCGATCGTAGATGACTTCCTTCGGTTGCAGGACCATGGTCACGATGGCCTGCCGCAACAGCTCGTAAAGCTGCACCGACAGGCCTTTGGACCGGTCGATCGCATACCCGGGCGGGAGAAGTCGCGCAATGAACTGCTGCGCGTCGTTACGATCTGCTTTCATTTATGACCTGTGCGTTTAGGGCCGTATTGTCGTCGAGCTGAACGGCATACTCAAGGTTTAGGGCAAACCCCGATACGGTTCTTTGGCCCGCGCAACTAATATATTAGTATTCAAGTTGATGGAGGAGGCCGTAAGTGCTCCTTCGCCAATCCCCGACTCGCCAAAAAAACTCCGCGCGCGGCTCGATCGCGTCAATCCTCTGGAGATGAGAAATGCGTACAGCCGAGGTCGCGCAGTCACCCGCTACGGCAACCGTTGCAGGTGCTAGCAAGACGGCCACAACCGTAAGATGGAAAATTTTCTGGCTGCTTTTGCTGCTATCGTCGATCAATTACATCGACCGTGCGTCGCTTTCAATCGCATTGCCGCTGATCTCGTCCGAGTTTTCGCTGACTCCCGCTATGGAAGGCGTGCTGCTCAGCTCGTTTTTCTGGACCTATGCGTTCATGCAGATCCCTAGCGGCCTGCTGGTCGACCGCTACAAATCACGCAACATCATCGGCATGGCCACCATTGCGTGGGGGGTGTGTCAGGCTTTCGCCGCGGGTTGCTTCCATTGGATCCCGCTTCTGCTTACCCGCCTCGGCCTGGGCATCGCGGAATCACCCATCATGCCCGCCGGAGCCAAACTCGCCGGCACCTGGCTGACACCTTTCGAGCGCGGCCGCGGCGCAACCTTGCTGGATGGCGGCGCCCCGCTCGGCTCCGCATTCGGCGCGATCATCATCTCGGCACTAATCGGTCTTCTCGGTTCCTGGCGCCTCGCATTCGTGGTCGCCGGCGTTGGCACGGTCGTCGTCGGTATCTTTGCGTGGCGCTATGTTCGCAATCATCCGTCGGAGCATCCAGGCGTCAATGCAGACGAGCTCTCGCACATCGCCGATAACAATGCCGCGCCCGCCCCCGCACACGTCGATATCAAACCGGTTCCGTTCCTCGAACTCCTGAAAGACCGGTCCGTTCTCTTCATGTTCCTGAGTTGGGCTTGCTATAACAGCGTCTTCTACGGTCTCATGACGTGGATGCCGAGCTATCTGCACAAGGCGCACGGCTTTGACCTCAAGCAGATGGGCGGCGCGACCTTCATCATCTTCATGTGCGGTTTTATCGGCGAACTGACAGGCGGGTGGATTGCCGACAAGTGGCGCGCAACGGGTACATCGCCGAATCTCGTCATGAAGGTCATGTTCAGCGGCGCCGGCGGCGTGACGGCAGTGACCATTCTTGCCGTGGCGTTTGTACACTCACCCGCAGGCGTTGTCGCCCTGCTTTGCATTGCCCTATTCTTCCTGCGCTGGTGCGGCATGTTCTGGGGCGTCCCTGCGACGCTTGGCGGCCAATCTCGCGCCGGACTGCTCGCCGGTGCGATGAATTTTTGCGGCAATATTGTTGGCGTGATCGTGCCGATCCTGATTGGCCTGATCGTGCAGTTCACAGGCACCTATTTTCTAGCGCTCATGTTCTTTGTCGTGGCAGCGCTATGCCTGATGCTCAGCGCGAGCGCCGTAGACTATCGCGAACGCGGACTCTCCTGAAGATTCTCCATTGCCGGCAGCCGAACTTTTGTAAGGACCTCACATGCTCTCCCCCGTCGAAGAAAAGTCGTCTGTCAAGGACGCGCAGCAAAGCAACGCCGCACGCGTGATCCGCCTCAACCCGGCCGACGACGTGGTCATATCGCTCCATCAACTTGTGTCGGGCACAGTGCTCGCCGAGGAAGGCGTCACGGTGTCGGGTCTGATCCCGCCTGGTCACAAAGTCGCCACCCGCGCGATCGAGACCGGCGAAGCCGTGCATCGGTACGGCCAGATCATCGGCTTTGCAAGCCAACCCATTCGCGCAGGTCAGCACGTCCACACCCATAACCTGGCGATGGGCGATTTCACGCGGGACTATGCATACAGCAAGGGCGCCCGTGAAACGCTGCCGGCTGCACAACCGGCAACGTTTCAAGGAATCGTTCGCCGCGACGGACAGGTTGCGACCAGAAATTACATCGGTATCCTTATTTCTGTGAACTGTTCCGCAACCGTTGCGCGAGCGATCGCCGATTATTTTCGTCGCGACATCCATCCAGAAGTCCTCGGCGCATTTCCCAACGTGGACGGTGTCGTCGCGCTCACCCACGGCGCGGGATGTGCAGTCGACGCTGATGGCGAAGGCCTGGCGATTCTTCAGCGGACTCTGGGAGGCTATGCATGCCATCCGAATTTTGCGAGCGTACTGGTAATCGGACTAGGCTGCGAGACCAATCAGATATCCAAGTTGCTTGAAACGCAAGGGCTCAAGGAACACGAGCGCTTGCGCACGTTCACCATCCAGGACACTGGCGGCACGACCGCGACGATCGCGAAAGGGATCGACATCATCAAGGAAATGCTGCCCGAGGCGAATGCGGTCAAACGGGAAACGGTCCCGGCGAGTCATCTTAAGGTTGGCCTCCAGTGCGGCGGATCAGACGGCTACTCGGGCATCACCGCGAATCCGGTTCTGGGCGCGGCCGTCGACCTGCTGGTGGCGCACGGCGGAACGGCGATTCTCTCCGAAACGCCCGAGATCTACGGCGCGGAACACCTGTTGACGCGGCGTGCGAGCACGCCGGAGATCGGTCGAAAACTCGTTGACCGGATCAAGTGGTGGGAGAAGTATTGCGACCGGCATGACGCACAGATGAACAACAACCCATCGGCGGGAAACAAGGCCGGCGGTCTCACCACCGTATTGGAGAAATCGCTAGGCGGCATCGCGAAAGGCGGCTCGACGAACCTGACTGAAGTGTACGAATACGCACAGCCGGTCCGGGCGCGCGGTCTCGTCTTCATGGATACGCCCGGCTACGATCCAATCTCGGCAACCGGCCAGGTCGCAGGCGGTGCGAACCTCATTTGTTTCACGACGGGTCGCGGTTCGGCGTATGGCTGCGCGCCCTCGCCTTCGGTCAAGCTGGCGACGAATACAACACTCTGGCAGCGACAATCCGACGACATGGACCTGAACTGCGGCGAAGTTCTCGAGGGGACTAAAACGATCGAAGTGCTGGGTGCGTTGCTGTTTCAAATGATGCTCGATACCGCCTCTGGCCGGCGCTCACGAAGCGAGCAACATGGTTACGGACAAAACGAATTCGTCCCCTGGCAGATCAGCGCGATCACTTGACGCCCAATGCCTCTTGAGCGACGCGTGAGTTTGCGTGGCGACCTAATTGCACTGCAACTCATGCGTCGAAAGAAATGACACAAAATACCGTGTCAGCTGACGGGGCAAACACCTATGGATTCCGGCACTGAACCTCACTCATCGTTTCGTCACCTACGGGCAGAACTGGAACGAAATGACAGGGAAAATTCATAGGCGAACGCATTCAATCCGGAGTCCTACATTGAATAAATACAACAAAACCGGCGACAACAAGTTCCCACCGCTCATTCAGTCCCCACCGCTCATTCGCTTTTCCGGTATTGGCAAGACCTTCGGCAACGTGAAAGCGCTAAGCGCAGTCGACTTCAGCTTCTCGCCGGGTGAATGTATCGGCATCGCGGGCCATAACGGTGCGGGCAAGTCGACCCTGATGGCCGTGTTGGCAGGCGTATTCCCCCCGAGCGAAGGGGTGATCGAAACCGATGGTCAGGCGTGCCCTCATTACGATGCGAACACCGCCCGGCTCGCCGGGATTCGCTGCGTATTCCAGGAACTTTCTTTGTGCCCGAATCTGACCATTGCTGAGAATTTATGCGTCGTGCACCCAAGGCTGAGCGGACGTGGCTGGCGCAAACGCGCGCGCATTCTGATACGGACCCGGCTCGACGAGATTTTCCCGGGCAACACCCTGACCGGGAACGAACTAGTCTCCGATCTCACACTGACGCAACGACAGATGGTCGAAATCGCGCGCGGCTTCACCGAGACCGACGTTCCAGTGAGGCTCATGATCCTCGACGAACCCACTTCCAGTCTTGACGCACATACCGCTGAACAACTGCTCGCCTACGTTCGCCAGGCTACCGCGCGGGGCGTAACCTGCTTGCTGGTCACGCACATGCTCGGCGAGATTGAACGGGTTTCCGACCGTGTCATGGTTATGCGCGACGGCTGTCTGGTTCGAGTCCTCCCGCGTGAGAACCTGACCCGTGACTCAATCATTCTCGCGATGGGGCAGCATGTAGAAGTCTCGAACGCGCCTCGCGAGGTTCGCGCTCGGATGGCACGCGAAAAAGGCGCCGGCTACGAATGGGCACTCGGACCACGCAAAAGCGTGAAGGTCGACGCTGTGCCTGGTGAAGTCGTCGGCTTCGGCGGCCTCGCGGGGCAAGGCCAGACCGACGCATTGCTCGCCATCTACGACGCCGCACAGCGGGACGCACGGACCCGCGTTGCGTTCGTCGCCGGCGATCGTGGCCGCGACGGCATCTTTCCGGTCTGGTCAATTGCACAGAATCTCGACTTGCGCTGGCTTGGCAAAGGCGGCATGAGCGGCAGCCGAAACAGCGAAACCCGCCGCTCGCGAGCGGGATTCCTGATTGATTTTGCCGCCGCACGCGCACTGGTGGAAGCGTGGCGCGTAAAGATCGGCATTCGCGGTGCATCGGTGAACGCCAGCATCCTGTCGCTCTCGGGCGGGAATCAACAGAAGGTCTTGTTTGCACGCGCGCTCGCGTCGAACGCGGATTTAATTTTGATGGATGACCCGACCCGGGGCGTCGACGTCGGTACAAAGCGCGATATCTATCAACTCGTTCGGGACGAAGCGGCGAAAGGACGAACGTTCATTTGGTACACAACCGAAAACGACGAGCTCACCTACTGCGACCGTACCTTCGTATTTCGCTCGGGATCCGTGACCCGTGTACTGCACAGCGATGAATGCACTGAAGAGGCGTTGCTGGCCGCCAGTTTCGAGGAGCATGCCGCATGACAACTGCAGCTTTCACGCAGGCACGCATGCGCGCCCTGCTGCCCGCCATTTCGCTATTCGCCGTGTTGGTGCCGATATTGATCCTGCAGCCAGCCACGTTCAGCTATTTTGGCTCCAACCTGCTGCTCAACCTCGCGGTGCCGATAGTGTTCGCGACACTTGCGCAACTGGCCATTATCACGGTCAACGACCTGGATCTGTCGATTGGCCCATTTGTTAGCCTGGTTGCCTGCATCGGCGCGACACTCCTGGTCAAGCAACCCTGGCTTGGCACGCTTGCGCTGGCGGGGTGCGTTCTGGCCTATGCAGCGGTCGGTGCGTTGATCGAGTTGCGGCAGATACCGTCGATCGTCGTCACACTCGGGCTCTCGTTCGTATGGAGCGGCTTGGCGATCGTATTGCTACCGTCACCGGGGGGCACCAGTCCCGAATGGCTCGGCGCGGTCATGAGCTTCCAGACACCTTGGATCGCCGCACCGATCATCTGGTCTGTGCTTATCGCCATGATCGGTCACTTCCTGTTGATGCGCTCGTCGGCCGGCGTGCGCAGTCGCGCTGCTGGGGGCAATCCGCGCGCCGTGCGGCGCTTCGGTTGGTCGCTGGTCCGCAACCGGGCGACGCTCTACGGCGTAGCGGGCCTCTTCGGCGTGCTGTCCGGGTTGTCGTTGCTCGGCCTGACAACGTCTGCCGATGCCAACCTCGCACTGCGCTATACCTTGCTGTCGATTGCAGCCGTGATTCTTGGCGGCGGCGAATTCATTGGCGGACGGGTGTCAGTGGTTGGCGCGGTGCTGGGCGCGATCACACTGACGCTCGCCGCATCCTTCCTTGCGTTTCTCAACATTTCGTCGGACTGGCAGGTCGGCATGCAGGGTGCAATCCTCATCGTTGTGCTGTCGCTGCGTGTCTTGCTTCAACAACGCAACGGAGACAAGCAATGAGTCGTCACACTCCGGGGGATGCCAGCGCCAAGGATGACGCGTTGCCTTCGACATCGTCGGCAGACAGTAGGTATAGCCGGTTGAAAACGATTCAGGCACCGTGGGCCTGGTCATTCATTGGCGCAGCGCTGGTCTGGATCGCAACCGTCGCGATATTCGGCTTTTCAATCGCGGGCAACGTGGTGGAGACCGCACTGATTTATGGCGTTTTTATGGTGCTGGTCGGACTTGGTCAAATGCTCGTTATCACATCGGGCACCGGCAATATCGATTTGTCCGTGCCATCGACCATCGCTTTAGCGGGCGTGATCGGCATGCACGTGATGAATGGCGACGACGGGCGCATTGCAGCCGGTTTCACCGCCGTGCTGGGTGTGGGCGTGGCGGTCGGGCTTGCCAATTATTCGCTCATCCGTCTGCTGCGAATTCCTCCCATCATTGCGACGCTGTCGTCGAGTTTCATTATCCAGTCCATCGCCATCACCCAAGGCCGGAACCTTCCCGCTCCACCTGCCGCGTTGGGAGCATTCGCCATCGGCCGCGTGCTGCACATTCCCTACATCGCACTGGCCGCGCTCGTCCTGTCGCTCGCGCTCGCGGTACTACTGCATCGCAGTGTGTATGGCAGGCGGTTGTCCGCCGTCGGCCAGAACACGCGCGCGGCATGGCTTGCTGGCGTAAACGTCCACCGCACTCGATGCATTGCCTACGTGCTTTCAGCGGTCATCGCAGCACTCACCGCTATCTCGCTGGCCGCGGTTTCGGGTGGCGCGTCGCTCGATATGGGCGTCGAATACATGCTGATATCAATCGCCGTAGTCGTGATCGGTGGAACGCTCGTAACGGGCGGAAAGGCGACGATCACAGGCGTGTGGGGCGCGTCCATGTTCCTGTTTCTCATGACGGCCATTCTCAATGCCGTAGGCGCAGACGCGGGCGTGCGTTCGCTGGTCTACGGCGCCCTGATTATTGCGGTCACGGCGGCAGCGGGCAGCAAGGCATTGCGCTGACTGGCCGGTCCATTTTTTCTCTTTGATAAAACCATGAACAGTACCGACCACGAAGTCCATGACCCCCGCTTCAGACTCCTGGTCCAACCCAATGCACCACTGCAAAAGCTCGCAGGAGATTGCTTGTGGGCCGAAGGCCCGGCGTATTTTCCAGCGAGCGACATGCTTGTATGGAGTGACATCCCGAACAACCGGATGCTGCGCTGGGCACCCGGCATGGGTGTGGGCGTATTTCGTGCCAACGCGAACTACAGCAACGGTAACACGCGCGATGCACAAGGCCGGCTTGTGACGTGCGAGCACGGGCGCCGGTGCATATCACGCACTGAGCATGACGGCAGCATTGTGGTCCTTGCATCGCACTATCAAGGCGGCCGCCTAAATTCCCCCAACGATCTCGTTGTCGATTCGAAGGGTGCCATCTGGTTCACCGACCCCGACTACGGAATCTTGAGCGACTACGAGGGTTTCCGAGCGCCTGGTGAAATCGGTGGATGTCACGTTTATGCCATGTCGCCGGACAGTCGCGAGCCTCGACGGGTGGCTGACGACTTCGTCAAGCCAAATGGGCTGGCTTTTTCGCCCGACGAGTCGCGGCTTTATGTGGCCGACTCGGGAGCGACGCACGTCGATCGCGGTCCGAGGCACATCCGCGTGTTCGATGTTGGCCGCGAAGGCCGGTTGTCAAGAAGCCGGATATTCGTGGAAATGGCGAGTGGCATTCCCGACGGTTTGCGCGTGGATGAACACGGCAATGTGTGGACGAGCGCGGAAGACGGCGTGCATTGCTATGCGCCTGACGGCACCTTGCTCGGCAAGATTTTATTGCCGGAAACCGCTGCCAACCTGACTTTCGGCGGACTTAATCGCAACCGCCTCTTCATTACCGCCAGTGCATCGCTTTACTCGCTCCACGTGGGTGTGCGGGGCGCTGCGCGTTAATTTCAACTGTTTGGCTCAGATTCAATAATATCTACGGAGACGTGACGATGAACGGGATGACCAGGAAATATGCGTGGCTAGGTGCCGTGTTGGGCCTTTCGCTAGGCGCCGTGGCGGCGCATGCGCAAGTGTCACAGACGAACACGGCGACCAAGAAGATCGCGCTGTCGAATAATTACGCAGGCAACGCCTGGCGCCAGACCATGCTCAAGGACTGGCAGACTGTCACCGCGCAGGCCGTCGCGGATAAGCGCATCGCCGCGGCGCCGACATTCACTACGGCGGAAAATCAGGTTACGGAACAAGCACAACAAATCCAGAATCTGATCCTGCAAGGCTACAACGCGATCGTCGTTGATGCCGCTTCGCCGACCGCTCTTAACGGCGTCATCAAGCAGGCGTGTGCGGCCGGTATCGTGGTGGTGTCTTACGATGGGATTGTGACTGAGCCGTGTGCGTATCGGGTATCGTTCGACTTCCACAAGTGGGGCGAGCAGCAGGCGGACTATCTGGCGTCGCGTCTGAACGGCACGGGCAACATTCTTGAGGTGCGCGGACTTGCCGGGGTGTCGGTTGATGATGCGATCCATCAAGGCGTGGTCGACGGCATTAAAAAGCATCCCGGCATGAAGATCGTTGCGAGCGTCAATGGCAACTGGACGCAGACCGTCGCGCAAAAAGCGGTGGCAGGCGTATTGCCGACGTTGCCCAAGATCGACGGCGTAGCAACTCAGGGGGATGACGGGTTCGGCACGGCGCAAGCGTTCAAAGCCGCGGGCAGGCCAACTCCGATCATCGTGCTGGGAAATCGATACGACGAGTTGAAGTGGTGGAAAGAACAAGCTGCGAGCGGCTACAAAACGACGTCGGTGTCGAATCCACCGGGCGCCGTGACTGCGGCATTCTGGGTGGCGCAGCAAGCCCTCGCCGGCAAGAAGATGCCAAAGGACATCCAGGTCCCGTTACTTGAAGTCAAGCAGGAAGATCTCGATGCCGCACTAGGCAAAGTTCAGCCGGGAGGCGTCAACGATATCCTATATACAGTCGACGAAACGGTAAAGATTGTAGATAAGAAGTGATATGGTTGGTCGCTCTTGTTTTAGCGACCAACCATCCATCACGTATTCGAGGTATCGAATCCGAGGACATGAAATCCTTGGATCAGCGACGTCGCGATCCGATCGTTTCTCCTTGCCGGAGGATGCGACGACGGGTCGATGGAACGCGATATATCGAGCGACAGGAAGTATCTCCAGTTGGAGCAACGAGGTTAATAGACCTCGGCGGTGCGAATGCGAATTTTGAGGGGCACACTGGCGCGCGCCGTCCAGAAAACGCTGCTCTTTCCCGACCGCGATTTCTTCCGCGAAGCCAATGCAATGAAACCACTCGTGGCCATCGTCTCTTCCGGCACCCATCCTTGAATGAAGCTGTTTGTGTCGACCGACGTCTCGCAATCCTGAAAGACCGTTGCAAACGATAAGTTTCAGCGGCAAGCGTTAAGTGTGTCGAGTAAACGAATTTCAGAATGGCGAGTCTGAGAGGCAATCTGATCCTGAACGCCTGCCTGCCCGTGAAATGTGCCGTTGAATTGACTGAACCGGAGAAGAAGACCTTGCAACAGCTGTCGCGCAAGCATCCTCATCAAGACTTTCGGACCCGTGGGCTGGGTCTGCTGGAGCTTGCCGGCGGACGGCGGGTTCATGAGATCGCCGTTGAGCTCGAGGTGAGCGACAAGTCGGTGTACAACTGGGCGCATTCCTGGAAAGACAGGGGCCTGTGTGGTTTGCTGAGCGGACATAAGGGCGGGCGGCCCCGCGCATTGTCTGATGCGCTGGTCGCCACTGCCGTCGAATCGGCCCGCGCCGAATCGATGACACTCAGGCAGATTGCGCTGCGCATTGAGGAGGTACATGGCCAGCCTTTGCCATGCCGCCTGGAAACGCTGTCGGTGGCGCTCAGGCGCGCCGGGTTTTCCTACAAGCGTGGCCGCTACTCGCTCAAAAAAAACGCGACGAACAGGAGTTCGCCGTGAAAGCAGACACGCTCTCAAAGTTGCAGCAGGCCGCTCGCGATGGGGCGTGCCGCCTGATCTACTTCGACCAGTCGGGGTTCTCCGCTTCGCCGCCGGTGCAACGTGGCTGGTCGCCCATTGGTGAGCCACACCGTGTTGTTCCTCAGCCGCATTGCAGACGCTCGGTCCTCGGTGCATTTGATTTCGGTGCGAACCTGCTCAGGCATGAAGCCCGCAAGGCAACCATAAAACGCCCTGACATTATCCAGTTTCTTGATCAGATCGCGCAGGAAGGCAAGCCCGGTTTGATGACGGTCGTGGTGCTCGACAATGCCTCGATCCATCACAACATCGATCAGGAAAGGATCGACCGGTGGTTTCTCGAGCATCGCATGGTGCTCTTCTATCTGCCGCCCTACAGTCCCGAGCTGAACCTGATTGAAATCGTCTGGAAGCACGCCAAGTATCACTGGCGACGTTTCATCACCTGGACGAAGGAAACCATCGATGCTGAAATCGCGAAGCTGCTCGCCGGCTATGGCTCAGAATTTGAAATCCGTTTCGCCTGAACACTTACTACGCCATTGGCTACCAACTAGTTACGCGGGCTGACATCGAACTTAAAATACTGCTTGTTAAGCCGTGTGAACGTTCCATCCGCTTTAATTTCCACGATCGCCTGATCTATGGTTGCCCTCAATTGATCATCTCCTTTACGATATCCCAACCCCGTGCCTTTGCCAAATAGCGACTTATCGTAGATTTCAGAACCATTCAGTTCAAAATCGGCACCTTGCGGCTTACTCAGGAAAGCCGCGGTAGCTGACGTCGCGTCATCAAGCACTGCATCCAGTCTGCCTAGCGCTAAATCGACGTAGATTTGATCGGACGACGCATAGGCAACAATGTCAACACCTTTGTCGCGCCAATATTTATTGGCAAATGTCTCAAATACCGTTCCTTGCTGCACGCCAACTCGCTTCCCCGCCAACTTATCTGCACTTGCTGCCAGTCCCGAATTTTTATGCGTTATCAAATAAACAGGCGTGGTGTATAAAGCAGAGGAAAATTCGATGGATTTCTTTCTTTCGTCGTTAATAGAGAGCGATGAAAGAATGGCGTCGAACTTTCTTGCTTCAAGGGCTGGAATTAATCCATCAAATGAGTTTTCAACAAAGACGCATTTCCTTTTTATTTTTTCACAAATCGACCGCCCTAAATCCACATCAAATCCCGCAAGATTTCCACTCGGATCTTTATATTCGAATGGTGGAAAAGTAGGATCAATGCCCAGCTTTAGCTCCGTTGACACAGGGGCAGAAAACGCTAAAGAACTGACTGCCATTAGAAAAACCGCTAACGATATTCTTTTCATTGCTCTACCTCTCGGCTAATGCTTGGATATTAAGATTTGAATCTACCGGGCCGAAACGACGCCAGCATAGGGTGAGATTTACCTGTGGTCATTTCCCAGCTAACTAGTTCGCCAACGATTAACGACAGTGTCGCACCAGAGTG
>Ga0302314_10014904_pt1 | contig 13255 bp, 11 predicted proteins | sample III_Palsa_N2_3_FD_200533 | JGI IMG/M metagenome (GOLD analysis project Ga0302314, IMG submission 200533) | Peat permafrost microbial communities from Stordalen Mire near Abisko, Sweden - III_Palsa_N2_3 | ecosystem: Environmental > Terrestrial > Soil > Palsa > Peat permafrost | place: Sweden...
ACCGGCAAGCTCAAGCGAGCCACGGTCGAACTCTGGAAACGCATGTCGGGCTGGACGCGCGATCAGATGATGGACGCCGGCGCCATCGTCTATTTCTCGATGATCAAGGACTTCGCGCACATCGCCGGCGTCTACGATGTGGACGACTGGATGAGCGTCGACGCACGGGCGGATCGTTTTCGCCCCTTGTTCAACGACGAGTTTGGCCGCGACTTCCTGGGCGAGCTCGTGGGGCTGGTCGATCTGCCGTCTCAGCACCTGTCCGCCTATAGCATGATGCAGCACAGCAACGCGCCGTCGCGTTACCTGTCGCAGCTGTCGCCCAACGCCGCCTCGCCGCCGGGCCTGGTCAGCTGCCTGGGCGAGGGTGTGACGCACCACACCGACAAGCGCGATCGATATACGACGACTCAGGGCGCCCTTTCCCTGGCGGAGTACAACAAGCGGGCGGCGACCTTCACGCCCGCCACCAGCACGGCGGAATACCGCGGTCTCAGCGACAGCTGGATAATGTGGAACGCCGACGACCCGCGGGTCGACCAGCTCTATCGCCTGGAACAGCGCCTATCGAGGAAGCTCGCTGATAGAGGGGCCGGTCTGACCCGCGATGATGTCGAGGCGGCGCGGGATGACGCGATGGCGGGCGCCTGATGAGCCCGCCGGTTCGAGCCGAGGAGATCGGCGAGATCATCCAGGCGTTTCAGGAGGCCGGGTTCGCCGAACTCCATATCCGCTTCGAGGGTTTCGAACTCCATCTCGGCGCCGAAGGCGACGCGACCCAAGTCTCACAGCTTGCAGCGCCCGCGGCGCCTCTAGTCTCGGAAAGCCGCGCGGCGGCGACGCTCGCCCCACCGTCCACCACTGCCGCGAGCGAGGCGGAACTTGTCGGCCTCGAAATCGTCCACGCGCCCTATCTGGGTACATTTTACAGCGCTCCGAAGCCAGGCGCGCCCGCCTATGTCGAGGTCGGCGCGGTGGTGGGCCCGGATACCGACGTCTGCCTGATCGAGGTCATGAAACTATTCACCGCTGTGCGGGCCGGCGTGCACGGCGTGGTGGCGCGAGTCCTCGCCCGGGACGGCGCGATGGTGGAGGCGGGACAGCCGTTGTTCGCCATCAGGCCGGGGACCTGACCGTGGCGACGCGGCGCCTGTTCATCGCCAATCGCGGCGAGATCGCCCTGCGGATCGTGCGGGCGGCGCAGGCGCTCGATTGGGAAACCGTGATCGGGGTTTCGGCGGCTGACGTCGACAGCGCGGCGGCGAAGCTGGCGGATCGTTCGGTGGTTCTGGGGCCGGGGCCAGCCGGCAAAAGCTATCTCGACCCAAGGCTCGTCGTTCACGCGGCAAGGGAAACCGGCTGCACGGCCTTGCACCCCGGATACGGCTTCCTATCGGAACGGCCGGTGCTGCCGCGTCTCTGCGAGGCCCATGGCATCGTCTTCGTCGGACCGGATGCGGACACCATCGAGGCGCTGGGCGACAAGCTTCGGGCGCGCGCCATGGCCAGGGCCGCCGGCGTGCCCCTGGTTCCGGGCTCCGACGAAATCAAGACGCCGCGTGACGCCCGGCGCTTTGCGGACGAGATCGGCTATCCCGTGCTGCTGAAGGCCTCGGCCGGCGGTGGCGGACGCGGCATGGTCATCGCCCGCGATGGCGCCGAGGTGGAGACGGATTTCGCCAGGGCGAGCGCGGAAGCTCTGTCCGCGTTCGGCGACGGCACGCTGTTCTTGGAACGGTTCGTCTCCAGGGCCCGTCACGTCGAGGTCCAGCTGATGGGCGACGGTCTCGGCAAGGTGCTGCATTTCGGCGAGCGAGACTGCTCGGTCCAGCGCCGCTACCAGAAGCTCGTCGAGGAAGCGCCTTGCGCCGCGATGCCTGATGAACTGCGGGAACAGCTCCACGGCGCCGCCGTCTCGCTGGCCGCGAGCGTGAGATATCGCAGCGCCGGCACCGCCGAGTTCCTCTATGACGTCGAGCGCCAGGCGATCTATTTCATCGAGGTGAACGCCCGCATCCAGGTCGAGCACCCGGTGTCGGAAATGATCACCGGCCACGACCTCGTGCAATGGCAGCTTCGGATCGCCGCGGGCGAGCCGCTGGCGCTCGAACAGGCCGACATCCGACCGCGCGGCCATGCGATCGAATGCCGGATCAACGCCGAGGATCCGGATCACGACTTCCGTCCCTCACCCGGCCGCATCACCTGCTGGTCGCCGCCGGCCGGGGAAGGCATCCGGCTGGACAGCCACATGGCGGAGGGCGCGGTGATCCCGCCGTTCTACGACAGCATGGTCGGCAAGCTGATCGTCGCCGGCGAAACCCGCGAGGCGGCGGTGGCGCGCCTCTCCGAAGCCCTGGCCGCGTTCGGGATCGAGGGTCTTCCGACGACGATCGGCCTGCACCGCCGCGTCGTCTCCCACCCCGATTTCATCGCCAATCGTCTCCACACCCGCTGGCTGGAGCAGACTCTGCTGCCGGTCGCGGTCGCCGCGGAGTAGCCGCATGGCTCACATCAAGTTCCTCGACGAGACCATGCGCGACGGCCAGCAGAGCCTGTGGGGCATGCGCATGCAGGCGGGCATGGCGGCGCCGGTCGCGCCGATCATCGACCGCACCGGCTATTCGACGATCAGTTTCGCTGGCTCTTCCCTGTTCGAGGTGCTGATCCGGCATTGCCAGGAAGACCCTTGGGCGGGTCTCGACCTCGTGATGGGCGCCATCAAGCAGACCCCGGTGCGCGGCGGCATCCGCTCGAACGGGTCGGTGACTTTCGGCTTCACACCGGACGCCTTGATGGACCTGTGGATGCAGCGCCTGTGCGTCCACGGCGTGAGGTCGTGGTGGATCTACGACGTCCTCTTCAACATCGACAAGATGCATCGCCTGGCGAAGTTGGCGAAGACCTTCGACTGCGCGGTGGCCGGCACCATGCTGTTCACGCTCTCGCCGGTGCATACCGACGAATACTATGCTGACAAGGCCGATAAGCTCTCGGCCCTGGCCGAGGTCGACAGCCTGCTGCTGTACGATACCGGCGGCGTGCTCGACCGTGACCGGATCAAGACGCTGGTTCCCGCCATCGTCGCCAAGGCGCGTGGCAAGCCCATCGAGATGCACGCCAACAACATGCTCGGCCAGTCGGCGAAGACCTATGTCGACGCGGTGGAGTTCGGCGTGAGCGTGCTGCACACCGCGGTGCGACCGATGGCCAACGGCCCCTCCATCCCGTCCATCGAGGTGATGACGCAGAACATGGAACTGCTCGGCCACACGCACGACATCGACACCAGCCTGCTGGCGCCTGTGGCCGCGCATTTTGAACGGGTCGGCAAGACGGCGGGCTATCTGGTCAATCAGTTCTACGAATATGACATCACGGCTCTGCGCCACCAGATCCCCGGCGGCATGATGGGCACGTTGCGTGCACAGCTCGTGCAGCAGAACATGCTCGATCGCTTGCCTGCCGTCCTGGCGGAGGTCGGCCAGGTGCGGCGTGAGCTCGGCTATCCCGGCATGGCGACGCCGTTCGCCCAGCTGGTCGGCACGCTCGCGGTGCTGAACATCGTGACCGGCAAACGCTATTCCGTGGTGCCGGACGAGGTCATCCAGTACGCGGCCGGGTTCTATGGAGATCCCGTCGCGCCGATCGATCCCAATGTTCTCGACCAGATCATGGCCGCGCCGCGCGCAAAGGAGATCCTCGCGACGCCGCCGCCACAGCCGAGCGTGGAGGAGCTTCGCCGGCAGCATGGCGGCGTCGATGACGACGAGCTGATCCTGCGCGCCCTGGTGCCGGCCGCCGATATCGACCGGATGCGCGCCGCCGGGCCGGTCAAGCAAAGCTTTCCGACGCTGTCGTCGCCCGAACTCGAACAGGTGCGCATCCTGATGAATACGGCGACGACGCCCTATGTGCGGCTCAAGACCGAGGCGCTCGACCTCACCCTGCGGCGATAGGAGCGGCGCGCCATGCGCATGATCGACTTCTTCGATCGCGGGGCCAGGATATCGCGCGGCAAGCCCTGTCTGGTCAGCGGCTCGGTGGAACGCCCCTACGATGAGGTTCAATCTAGGAGCTTCCGAATTGGCAACGCCCTGATCGCCGATGGTTTCGCCGCCGGGGCGCATGGCGCGGTGGTCAGCGCCAACGACCCGGTGGCCTTCGAATGCATCCTCGGCCTGCTGCGCGCCGACGGCGTCTGGGTCATGGCCAACAATCGCGCCAGCGAGGACGAGAACGCCTATCTGCTCGATCTTCTCGACGTCGACACCCTGTTCGTGCATTCGGATACGGCTGGCCGCATCGCCCGTTTCCGCCGCGACTGCCCGCGCATCCGGCGTTACATCGCGATCGACAGGCCGTTCCCTGAGGCGGACGTCTTCCTGGAAGATTGGCTCGGCGACGATGCTCCTACGCCCCGTCGCCGTGAGGGGCGGCCGGAAGAGCTGGCTTTCATCGGCGCGACCGGCGGCACCACGGGCCGGTCCAAGGGTGTGATGCTGACCAACCTCGTCTGGCAGTCGCTGGTCTCCAGCCTGGCGGCGTCGATGCCGATGACGGCGCCGCCGGTCAATCTGGTCGCCGCGCCCATGACCCACGCCGCCGGCCCCCTGGCGCTGGCCAGCATGGCGCTCGGCGGCACGGTCGTCGTCCTGCCGAGATTCGAGGCGGGCGCCGTGCTGCAGGCGATCGAGGCGCATCGCGTCACCTATATGTTCCTGCCGCCGACCGCGATCTACATGCTGCTTTCGCATCCCCACGTGCGCCGCGCCGACCTGTCGTCGCTCGAATACGTTTCCTACGCGGGAGCGCCGATGTCGCTGGATCGGCTCAAGGAGGCGATCGAGGTGTTCGGTCCGGTGATGAACGCCAGCTTCGGGCAGACCGAATGCCCAATGTGCGTGACCGCGATGGCGCCGCGTGAGCACCTGGCCCCCGATGGAACACTCGCGCATCCGGGCAGCTGCGGTCGGGCCAACCTGCTGTCGATCGTCGAGATCATGGATGACGCCGGAACCATTCTGCCGCCGGGCGAGCGCGGTGAGATCGTCGTGCGAGGTCCGCTGGTGATGGCCGGCTATTACAAGGACCCGGCAGCGACCGCCGACGCGTCCCGGTTCGGCTGGCACCACACCGGCGACATCGGCTACCGCGACGAAGACGGCTGGTTCTATGTCGTCGATCGCAAGAAGGACATGATCATCTCCGGCGGCTTCAACGTCTACCCCGCGGAGGTCGAACAGGTGCTGCAATCGCATCCCGCCGTCCAGGACTGCGCCGTGTTCGGCGCGCCGGACGAGAAGTGGGGCGAACGCGTTGTCGCGGTCATCGAGCCTCGGGAAGGCGGCCAGATCGATGAAGAGGCGATCCTGGCGTTCGCCCGCGAAAAGCTGGGGCCCGTAAAGTCCCCGAAGACCCTGGTCGTGACGCAGCAGCTTCCGCGCAGCCCGGCGGGCAAGGTGCTGCGCGCGGAACTGCGGCGCCCCTACTGGCAAGGTGTGGAAAGGCGAATCTGATGCGCGATGTGTTCGTCGTCGGCGTCGGCATGACGCCGTTTGGCCGTCACCAGGACAAGACCCATACCGAGCTCACCCAGGCGGCGGTGCGGTTGGCGCTGGCGGATGCAGGGGCGGTGGCGCGCGACGTCGACATGACACTCTACGCCAATGTGGTGCAGGCTTTCGTCAACGGCGAGATGTCGGTGCCGGGAGAGTTCGCCCTCCGCCCGCTGGGTTTCGAAGGGGTCCGGTCGATGCACGTCGAGGCCGCCTGCGCCAGCGGCACGATGGGCTTTCATATCGCCTACGAATATATCCGCGCCGGCCTATGCGGGGCTGCGCTGGTGGTCGGCACGGAGAAGCTGTTCAACGAGGACCCGGTGAAGCGGTTCGCGGTGTTCCAGCAGCCCCTCGATATCCAGGAAGCCCAACGCTACCTCGAGGCGACGCGCGGCAAGCTCGCTCCGGTCCCGCCAGAGGGTGAGACCAAGAGTGTCAACGCCCTGATGGACGCCTATGCGGCCCAGGCGCGGCTGCATATGGCGACCTATGGCACGACAGCTCGGCAGATCGCCGCCGTCGCCGCGAAGAACCATCGCCATTCGGAACACAACCCGCTCTCGCAATACCGCAACCCGATGACCACGGACGAGGTGATGGCCGCGCGCCTGGTGGCGTGGCCTTTGACCGTTCCGATGTGCGCGCCGATCAGCGACGGCTCGGCCGCCGCGATCCTCTGCTCGGCGGAGTCGCTAGTCCGGTTCGCCGACGCGCGGCCCGTCCGCGTGCTCGCCTGCAACTCCCGTACCGGCCGCGATCGCGCGCCGGACGACTACCGGGGTCACGTCACCCGCCGGGTGTCCGGCGAGGCCTATGAGGCGGCCGGGCTCGGACCGGCCGAGGTCGACGTCGCCGAGGTGCACGACGCGAGCTCCTCTGGCGAGATCGTGCAGATCGAGGCGCTCGGCTTCGCCCCGGAGGGTGAGGGCGGTCCGCGATCCGATGCCGGCGAGACGTCACTCGGGGGGCGGTTGCCGGTAAATCCTTCCGGCGGCCTGGTCTCCAAGGGCCACCCGCTCGGGGCGACCGGTCTGGCCCAGATCCATGAACTGGTGTCGCAACTCCGTGACGCGTGTGGCGCCCGCCAGGTTCCCGGTGCTCGTATCGCGCTGGCCGAAAATTCAGGCGGCTTCTACGGCGTCGAGGACGGGTTGTCGTGCGTCACCATCCTGGCGCGCGACTGATGGCAGCCTGCGTTTCGTCTGCTTAAATCGTTTGACGAAATAGTAGAGCCAGGTTGACAAGCCGCTTCCCCCGTGGGCACAAAAGCGCGGAGGAAGCGGGCGCGGCGACCTGAGACCGTTGGAGGAAGGCATCGATGAAACGGCTGCCGATCGACAACCTGCGGCACGTTCCCCCGCTGGCGAGCCCGCTGGTGGAAGCCACCCTGGAACTGATCCGCGAGGTCGTTCGCCGCCGCTACGACCTGTGGGACGGTGATTGGCAAAGCTTCGCGACGGAAGGGGCCGACCGTCTGATCACGCGTGCCGATATCGAAGAGGTCGAGCGGGCTATCCTGGCCAGCGGCCACCGCTTCGACTGGTCCGCGGCGATCTCGGTATGCGAGCGGCCCGACGCTTACAAACCCGCCACGGGACTGGACGAGGGCGCCGACTTCTCGTTCGAGCATCCGCAGGCAGTCGTGACGGCGACCGACGACAGCGGCCGCGAGCAGAGGGGCGTCGGCGACAACGTCGTGCGATACGAGCGCAACGTCGTTGGCGTCGCCCGCTACATCCGCACCAACGCTCGCGTCCTGGACTATCTGTCTGCCGGTGTCCCGCCTGGCACGATCGCGATCATCGATGACTCCGGCGGTACGCTGACCGCGCCGATCATCGACCAGTTCCAAGGCGTGATCTGCGCAGGCGGTTCGGTGCGCTCGCATCTGGGAATCCTCACCCGCGAATACGGCATTCCCTGCCTGATGAACTCGCGTCTGAGCGGCGTGAAGGACGGCGACCGGATCGAGATCGAAGTCACCGCGCCGGCCAAGACGACGGAAGACTATCAGGCCGGAATCGAGAAGGTCGGTCGTATCTGGCGGCTTTCAGGGGATGCGGCGGCGTGAACGTCCGCGACCTCGTGTTCCACGGCCTGGCGATCAAGCGCCACTCCACGCCCGCAGCCGTGGCCGAGCTGGTGGATCTGCCCGAGGACGATGTCGCATCGACACTGCAGACGGCCGCGGCCACCGGGCGCGCGGCGGCGGTGCGGGACGGCTTCACCCTGGCGCCGTTGGCGCGCGTGGCGCTGGAGGCGCGCTACGCCAGCCTCTTCGATCACCTGCGCACGGACGCGGCTTTCGTCGCCGCCTACGAGCGGTTCGAGGCGATCAATATCGGTCTAAAGCAGACGATCACCGATTGGCAGACTGTCGACGTCCGTGGTGAGCGCGTCGTCAACGATCACGCCGACGAGGCCTACGACTCCAGGATCATCGATCGCCTGGGCGCCGTACACGAACGCGTGGAACCGGTGCTGTCGGCGCTGTCGGCGAAGCTGCCGCGTTTGAAGATCTACGGTCGGAAGCTGACGGAAGCGTTGGAGAAGGCCGAAGACGGCGGCGTCGAATGGGTCAGCGACGTACGGCGCGAAAGTTACCACACAGTCTGGTTCGAACTGCATGAGGATCTTCTTCGGATCATGGGCAAGGCGCGGACTGAATGAGCGCGCCGGAAGGTGATCGCTGGACGCTGCGACTGGATGGCTCGCCGTTGCCGGATCGCGAGTTGATCGGCGGCAAGGCCTGGTCGATCGCGCGGATGCTGGCGATGGGACTGAACGTGCCGCCGGCCTTCGTGGTCACCACCGACGCCTGTCGGGCCTACATGCGGGACGGCGACATGCCGGCCGGCCTGGTCGAGGAGATCGATGCCGGAATCCTGTGGCTGGAGGGGCGCACCGGGCGGCGGTTCGCCAGCGGCCCGTCGCGACTTCTCCTGTCGGTCCGCTCCGGCGCGGCGATCTCCATGCCCGGGATGATGGATACCGTGCTCAACCTCGGCATCGACGAGGAGGGTGAGGCCGCGCTGGCGGCGGAGACCGGGCAGCCGGCGTTCGCGCGCGACACCCACCGTCGCTTCCATGAGCTCTACGCCGCCATCGTCCTGAAGGAGTCCGGCGCGGACATGCCGCCCTCGCCGCGCGCGCAGCTCCACGCCGCGGTCCGCGCGGTATTCGACAGCTGGAACGCCCGCCGCGCCCGCCGCTATCGCCAGCACAACAACATCCCCGACGACCTGGGCACCGCCGTCACCATCCAGGCCATGGTGTTCGGCAATCTCGACGATCGCAGCGGCACCGGCGTGCTGTTCAGCCGCAACCCCTTGACCGGCGATCCGTCGCCGTTCGGCGAATATCTGCCGAAGGCGCAGGGCGAAGACGTGGTTTCCGGCAAGTTCACGCCGCAGCCCCTGGAGGCGATGAACGACGCCGTTCCGGATGCGTACCAGGGCCTGCTGAGCGCCGCGACCCTGCTCGAGCGGGCGGAGGGTGACCTGCAGGACATCGAGTTCACGGTGCAGCGCGGCGAGCTGTTCCTGCTGCAGGCGCGCTCTGGCAAGCGATCCCCGGAGGCGGCGGCGCGCATCGCTGTGGACATGGTAAGTGAAGGCCTGATCAGCGAGGATGTCGCGCTCTCCCGGGTCAGCGCCGATCAAGCGCTGGCGATCCTCGCTCCCCGACTGGCGCCGGATGCTGCCGTCGGCGCTACGCTGTTGCTGAAAGGCGAAGGCGCCTGTCCGGGCGTCGCGAGCGGTGTCGTCGTCACCAATCCGGAGGAGGCGGAAGCGCGTTCGGCGGCTGGCGAAGACGTCATTCTTGCCCGCGCCACAACCAACCCCGACGACATCCATGGCATGATCGCCGCGCGTGGCGTCGTCACCGCCCAAGGCGGCGCGACCTCCCACGCCGCCGTCGTCAGCCGAGCGCTCGGCAGGCCTTGCGTGGTCGGCGCGGGCGATGGCGTTCTGTCCTTCGCCGGGCGCGTGGTGACGGTGGATGGGTCGGGTGCGGTCTATGCCGATCGCTTGCCGGTGCAGGCGCCGCGCGAGGGGGCCAGTCCGGCGCTCACCAAGCTGATCGGCTGGGCGCGGACGCGTAGCCCCGTTCAGGTGGTGTCCGGCGAGGATGGCGCGGATTGCGGCGACGTCGTCGATCTCGACAGCCGGCCGGATGTGGTCGACCCGGAGGTCCTGTCGGCGCTGCTTTCCGGCAAGGCTGCCGCCAGGGGAGCGATCCTGTCGCGGCCCGATGGGGCGAAGGCGGCCTATCTCGGGGGCGTGCGGACGATTGTCACGACGCCGGTGTTGCCGGCCCTGCTAGCCATCCTGGCGGCCGTTCGTGAGGGCGCTCATGGCGACGTCCGTGAGTGAGTTCAACGAAGCCCTGGCGTTCGTGCAGCTGTTTGCGCGCGGGTCCTGGACGAGCTGCCATGTGCGTACGGGCCAGCTGGAGATCTTCGTTTTCCGAGATCCCGGCCACGATAATCCCATGGTTGCGCCGAGGCCCGCGCCGATGGAGGTTGCCGGCGAACTGCTGACCGCCCCTCACGTCGGCACACTGATCGAACTCGCGCCGATCGGGTCGTGCATCGAACAGGGAGGGTGCTACGCCGCGCTCTCGCTGCTGGACACCCGCATCGACCTGGTCACCGACCACGCCGGAACCATCGCCGACCACCTCCAGCCGCTGGGCGCGCTGGTGGAGTTCGATCAGCCGCTGGTTCGGCTGCGATAGGGCTTGGGATCCTCCCTCCCTCCGTCGGCGTATGGGGAGGGAGGGAGGGAGAAGGAGTCTCACGCCGCCATCGCTCGCCGCAGCAGCAAGGCGTTGTAGGCGGGGAGGACGGCGCCGAAGGCCTGGAAGCGGACGTCGGCGGTGCGGCCGGTGTTGAAGAGGTGGGCGCCTACGCTGATGATGGCGGAGACCTTGGCCTGGCCCAGGACTTCGTAGCGGCGGACATCCACCGCAGTGCGTCCCGTGCCGGCCTCCCATTCGGCGATCATCTTCTCACGCGACCACCAGCCGGGCAGTTCGAAACCGGCGTTGGCCAGGGAGGCTTCGCCCTGGTCGTGGAACATCAGGATATAGCCGAGGTCCAGCAGGGGTTCGGAGGCCTGCGACATCTCCCAATCGAGGAGCGCCGTCAGCCTGGCGTCGTGCCACAGGCAGTTGCCGTGCTTGGGATCGCCGTGCACCGGCGTGACCGGTCCCGACGCGGCCGGCGGTCGTTTCACCAGGTTTTCGAGAATGTCGATCAGGCCCTGGTCGGCCTCGGCGCCCCTGGCGACGTCCAGCCAGTGCTGAGCTTCGTCTGCGATCATGCGCCCCCCTGGTGGCATGACCGACGCGGACATGTTGTGCAGGCTGATGACCGCGTCGAACCATTGCCGGCACAGCCGGTCGGCTCCCCCTTGCGGATCGCGGGCCAGCCAGTCGGGAACCGCGTATTCGAACGCCTCGCCGCGGCGCCGGGACATCAGGAAGAAGGGATCGCCGATCACCTCGGGATCAGTGCAGAGTTCCAGCACCTCGGGGACCGGCGTCGCCTTGGCGTGCGCGCCGACCGCCGCCAGGATCGCGTGCTGTCGCGCCATGTCGTAGGGCGGCAACAGGCCTTCCTCCGAGGGCGGCATGCGCAGGATCTCGTCCAGGCCGTCGACGACGTAGGTCTCGTTGGAATGTCCCGCCGACAGGGTGGTCACGCCGGTGACGCTCCCGCCCCGGGGCAGATAGCGCCGCAGGCCCTCGGCGATCCTCGTCGTGTCGCGCGCCATGACGGGCCTAGATCAGCGAGTTGGCGGCGGTGAGGCCGATCTCGGGATGGGCCCCGTGGATGATCGTCTCCATGATGCCGTATCCGGTCCAATCGCCCTCGCGCACGCGGATCGGGTTATCGCGCAGCTGACGGATGCGCTTGAGCGTCGTGACATCGAGTGTGTCGTCGAACTTCTCGCCGTCGACTTCCAGCGGTCCCTTCCACGATCCGTGCTTCTTGCCGTCGAAGCCGAGATAGAGGCCCGGTCCCAGGTGTACGCCCGACTCGCCGGCGACCTCGACGCTCACCGTGTGCGACCCGCCTTGCAGCATGTCGAAATGCACCTGACCGCCTTGCAGACGGCGCGTCCGGTCGTCGAACTTCAGTTCGGGCCGCACCCGCGCGACCTTCTCCTGGCGGCCGTCGGGATGGTTGCGATACCCGGACGAGTAGAAGATCCGCCCCTGCTTCGACATGAAATAGAAGTGGTAGGCGACCTTGTCGCCCGATGGGCTCACCAGCATGAACGGGCTCCAGATCAGTACGAACTCGCCCTCTCCGAACCGCACGTCGCCGAAGTCCGAGGTCGGGCGGATGTCGGGGTTGTGGGCGCCGACATCGAGGCGGGTGCCCCAGCTGTGGTCGCGGTACTCGGTCCATTCGTCCGGCGAGATATCCATCCGCTGACCGTCGACCTCCACCCAGCCGCTGGGCGTGCCGATCTGGTGATAGCGGATGACGTCGGAGCCGATGCGGAAGCCGTCGCGCTCGCGCTGCTTGTGCCGGTCCTCAAAAAAAGCCGGCAGTTCGGAGGTGAAGGTCACGTCGTAGGCGATCGGCTGCTGGTCGTTCCGGGCGAGCGCGTAGCGGACCTTGTGCAGTGGCTCGATGACCTCATAGGTGAGAGGGCCGACCGTGGTGATCGTCGGATCATCCCGAAGCTCGCGATTGGCCCGCACCGTCCACTGCTGACGGCCGCGCGACACCGCGGCCCAGCCATCCATCACTCCGCGATTGTGGTAGCGGCCGAGGCCGAAGTCGATGCCCAGGGTCCCGTCCTTGCGGACCATCGCCGACCAGATCTTCTCGGTCCAACTATGGTCCGAGGTCGCGGTCGAGGCGAAGGTGTCGACGATCTGGTGGTTGAGCAGTTCATCGAGCCCGATCAGCTGGCCGATGTCGTCCATCTCGTGCCGGATCCGGTTGCTCACGCGTGCGTCTCCCTCGTGCTTTGGGCTTTGGAGCCCTATCCCGAAACCCTAACACGTCCGACGATTTCGTCCAGCCAAATTGGACGGAAGTGACGCGGAAAAACCCTCTCCTGCCCAGGAAGAAGGAACAATTCAGTCCGGCTCGGGGGCTGGGAAGGCTGAGAGTGGAAGTTCTTCCATGGTCTGGCGGGTGCCGTCGAAGTGGCGTTTCACGACGCGATCGGCGGCGGCGGGATCGGCGGCGATGATCGCGTCGGCGATCCTGGCGTAGCCGGAAACGTGCCGCGCGCGCTGTTGCTTGCTCTGGACCATTTCGATCTGCGCGCGGAACAGGTCGGTTCGCGATAGCGGCATCACCCTGGCGAGTTCCTTGTTGCCGCCGATGCCGACCATGGTGTCGTAGAAGGTGCGGCGGCGCTCGAGGTAGGCGCCCCGGGCGCCTTCCTGGTCAGCGGTGACGATCGCATCGGCGGCCTGCCTGATCGCGCGTTTTGCCGCCTGCTCGATGCAGTTCGCCGCCGCCAGGCGCGCCGCCAGCCGGGCGAGCGGTTCGAGCGTGTCCAATAGGTCAAGCACCGATTTGCGGTCGAGGCTGGCGATATAGGCGCCGCGATAACGGCTTAGTTTGACGATCCCTGCCGCCGCGAGGTGCTTGAGCGCCTCGCGTAATGACCCGCGGCTGATTTCCAATCGTCGCGTGAGCTCGGGCTCCAGGAGATGCT
>Ga0302314_10014906_pt1 | contig 13254 bp, 10 predicted proteins | sample III_Palsa_N2_3_FD_200533 | JGI IMG/M metagenome (GOLD analysis project Ga0302314, IMG submission 200533) | Peat permafrost microbial communities from Stordalen Mire near Abisko, Sweden - III_Palsa_N2_3 | ecosystem: Environmental > Terrestrial > Soil > Palsa > Peat permafrost | place: Sweden...
GATGCCAAACGCCTGCAATCCTTCATCGACACCCTGTGGGACGAGGCGGTGACGCCGGCCCTGGTCGACTATATCCGCATCCCCAACAAGTCGCCGGCCTTCGATCCCGACTGGGCCCAGCACGGACACATGGACCGCGCGACCGCGCTGCTGGAGGTCTGGGCGCGCGAGCGTATCCAGGCGCTGCCCGGCGCCACGCTGGAGGTGGTGCGCCTGCCGGGCCGCACGCCCTTGATCCTGATCGAGGTTCCCGGCGAGGTGGACGACACCATCCTGCTCTATGGTCATCTGGACAAGCAGCCGGAGATGACCGGCTGGTCCGAGGGGCTGGGGCCCTGGGAGCCGGTGATCCGGGGCGAGCGGCTGTACGGGCGCGGCGGCGCCGACGACGGCTACGCCATGTTCGGGGCGCTGTCGGCCCTGCTGGCCCTGCGCGATCAGGGCGTCGCCCACGCTCGCTGCGTGCTGCTGATCGAGGCCTGCGAGGAGAGCGGATCCTATGACCTGCCCTTCTATGTCGACCATCTGGCGGCCCGGATCGGCGACCCGTCGCTGGTGATCTGCCTGGATAGCGGCTGTGGCAACTATGACCAGCTTTGGCTGACCACCTCGCTGCGCGGGATGATCGCCGGCGTGCTGCGCGTCGTTGTGCTGACCGAGGGCGTCCATTCCGGCGACGCCTCGGGCGTCGTGCCGTCCAGTTTCCGAATCCTTCGAAGCCTGCTCTCGCGGCTGGAGGACGAGGCGACCGGCGCCATCCGGCCGGCCGAACTCTATGTCGACATCCCCGCCGAACGGGTCCAGCAGGCCAGGACGGCAGCCCAGGCGCTGGGGGTTTCGATGTACAGCCGGTTCCCGTTTGTGGAGGGCATGGCCCCCGTCACCTCCGACCTGGCCGAGCTGGTGCTCAACCGCTCGTGGCGTCCCCAACTGGCGCTGATCGGCATGGAGGGGATTCCAAGCCTGGGCGACGCCGGCAACGTGCTTCGCCCCTACACCGCCGCCAAGATCAGCCTGCGGATTCCACCGACCCTGGACGGCGAGGCGGCGGGCCGCCTGGTGACCGAGCTGTTCGAACGCGATCCGCCCTATGGCTGCAAGGTCAGCTTCACGGCGGAAAAGGCCAGCGCCGGGTGGCACGCGCCGGCCCTGGCGCCGTGGCTCGCCGCGTCCCTTGAGCGGGCCTCCCTGGCCGCGTTCGGGCGCGGCGCGGCGATGATGGGCGAAGGCGGATCGATCCCCTTCATGGGCATGCTGGGCGAGAAATTCCCCGGGGCCCAGTTCGTGATAACCGGCGTGCTCGGACCCCAGTCCAACGCCCACGGCCCCAACGAATTCCTGCACCTGCCGACCGGCAAGAAGGTCTCAGGCGTTGTGGCCCAGGTGATCGCCGACCACGCGGCGGGGGCGGGCTGAAACCAGCCGGCGGCGTGGCCTTTAAAGTCAATGTTCCGTATTTGTTCTTGAATGAAGCGCGACTCTACGTTAGATTGAAATCTTCCAGTCTCGGATCCGCTTCGCATGCTCTTCAAGCTCCATGATCGCCGCGCCGACGGCCGCCACAGGGCGCGCGGACTATCCTGTGACGACAGGGTCTGTACTTCGGTGGCGACTGTGCGCTGATTGAGGCCGAGGAGGTCGGCGGCGCGCGCGCCTATCGCCGCCGACCCACCTGGGAGATCAATCGCGCCTTGTCGGCGGGCTGGCTCCGAGATCGACGTCGGTCCGCGCGAGGGCGTGCTTGACGGTATCGCGGGTTCCTTGATCCGCGGCGACATAGCCCGCGCCCAGCTCCTGGCCTTGCAGCTGCGCTTGCCGGACCTCGATGACGAGACCGGTCCCAACCGCCTGCTCAAAGCAGACGAGCTGCTGCGCTTCAATCCCAATCACGACAATCAGGGCCGCTTCGCCAGCGCGCCTGGCGATGGTGGAGGCCGCAGCGCGACCCATACGAACAAGACGCCTGGCGGAACACGCTACTCGACGGCGCTTCATCTGAGCGCCAAGCAGAGTGAAATGCTGGGCAGGATCGTCGACTACGGCGTCGCCCACGGGTTCCGCCCCGATCAGATCTCGATCGCGGTCAACTAAGCGTCTTATAAGTCTTCACTGGGAACGATAGAGCATAATCCCAGGAACGCAGACCCGGTCGGATTGTTTCAGTATGAGGCGGGAACATGGAGTGATCACCACGAGAATCTAAATCGAAACAATGAAAATGATCAGATCGTTGCGATATATGGGGACATAACAGACGCCGAAGCGAAGTATGTCGATGCGCAGGGCGCAGGATCTATCCCGAGAAGTCTATTTTTCTCGGAATATTTTTCGGTGATGCATCATTCTGGGCCGGCGTATCCAAGAAAACAGAAGCTCGGTTCGGATTCGTCGAAATGGAAATCCGATCCACGCGTGCGCGACTACAATGGGCGCGCGGCGGCGCTGGACTTCGAGTTCTAGGGGCGAAGCGGTGCGGGGTTGGAAGCGGGTGAGGGCGACCTCAAAAGGGCCGAACAGACGATGAGATGGCTTCGATCAGGCCTGGGCGGCGGCGGGAGGAACGTAGTCGGCGCCTTGGATGAACGGGGCCATGGTGAAATAGTCCCGGTTAGTCATAGCGCGCGTCCATTGTCCCCTTCGGACGCGGCGCGGACGACTTGAGGAAGGGCGGGCGCGAACATGGATTTCGACCCTATTCAGATCGCCTGTACGCCGACGACGGGCATGCGCGCTCTGGCCGTCCGATGACCCAACGGTTCGACGCCATCATCGTCGGCGCCGGTCAGGCGGGGCCTTCCCTGGCCGGGCGGCTGACCGCCGCGGGCATGAGCGTCGCCCTGGTCGAGCGGAAGCTGTTCGGCGGGACCTGCGTCAACACCGGCTGCATGCCGACCAAGACCCTGGTGGCCAGCGCCTACGCCGCCCATCTGGCGCGCCGTGCGGCGGACTATGGCGTGACCATCGAGGGCGCCGTCGGCGTCGACATGGCGAAGGTCGCCGCCCGGGCCCACGCGGTCACGCTGAAGGCGCGGGCGGGGGTCGAGTCCTGGCTGAAGGGCATGCAGGGCTGCACGGTGCTGGAGGGTCACGCCCGGTTCGAGGACGCCAGGACCTTGCGCGTCGGTGATCAATTGCTGACGGCCGAGCGGATCTTCGTCAACGTCGGCGGGCGGGCCGTGGTCCCGGACATGCCGGGCGTGGATCAGGTCCCGTTCCTGACCAATGTCGGCATGCTGGAGCTGGATACATTGCCGCGTCATCTGGTGGTGATCGGCGGCAGCTATATCGGCCTGGAATTCGCCCAGATGTATCGCCGCTTCGGCGCCCAGGTGACCGTGGTGGAAAAGGCGTCGCGCCTGATCGGACGGGAGGATCCGGACATCTCCGCCGCCGTCCAGGCCATTCTGGAAGCCGAGGGGATCGCCATGCGCCTGGACGCCGAATGTATCGGCTTCGCGCCGCACCCGGACGGCGCGCTGGTGAATGTCGACTGCACCTTCGGTGATCGCCAGGTGATCGCCAGCCACGTCCTGCTGGCCGTCGGACGCCGTCCCAACACCGACGACCTCGGCCTGGACCGCGCCGGCGTCGCGGTGGACGCGCGCGGATACATCACCGTGGACGATCAGCTACGCACCAGCGCGCCCGGCGTCTGGGCCCTGGGCGACTGCAATGGGCGTGGCGCCTTCACCCACACCGCCTATAACGACTTCGAGATCGTGGCGGCGAACCTGCTGGACAACGATCCCCGACGGGTCTCGGACCGCCTGCCCGCCTACGCCCTCTATGTCGACCCGCCGCTCGGCCGGGCCGGACTCGGCGAAGCCGAGGCGCGGGCCGCCGGCCACAAGATACGTATCGGCATGCGCCCGATGACCCGCATCGGCCGCGCGGTCGAAAAAGGCGAGACCCAGGGCTTCATGAAGATTGTCGTCGACGCCGACACCGACCAGATCCTGGGAGCCGCCATCCTGGGCGTCGGCGGCGACGAAGCTATCCACGGCATCCTCGACATGATGTATGCGCGGGCGCCCTACCAGACGCTGATGCGTAGCGTGGCGATCCACCCGACGGTGTCGGAGCTGATCCCGACCATGTTGGGCGAACTGGGGGCGGCGGGGTAGGCGGCCCGTTTCAGTCGCCGGCCGCCTTCGCCCGCTGCCGCTCGTTCAGCGCGGTGAGCAAATCCTCCCCGCCGTCCCACCCGGACGCGTCTTCGCCCAGCGCGAACTGCGGCGGGACCGCCTCGGGCCCAGCGCCCGGCGGCAGCGGCGGGGTGAAATAGCCCAAAGCGTAGCTGCCCATCCGATAGCCCAGCAGGGCCTGCAGCCTGGGGTCCAACGTTCGCGCGATCGCTGGCGGACAGGACAGGTACTGGTTTTCCTCCTGGCGCAGCCAGCCTAGGGCGTAGGTCAGGTTGATGCCGATCCGGTCCCCGGCCGAACGGTTCTCTCCGCCCGCGTGCAGCACCGATCCGGAATAGACCAGGACCGAACCGGGCGACATTTCAGCATAGGCGATCTCATGCGCGTCGGCGCGGCGGGACCCGGGCCAGGCGGGACTGCCGGGAACCACCTGGGTGGCGCCGTTGGCCTGGGTGAATTCGGTCATCGCCCAGATGGTGTTCAGCTGCGGTTCGACGCCGGTCAGAAACCCGCCCCAGGCCAGCCGGTCGCGGTGCAGCGGCTGGGCCGGCTGGCCGGGCCGGATGCGGATCACCTGGGTCAGGTGCAACTGGTAGCGGTCGCAGGCGCGCAGCAGGAAGGCGTCGCAGGCCGCCAGGATGGCCGGATGCAGGATCAACTCGCGGCACAGGGGCGAGCGGGCCGCCAGGGCGCCGGTGCGGGTCGTGGAAAAGCCGGAGAAGGCGTCCCGGCCAGGGCCGGTGGCCTCGATATAGGGGCCGATCTCGGCCATCACCGCCGCGACCTGATCGGCCGACGCGACATCGTCGAGGATCAGCGCGCCGTCGCCGTCCAGAATCTCGGCTATGGTCTTGGAGGGGGCGTCGGCAGGCAGGTGTCTGAGGCTCGGCATCAGCGGCTCCGGGGCTTGGTCGAGCTTCCTCCCGGGCGCCAGGAGCGGTCAAGGGCGCGTCTCGCCCTCGACTAGACGGAACAAAAGGCGCGCCTTGGGACGTTTAGAGCCCTGACCAGGAGGTTCCGTCCGCGTGCCCGCGAAAATCACCTTGAACCGAATTCCACGATGGGCGTGGTGGACGAGCGGGGGCGTCGGCCTGATCCTTGTCGTCGTCCTGTTCTTGGCCTTGTTCGATTGGAACCTGCTGCGCGGCCCGATCGCGCGCGAGGCTTCGTCGATCAGCCATCGGCCGGTGCGGATCGACGGCGACCTGAAAGTCCATCTGCTGTCGTGGACCCCCACCGCCACCGCCGACCGGGTCTACGTCGGCAACCCCGTCTGGACCCAGGGCGGAAAGCTGGCGGATGTGGGACGGCTGACGGTGTCGATCAGGCTCCTGCCATTGCTTATCGGGCGGGTCGAGTTGCCGCTGCTGGACCTGGAACGTCCCGATATCTCTCTGGTGCGCGATACCGAAGGCCGGGCGAGCTGGCGCGCCGACCCGAACAACCCCGCCCCGTTGAAGCTGCCGCCGATCGAGCACTTCATCGTCAATGGCGGCCATGTACGGCTGGTCGACCAGACGAGGAACATGGTGCTGACCGGGACGGTTCAGTCGCGGGAAACCGCGGTCCGAGCCGGAGCGCGCCCCGCTGGCGCCTTCGAGTTGCTCGGACAGGGGACTATCAACAATGATCCATTCTCCCTGCACATCACCGGCGGGCCCTTGTTGAACGTGCGCCGCGACCGGCCCTATCCGTTCGATGCCGACCTCCGCGCGGGCGCCACCCATGTCCTGGCCCACGGCGTCCTGCCCAAGCCCTTCGACTTCGGCCAGATCGACACGGCGCTGGCCGTGTCGGGAGCCAATATGGCCGACCTGTCCTATCTGACCACCTTGGCCCTGCCCGAGACCCCGCCCTACGACTTGCACCTGCGGCTGGCGCGCGACGGCCAGATCTACCGCTTCACCCAGCTTGGCGGCCGGGTCGGTGAGAGCGATCTGGAAGGCGGCTTCATCGTCGACCACACCGGACCGCGACCCGATCTGAAGGCCGATCTGCGCTCGCGGAAACTGAACTATAAGGACCTGGGCTCGCTGATCGGCGCGCCCCCGCCCAGCGCCCGTGTCACGCCGCTGCAAAAGGCGGAGGGCGCGCGTCTGCAGGCCGAGAATCGCTTCCTTCCCGACGCCACCTTGAACGTCAGCCGGGTGCGCAAGATGGACGCGCTCGTGCACTACAGCGCCGACTCCGTCGCCGCGCCGAACAACCTGCCCCTGCGCCAGGTCAAGCTGACCTTGATCCTCGATCACGGCGTCATGAGCTTCGATCCAGTGTCGTTCACGCTGCCGCACGGCGAATTGAGTGGAAAAATCCGCATCGACGCACGCGGCGCGGTTCCACGCAGCGACATCGATCTCAAAGTCATCAATATCCGCCTGGAGGATCTGTTTCAGCAGAAATCCGATCCGCCGCTGGAGGGCGCCTTCGAAGCGCGCGCCGTGCTGCACGGCGTCGGCGATTCCGTCCACAAGGCCGCCTCCAACGCCGACGGCTCGGTCACGGTGGTGGCGCCGCGCGGCGAGATCCGCCAAGCCTTCGCCGAGTTGATGGGCGTCAATGCGGCCAATGGCCTGGGACTGCTGTTCTCGAAAAATCAGCGCGAGACGGGGGTTCGCTGCGCCGTCGCGGACTTCCACGCCACTCACGGCGTGCTGCGGGCGAGCACCTTCGTGGTGGATACCGATGTGGTCACCGCCGTGGGACAGGGCGAGATCGACCTTGGGACCGAGGCGCTGAACCTGACGCTGCAAGGACATCCCAAAAAGTTCCGAATTCTGCATCTGCGCGCGCCTGTCACAGTGACGGGCCACCTGAAGAGCCCCAAGTTCGGGGTCAAGGCGGGGAGCATCCCGATCCAGGCGGGGGGCGCGATCGCCCTGGGCGTGGCTCTTGGGCCCTTCGCCGCGATCCTGCCCTTCGTCGATGCGGGTCTCGCCAAGGACGCCGATTGTGTGGGTCTGGTCGACCAGGCCCGGCAACAGGGCGCACCGGTGAAAACCTCAGCTACGACCGCAGCGGTCAAGAAACGCTGAAAAAGGCGTGCGGGCTTCAGCCCGCGGGCTGGCGCGCCGGCTCCAGTGCCGCCAGCCAGTCCAGGCACGCTCCCGCCACTGCCTCCCAGCCGGGCTCGGCCATCAGCCAATGGCTCATCTCGGGGAATTCGCGGGTTTGGGCGCCGATGCGATCGGCGGTCTGTTTGACGGTGAAAGTCGGGTGGATCAGGTCGCGGCCGCCGGCCAGGGCCAGGGCCGGGGCGGCGATCTTGCCGACCTGTGTGGTCATGAACGGGTCCAGCCACCAGTTGAGCGTCTCCCACAGGCCCCGGCCGCTTTCGGGGACCATGCGGGCGAAGGTCGCCTTGCGCGCGTCGCGGTCCATCCGATCCAGGCTGTAGAGTTTGGCCGCGGCGTAGTCCGGGTCGATCGCCTGCAGCCAATAGGGGCCCAGCGCATAGAGGCTCATGGCCGAGGCCGCCTCTTCCAGGCTTCCGCCCGATATGCCCCAGGGCGGCGAGGGCGCCAGCAGGATCAGCGCGCGCACCGGCGCCCGCATCGCGGCCATCTGGGCCACCAGCCCGCCCATCGAATGGCCGATCAGGACGGGCGCCTGCGTCTGCGCCCTGATCAGGCCGGCGATGTCGCCGGCATAGTCCGACATGGAGACGCCGGCCGTGGCGCTGCGCGCCGCGCCCGCGCCATGGCCGCGCAAATCGGGGGTCAGGCAGACATGGCCCGCCGCCTCAAAGGGCTTGCGGAACAAGTCAAACGCCCAGCCGCCGCAAAAGGCGCCGTGGACCATGACGACGGGCGGCCGGTCCGTCGAATCGGGGGACTCCCCGGCCATCCTCAAAGGGGCGTTCATCGGCTGCTTATGCCCCGGTCCAGCGAGGTCCGCCAGCAAACCTTGCGAAAGCCGCCACGACCTGGACATAGACCTCGCGCTTGAAGTCGACGATCAGGTCCGGCGCCTCGGCAAGCGCGCGCCAGCGCCAGGCGTCGAACTCGATGTGGCGATCGGCGGTCAGATCGATCTCGGTTTCGTCCGCCTCGAAGCGGAAGGCGAACCAGACCTGTTTCTGCCCCCGCCAACCGCGCGCGACCTTTGAGCGGGCGACGTCGGTCGGGTAGTCATAGGTCAGCCAGTCCGGCGTGCGGGCCAGAAGACTTACGGACCGGACGCCGGTCTCCTCGGCCAGTTCGCGCCGGGCGGCGGCCTCCAGGTCCTCGCCCGAGTCCACCCCGCCCTGCGGGAACTGCCAGCCCAAATCCGGGGCCATCCCCACGCGGTGGCCGTACCAGACGCGTCCATCGGGGTGGAACAGCGCGACCCCGACATTGGGACGGTATTGTGAGAGATCCATCGTCGCCCGCGCGTCAGCGGTGGATCAGCAGGGCCGAGGCCGGCGCCAGCTGATACCCACGCTGGGCCAAGCTCTGGGTCCAGCGGCTGACCTGCGCCAAGGTGACCGGATAGGCGAAGCCGGCGCCCAGGGCCTGGCCGTTGCGCGTCGCCGAGGTTTCGAGGGCCTGGAGCTGCTTGTCGATCACATCGCCCGCTAGTTGGTCGTCGATCACCCGATCGGCTGAAACCCGTGGCAGGCCGCCGCCGCGCCCCGAAGCCGATCCGTCGTCGATGAACGCCAGGCCCCGGCGCTTGAGGCCCGCGTCGAAGGTCGCCATGGCTGAATCCGATGTCACGAACTTGGAGCCCAGATAGTTGGTCACGCCAAAATAGCCTGTGGCGCGCGACAACAGCCAGTCCAGTTTCTGCAACGTCTCCTGCGGCTTGCCGGCAGTGAGCAGGGTGTAGGGCCCCGGATCGTTGTCCGGATAATCGTTCGGCTCCATCGGCGCCTCCAGCAACACCTCGTGCCCGTTGGCCCGCGCCAGATCGATCCACCCCTGCAGCCCCTCGGCATAGGGAACGAAGGACAGGGTTACCTCGGGCGGCAGCTGTTCGATCGCCTCGCGGGTGGACTTGGCATTCAGACCCAGGCCGCCGATCACCAAAGCGATCTTCGGCTGGCCGCTGGAACGGAACGGACGGGCATAGGCCTGGGCCGGGGTGCGGCCATCCGCCGCGATCGCCGGCAGCAGGCTGCCGCCGGGTCCGGGGGCCATGAGTCCGATCAAGGGCGCCGGGGCCAGGGCCTGGGCGCTTCGGTCCGGCGGCGCGCCGTCCGCGCCCATGGCTCCGGGAGACGCTCCGGGCAGTGTGATCACGGCCTGGCCGCCGTCTGGCGTTCCGTCGACGGCAGGCTGGGCATTGGACAGCAGCTGCAGCGTGTCCTGGCTGACCGGCGCGTCGCCAAGGGTGTCAGGCGCCAGCGCCTCGCGCCAGCCGGGCGGGGGCGCAGGCGCGCCGGGCTGGGAAAGCTTGATGTGCACCGAGGGCGCGCCGGCGTTGGGATCGCCGGCCGCCAGCACCATGGTCGCCGCGGCCAGCAGGAAGAATAGCCCCGCTCCGCCCGCGCTGACGGCGGGGTTTTTCAAAGCCTCGGCGCCCAGGGCGCGCAGGTCCAGCGCCTCGAACGGGCTCGTCGGGCCGGCCGCCGTCGGAACGGGATTCAGGGATCGTTTTGAAAACATGATTGCGGCGCCCAAGGCGTCGGACCGGCCCCGCGCCCAGGGCCGCCGACGCTCACCCTCAAGCTGCGCCGGCATGGTTAAAATTCGGCGAATTCCCCTCTCGATTTCTGGTCGAACAGGGGCGCGCGCGCCACGTTTACGGGTGGGCGGCGGCGGGCTTTTGGGGCGACGACGCAGCGGGAGCGGTCGGGACTTTGGGCGTCAGCAGGGCCGCCAGGTGGGCCTTGGGCGCCGGCAACTTGGGCGTCGCTGCGACCGATCCATATTTCAGCACGTCCAGCGCCCGCTGCAACTGGAAGTCCTTCTTCGCGTCGAAATCCGCCGGCGGGGCCTCGGCCGGCTCATGCGCGGCGCGGCGTGTCTTGCCCTCCTCGGCGTTCAGCGCGTTGGAGAAGCTGGCCTCGGAGAACTGGAACGCCTGATTGGCGATGGCTTCGGCCTGCTCGTGGGTTTCGGCCACTTCCAGGTCGGGGGTGATGCCGGTCTTCTGGATAGACCGGCCGGACGGCGTGTAGTAGCGCGCGGTCGTCAGCTTCAGCGCGCCATCCTCGCCGTTGTGCAGCGGAATGACGGTCTGGACCGAGCCCTTGCCGAAGCTGGTCAGGCCGACCACCGCGGCGCGATGGCGATCCTGCAGGGCGCCCGACACGATCTCTGCGGCCGAGGCGGTGCCGGAATTGATCAGCACGACCATGGGCAGGCCATGCACCAGGTCGCCATGGGGCCGCGCGTTATAGCGCTCGATATCCTTCGGGTCGCGGCCCCGCTGGGAGACCACCTCGCCGCCGTCGAGGAACATGCTGGATATCCCCACGGCCTGGTCGAGCAGGCCGCCGGGATTGTTGCGCAGATCCAGCACCAGACCCTTCATCTTGGGGTCCTTGGCCTCGATCGCCTTCAGGGCCGCGACCGCCTGGTCGGTGGTCTGTTCGTCAAAGGCCGAAACCCGCAGATAGCCGTAGTCGCCTTCCAGATGCGCCTTGGCGGACTTCACATTGATGGCTTCGCGCACCAGCTTGACGTCGAAGGTGTCCTTGCCCTCGCGGACGATGGTCAGATTGATCGGCTGGCCGATCGCGCCGCGCATCTTCTTGACCGCGTCCGACAGCGGCAGGCCGATCAGGCTCTGACCGTCGATGGCGGTGATGAAATCGCCGGGCTGCAGGTGCGCGCGGGCGGCTGGGGTGTCATCCATCGGGGAGACGATCTTGACGGCGCCCTCGTCGCTGGTGACTTCCAGGCCCAGGCCGCCATACTCGCCGCGCGTATCGCTGCGCATGTCGGCATAGTCGTCGGCGTTCAGATAGCCCGAGTGGGGGTCGAGCGAGGTCAGCATCCCGTCGATCGCCGACTCGATCAATTTCTTGTCATCCACCGGCGCCACGTACTGGGTCTCGACGGTCGACAGCACGTCGCCGAACAATTCCAGCATTTTGAAGGTTTCGGCGTGCGGTCCGGTGGCCGAGGCCAGCGCCGGGTGGTTGAGATAGGCCATGGCGCCCGCGCCGAGAACGAACACGGAGGCGTAGGAGGCCCCGACTAGGAGGTACTTGCGCATGATTGAGGCCCTAGGGGTCCTTTACGTCTTTTCCAAGACGAAGGTTAAAGCGCCGACACACTGACAAACCTTCAACGCCGGCCCGGACGTCGGCCTTCAGCGCCGAAGCGTGCTGGCCACAGACGGCTTGAGCCAACGCGCCGGGTCGACGGGCGCGCCGTTCTTGCGAAGCTCGAAATAGAGTTCCGGCGCCGGTCCGCCCGCACCAGCCATGCGGCCGAGCGGTTGACCCGCCACGACCGTCCGGCCAGGGGCGGTCAATGCCGTCTCCAGTCCCGCAAGCACCAGATGGTATCCACCGCCGAGCCGCAAGATCAAGACCAGGCCCCAACCTTTCAGCGGTCCAGCATAATCAATAATCGCCTGGGCGGGCGCGACGACGGCGCTGCCCGCCGGTGGACGCCAGGTCCAGCCCAACGATCGGCCGCCGCCCGGTTCGGCTTGGCCAAAGGTTCTGACCGGCGCGCCGGCGGCCGGCGGCGTGAACGGCTTCGGCGCTCCGAACAGCCCGGCATGTTCCGGATTGGGCGGCTCGCGGACGTTCAGCGTCGGCGGCGCCGAGGTCACGTCCTGGGCCAGGCCGCGCAGAGCCCGCGCCCGATCGGAGAGGGCCGCGATGTCCTGGGTCGCCGCGTCGGCGTCGGCGGCCGCGCGATGCTCCAGCGTGGTCTTGGCCGCGATCGCGGTCTCGATCTTGGCGCGGCGGTCGGCGACGTCGCTTTCTGCCGTGAACAGATCAGCGCTGGCCGTCGCGGCCTCGCGGCGGGCCTGCCGGATGGCCAGGGCCTCCGCCTTCAGCGCTTGGGCGCGGGCCTCGATCTGTGGGGTGATGGCGCGGATCAGGATGGCGGCGCGCACCGCGTCGCGAATGTCGTGCGGGTCGACCAGCAAGGCCGGCGGAGGGTCGCGGCGAAATAGCTCCAGCGCGCCGAGCAGTCGGGCGAGTTGGTTCTGGTCGCCGCCGAGCCGCGCGTCGAGCTCGTTCTCGCGCACGTTCAGCGCGGCAAGACGCAGGCGTTTGTCGCTGACCGACCGTTCGCCGCTCTGTTCGGCCCTGTCGAGTTCGGCCAGTTGAGCGTCGAGCTGGGCGATCTCGCGGCGGGCCTGCGCGGCGTCGGCCAGCGCCCGGTCCCGGTCCTGCTCGCGCTGCCGCTGATCAGCCTCAACCTGGCGCAGCGCCGGGCTTAGCGTCGGCGCGGCCAGAGGACTGGACGCAACGAGCGAGGCGGAGGCGATCAGGGCGCTAAGGCAAAAGCTTGAGGCGAGCCGGCGACTCATGAGGGGAGGCTAAGGCCCAATCAATCGCGATGGTAGGGCGAGCCGGCCAGGATGGTCACCGCGCGATAGACCTGTTCGGCCAGCATGACCCGGACCAGGGCATGGGGCCAGGTCTGGATCCCGAAGGCCAGCCGTTCGGCGGCGCCGTTCAGTACGGCCGGATCGAGACCGTCGGCGCCGCCGATCACCAGGGTCAACCGCCTGACGCCCTGATCGCGCAATGCGGCGATCCGCTGGGCGAAGGCGCGCGATGAAAGAGCGGTTCCACGTTCGTCGCAGGCGATGACGTGGCCGCCCGCCAGATGCGGGATCAGCACTTCGCCCTCGGCCGCTTTGCCGGACTTGCGGGCCTCGACCTCGATGATTTCAACGGGGCCCAGGCCCAGGGAACGGCCCGCCGCGGTGGCGCGCGCGGCATAGTCGCTGACCAGGCCCGCCTCGGCGCTGCGCCCTAAGCGGCCCACCACCAGCAGGGAAATCTTCAAGACTGCTCAGGCGCGCTGGGCGGTTCCGCCGGAGCCGCGATGGGGCGAGTCGACGGACCAGATTTTTTCCAGGTTGTAGAAGGACCGGACCTCGGGCCGGAACAGATGCACGATCACATCGCCCGCGTCGATCAGCACCCAGTCGCAGTGCGGCATGCCCTCGACGCGCGCCTTGCCGGCGCCCGCCTCCTTCAGCGCCC